>Ga0307373_10004225_pt1 | contig 24375 bp, 36 predicted proteins | sample OX2MG_FD_202534 | JGI IMG/M metagenome (GOLD analysis project Ga0307373, IMG submission 202534) | Soil microbial communities from Risofladan, Vaasa, Finland - OX-2 | ecosystem: Environmental > Terrestrial > Soil > Coastal area > Acid sulfate soil | place: Finland: Risofladan, Vaasa | collected...
GATGGCCGGATAGCTCCTCAACACGTCCAACTGTGCGTGATAGCGCTGCCGATGGTTCGGGGCGGTGGGGACACCCTGCATGATGGCCACCTCGCCGGTCTCTTCGATGAGGGCAACCAGCCGTCGCGCGGCCATGGTCCCCTGCTGGACGAAGTCGTTCCCCACGCTCGGGAAGCCCGGGTCGGGCGGCGGAGAGTCAAACACGATCACAGGGATACCCTGAGCGCGGGCCGCCGCCATGGCGGCCAGTTCCGCCGGTGCGTCGACCGGATCGATGGCAATGCCCGACGGCCGTGTTGCAATCACCTGGGCGAGGACAAGATCTTGCGCGTCGAGGGTCGCAGCCGCCGGGGGCGAATACTCGACCAGGATCGAGACGCCCAGCTTCTCCTGCAAGAATCGGGCCTGCATCAGCGATCCTCGGTGAACTTCCGCGAACCACGGGTGGTCAACCTTGGGGATCAACACAAAACGGGAGATCTGGCTGGCATCCATGGCGCCTCAATCCTTGGTTTCCTACCGATCAGGCGGTCGTTCTCACGGTGGCCGCTGGCGGCTCGGCTCCGTCTTTCTTCACGACGACCGGTCCGGTGCCCAGGTAGAACGCCGCCAGTTGCACGTCGTCCGATCCCGTGTTCCCCTCGCGATGGATCGTGTTGGGCGATACCACGTAGAAGTCGCCTTTGCCGAGGTCAACGCTTTCCTGTCCGCTCGGACCCCAGTCAATGTGCAACCGACCGTTCATGACGTACACGCAGCTGGTGTGATCGCCATGATGGTGCCAGCTGGACATCACGTTCGGCGCGATGGTCGCCAGTGCGAGCGACACCTCTTCGTCGACCTGCTCCATCTGACGGGTGATGCCGTCGCTCTCGACGCCGGCAACAAGATCGTCCCGGCGAACTACCCCTATGTAACCCATATCGACTCCCATCCCGTGCCGCGCAATTTCCCGAGCATCCTCCTTCCACGGCAGCGGGACCAGAGGCGAACGGCACAGATTTGCTCGGCCTTCCCCTTCTGGCGGCCATCCGGCAATGTCGACCCAAGCTCACGTGCGCTAGCGACGCCCGGCTGACCGTGAGACTGACCGCGAGGCCCGAATGACCCAGACACTCTGACTACTCTCACCGGACATGCAAAAACCCGAGCTGAGCTGGGGTTTTACCTTCCAGTGGGGCTAGGTGGAATCGAACCACCGACCTCAGCATTATCAGTGCAGATGCCGACGTCAGCGACATGCCCTCTGACCAGGGATTATGTCCATCCGAGAACCACCCTGAAGGTCCTCGTGACCCAAACGTGACCCACGGAAAGCCCGACGGCCCCGCCTGAGCGGGCAGTTCAAATTCGAGAGCCGCTTGACTACAGAGGTGGCGAGCGTCGACGTGGAGATGGACACGACCCAGAACTCAAGTCATGACCAGAGTCAAGGGGCGGCCCACCGGGCCGAGCGAGGAGCGGAGCGGAGTCCCGGAGCGACCCTTGACGCTCCGGTCCTAGATGGAGACCCAGAATGGAATTCGCCAGCCGGTCTACGGCTGGCTTGTGAGCCCTCCGCTGCTTCAGAACCGCCGGACGGAGGCCGACGTTCGGCACTGACGTTCGGGCGCGGTCCTCGGTCAGTGCGGAGCGCGCCGAGCCGTCGATAGGGCGCGGCTTTCGACTCGGCCGCGTTCCTATGCTCTAGGCGCATATGAATCGTTCGGCGTCGAGTGCAACGAGACTTGCTGGCGCACTGGCGATGCTGATCGGTTGGGTCCTAGTCGGTGGGTGCGGGGGCTCGAACCAGGGGGTGTCACTCCGCGCGGTCGCTTGGTCGAAAGTCAACTATCCAGTGGCCTGTCCACCGGGCCAGCAGGCCAAGGCCGAGGATCTTGCCTACTCAACGGTCAAGGCCCTGGGGCCAATGGCGGTCGTCATCGTTCAGTGCCTCGCAGAAGATGGCACCGGAGCGACAGGTCTCCTTCTCTACGACAAACCGCAGTCGTCGACCAAGCCCCACCTCGTACGGATTCTCCTGAGCCCCGACGATGGTTGGATACCGGGGGCTCCCAACATCACCGCTTCGACGCCCCTCCTGACCGCCTCTAATGGCAAGGTGACCCTGAAGGTCGCTGGCTACAAAGACGATGAGGCTCGGTGCTGCCCGTCGGTGTTCACCACCCTGCAATGGAGCTGGAACGGGAAGGACTTCCTCGAAACGACCCGAGAGCCTGCTCACAACAGGTAACGGTGCACGCCGAACAGGTCATCTTGTCCTACGTTCCCATTGGAACGGCGGGGAGACCCGCGAGCGAGTGCCGAGTCGGCACTATGCACCTCTCTCATCTTCCTGGCTCGTCCTGATCCCGTACTGGGTGTCGAACTCCTCGACGCTGAGTTGCTCCAGGTCGTTCGTGATCGACCGGCGAGCCTCCTCGTAGGCCAGGCCGGATTCTGTCCGCACTCGGTACACCACCGCGCCGCCTCGACGGACCTTGACCTGGTGTTCCACCTTCGAGTCAGCCGGAACGGCCAAGGACATCGCGTCCAGGATGAACAGAAGCCACCCGCCCAAGCCACGGCGCACACGCAAGGGTTCCGCAAGTTCGTACTCAGCTCCAGCGCGGCTCGATTCAATCACTCGGCAAGTCTGACGCAGAACATCCCATCCCGCGCCACCCGCGGACCGGATAGGGCCTTGCTTCGCGGCGCGCGAATCGGCGGTCGGTGCGCAACGCCCGGAAAGGGCGGCCTCTCCGAATACGCGCCAGAACGTCACCGGAGACCTTGGCCGATCTGGCGTTGATGTTCGGGGTTGGGACCAACGACCCCATTGAAGACCTCGTCAGCGCCACTCCCGTCGATCGGCGCTTGTTGCGCGGCCGAGGCGCGGCCTCCCGTCAGTGACCCCGATGGGAGAATATGTGTGTGGGGAACCGAGGACCTGCTGCTCACCGTCAAAGGGTGATGAAGACTGCGCCACTCGTCGTCGCAACATTTCTCCTGGCGGCGGTCCTCGCCGTGGCAGTCGTAGAACTCCGCCGCACAGAGGCTTGCAAAGTGACGAACTCAACTCTGCCTGTCGCGGATGTTGCCTTCGATCTTGGAGCGATACCGACGGGCACCGCGATACCGCCGAGCCAGGAGTCGGTCCCAGTCACCGTCCCGGTCGGGAAGACGCTCATCATCCGACAGTGGTCCCAGAAATGCGTCCCGGTTGATGTCGCAGTTGAAGCTGTGCCCGGTGGAGCTAAGCCGGGTGTAGTCCGGCAGTTGAGAGAAGGCCACGTCAGATTGAAGGGCGAGGTGCCTTTCTTCGCGCTCATGCTTGCTGCGTCACCCGGCCTTGTGCAGGTCGACCTCAAGCAATCCGTGCCGTCGGTGCACTGCCCGGCCGACCGGGCTTGTCCCGCCCTCCAGGCTTCTTTCCCGAGGATTCTTGTCCGCGTGACCGACCGCACCCACGGCTAGACGGAGGCACATAACGATCGCTCCCGAGCGGCCGTGAGACGGCTCCGATAGTCCCACCGGCCGCTCCGACTCGGCGATCGGATCGGGTGTTCGGGTGGCATTCTGGAGTGGTGTTCCGGCGCAGAGGGGCGTTCAGCCGCCCCGTCGTCATGACTGACAACGACGTGCCCGGAGGGGACCGACTGTGGCCGGACTCGGTCCCTCTGTCGCCCGAAGATCCTGGTTTCGCTTGGATCCGGGACTTCGCTGAGGGGCTCGTCGAACAGGTCCGACCATGGCTTCCCGCCGACCTACCTATCTGTGTCGATGAGGAACGGCCCGCGTGGGTGAAGATCACGGACGAGGATGGCCGCTGGTTCTCTTATGGAGTTCCCGGGATGCTGACGAACGATTGGCGACCCCATCTCCAGCCGCGTATGGAACGGGTCGAAATCACGCTCGCGATGTTCCTCCACAACATCCAGGACTACGTCGTCAGGCACATTGGTCGGCCATGGCCCGGTGAGTCTGATACGCAGCTGCCAGAAGTGAAGGTTGAAATCCTTGACCGGGTCGCCCAAGGGTGGTTCGAGCCGGTGCAACGAGAAGGCCCCGTGCTGTACTTCGATATTCCACCCGAGCACGGGCGCTGACGGCCCCGGCTGACCCGCCCAGAACGTGAGCGCATCTCGTTCGGGTGTCGCGTCAACTACGACGCGATATTCGGCGATCGCGCGCTGCCGGTGTCCATCCCCGGCGCCGTCGATCCCGCGCCAGAACGTCCGCCAGGGTTCGGGGCCATCTGATCGCGCGTTCGGGCATCCGCCGAGGGAGGACGCCGGTCAGCTCAGCGACCACCGCACCGTCGTTAGGAGCTGGTGCGCCGTTGCGGCATCGGTGCTGGGGGGAGTTCCCGAGTGCGTCATTATTGAATGCGTCCACGGGTAGCGTCCCTCTTCCAGGTGACGCCGCGAGCGGGCGCGTCTCGTAGCTAGGTAGTGTCTCAGAAGTCCCCGTCAAGATAGTTGGGCCCGGGGGTGTATGGTCGTTGTGACGGGAGATTGCGGGCGAATGATCGCTCCTCCCTGATCGGTTGTGGGCACTGGGGGTTTGCCGCCGAGACGCCTCAACGATTGGAGAGGTAAATGTATATCTTCACACGCTCGGCGCGGCTCGCGCCGGGGAATCTTCGCGACTCGATGTCGTGGGCGCTGAGTGTTACCGACAAGGTCAACCAGATCAGCGAAGCCAAATTCCACCTCTGGAGCACGGTCAACTCGCCCGGCGTCGGCACTCTCAGCTGGGCCGCGACGATCGAGGATCTCGAAGTCCTCGAGGCCACGGATGCCAAGTTGATGGCCGATGACAGCTACCACTCGCTGGTCGAACAAGGTGCCAAGCACCTGTCAGCCGACGCCCTCAATGACAGCCTGATGCGGCTCATCGTGGCCGACGCTGACGTCTCCGCGACCGACACGCAGTTCGTGTCGGTCAACCAGGCCGTGCTCGCACCGGGACACTCGGTACGCGGCATCGAGATCGGCGTCGAGATCGCCCAGCGAGCCAAGAAGGCCGTGAGGCGACCCGTCTCGTTTGGCGCAAGCGCCACCGGTGAGTACGGCACGGTTGCCTGGATCGGTTATTACGACTCGGTGCAGCAGCTGCAGAAGGCCCAAGAGGCACTCGCTGCGGACGTGGACTTCGCCAAGTACCTCGACAAGGAAGCCGGCCAGGCCTACCTGCCGAGCCGGTCATCCATAACCTGGTACCGCAGAGTCAACTAATCGCTACGCCGGGGGGCGACGTCCAACGTCGTCCCCTGGCAGCACGACCACTAGGAACATCGAACGATCCATCTCGTGCCTCGTTCGATGTTGACTTCCGATTCTGTCGCTCGGGCGAACCGAAAGGTCAGAATTGCGGAGGGTCCTCGAAACGATGGGAGGTGCCGTATGACTGAAAGAAATGCCCGAGCTGGGCAGGTTCTCGCCGACGATTTCGACGACGTCGAATTGGAGTTGTACTGCTCGGCCCGCGAGGCAACCGTCGGTCTGATTCCCGTCGCGGACGAGAAGTCGATGACAAGACCGACCTTGCTGGCGCGCTTTCGCCCATGGGAAGAGAAGGTGAAGAGCCCGGAGTCCACCATCGGGGATTGCAGTCAGCTTCCCGAGGCGTAGAGGCGTCGAGACAACGAGTGCAGAACATGAGCGCAACTGGATCACGAAAGAAGTTCACGCGGGCGCCCTAATCAGCGATCGGCGCAGGGCACCGGGCAGCGGAAACTTGGGCTAAGGCTAGGTACCGATTCTGTATGTCGGGCCGAGAGGCGGTCCACTACGAGAAGGGAAGAAGGAGTCAGGTTCCGCTAAGAGACGGCAGTAGAGAAGCTCAGATGGCAGCCGCACCGTGGGCTACCCAGAACTCGTTGAGCCTTCTTTGGCACTTAACCACCCAGACGAACCATCCCACGATCGGCAGGAAGATCCAGAATCCTGTTACCGCGCTCACCGGTCGGGCCTTTCCTTCGCGGAAGTAGAGATTTCCGACTTCGGCAGGCAACACAAAGACGTTCACGATCGAAACAAACAGCCCCAAGAGCAAACCAACGACACCACCAATGCCTTGGCCGGAGTAGTCGTTCATCTCCTGGAAGCTGGCGTACTGCCAGTACAGGCCGTAAATGCCAAGGGTGACGATCGTCAGAACTGCAACGACCCAGGGTTGCCTGGGCTTACCGAGTACCCCGGTGGGTCGAACCGTTCGAAACTGCTGGACCATATCCCCTGGACCCGATTGTCCAGGCGGTGGAGGCAGCGGGGCTTGTTGTGGCGGATACCACTTGCCGTCACTTGCAAGCCACCATCCTTCACCCTGCGACACGTCGCTCATTGAAAGCCCCCTTCCCCCCGTCGCAACGCTCGTCCGTGTATCTGCCCGGGGGCCCCGTGCACTCTACTTGGACGAGCACCACGGGAGGGGATATCCCGACCCGTTCGGGCAATGCTGGCACTAACCCGAGCGCGGAACGCGAGCGCATTTGGTTCGGTTGTCACGTCAACCTTCGATACGGAGTCGGTGTTCGGGTACGCGTTTCGTGCGTCAGACTGGCCCGATGTCAGATCGGGATCTTCGAGCGCTTCTCGCCCGCTATGGGCAACGACTGCATGCAGTTGCCGGAGATGTTCACCATGTCGTGTCTCCGCTGGGAGCCTGGATGGTGATTGCCTTGTGCGGCGGCTTGGTCGACACCGATCCTGTCGCTCGCGACAAGCTCACTGAGGTTCTCGGCTGTGAACCCTTGGATACGGCGCTTGTCGCAGCCGGAATGCTCGAGGTACCGCATCCTCTCGTCCCCATCGGTGCCGGTTTGTGGGTCCGCTCGGGCATGGACACCGCGAAGGTGTCCGCTTGGCGGGCATCGCTTCCGGATCGGGTTGACAATGGTGACATCCCATCGCAGGAAAGACTGGACCGCTGGGCGACGGAGCGCACTTTGGGGCTTATCCAGCACTTCCCCGTGACGGTCACCGAACAAGTCGTCTGCCTTCTCGCCAGTGTACTGGCGACCAAGATCTCCTGGGATGTCCCATTTGAAGTCGCCGACGCTGCTGAGATGGGACCACACACCTGGGGCGGCTCGCTTCGCCGTGTGCTTCGCGCGCCTCTTGACCCGCGCCACAGCCAGTTCCTGACCGACACAGATCGCGCCGGGCTCCTGGCGGTTCACATTGCTCGCGCTCGCGGTGGGCTTGTTGTGGGCTCTGTTGTGGCTGGCGATCCCTCGATGGCTGCCGACATCGTGCTCGCTGAAGCGGAGCGCATTGTCACGGCTGAGGCTTCGACGCCTGGATCGGTCACGCGGTTGTCACTGTTCGACTTGCCGCTCGGAGCTGGCCCGGTGTGGGACATCAGCGAGGAACCAGACAGCGCCCCAGGGGCCCTTATGGGCGACGAGCGGTTCACCACGATCATTCCTGCGTGGTCAGCCAAGACCAACCTCAACCTTGGTGCCTCCCCGGAACTTGGATTCGAGGCCGCCGCTGGAGCCATCGCCAGAGCCCTCGGGGTGGGTGACTGGCTATATGAGGCGAGACAGAGCGCTGTAGCGAAGTACAGCCGAGCCGGCTTCGAGGCCGCTGCCGTGACCGCGTTCGCTGTCGCCAGGTCCGTCCATGTCGCTCCGAGACGAACACCGCGTCGGGCAGTAGTGCGCTTCGCCCACCCCTATGCCGTAGTAGCTGCAACCCGCAACGACCCCTTTGAGCCGTCGCCTCCGGCGTGGCACGGGATACCGGTGTTCTCGGCTTGGGTCGCGGAGGCCGAGAACGCAGACACCGCGGACCTCCCATCGGACTAACGCGTCAGACCAGGTCTACGCTGCCCTACCAACGACGCGCGCCCAGAACATCTCATGTGTGGGGTCGGTTGCGCTTGAGTCGGTGACGGTGGGGACCTCCTCAGCGAACATGGGGTTTGTCCAGTCCCTGTCGCATGAAGGAGGTCCCGGTGAGCATCGTATGTGGGCTCGATCTGCATCGAGGTCAGGTCACTTTCGACGCGTTGGAGGTGGAGACGGGCGAGGTGTGGCGTGGCCGTATTTGGTCGCCCGACCGTCACCGGTTTCGCCACTGGTTGGAGGAAGAGGTCGGCCCTCGAGCAAACGGTGGGCGTGTAGATGTAGTGGTGGAGGGCTGCACGGGCTGGCGGTATGTGGTGGAAGAAGTCGCGGCCGCGGGGTTTATCCCACACGTGGCAGAGCCGGCCGAGACCCAGGCTCTGCGGGGTCGCAAGAAGCGGGCCAAGACCGCAGCGATGCCCGTCTGCAGCGAGAACTGCTCGTGAGGAGAGCTACCAGAAAGCTGGATCCCGCCAGTCGACGTGTTGGAGTGGCGGGAGCGGGCCCGGCTCTACAAGAGCTTGTTGGACCAGCGAACCCAGTGGGTGCAGCGCATTCACGCCGAGCTGTTTCACCATGGCGTGCCCGTTCCCGACGCCGACATCCGCAACGACAAGACCCGAGCTTGGTTGACCGATCCCGGTCTCGGGGTCAGTCCGGCGGGTCGCCAGCGCATCACGGTGGCCTACCGGATGATCACTGCGATCGAGGCGGAACAGCTTCCGCTAAGACGGGACCTGACCCGATTCGGTGTGCGTCAACCGGCGTGTCGAGCGCTGGCCGAAAACCACTACGGCGTCGGCGGCCTGATCGCGGTCATGATCTGGTCGGAGCTGGGCGACTGCCAGCGGTTCTCACGATCAAGGCAAGTAGTCCGTCACGCCGGCCTGGACGTGACCGTCGATCAGTCCGACATACGTCGAGCGGGCGGCAAGCTGACACGCCAGGGTCCGCAGACGTTGCGCTGGGCGCTATACGAAGCGGCCAAGGCTTCCTCCCGCCGCACCGCGCCCGACAACGCCTACTACGCCAAGGTCAAGGCCGCCCACAACGGCAAGGTCGCAGCACTATCCATCGCCCGCAGTCTCGCCCGCCGCTGCTACCACACGCTTCGCAGCCTCGATCCCGACTTGGTATACGCCATGCCCTAGATGGCATCCGTTTCGCCGGTCACCGCGGCTTAGGACGCCCCGATAGACATCATGATCACGCGGCCGGACTCCAGCAGACGCGCTGCACGCCAGCATCATCGCTGGACGGCCTCAGAACACCGAGACGGCCGCGCTCTCACCCCTCGTGGGTCACCCAATCCAAGATGTTGTCGCCGACGACACCGAGCTCGTCGAGCACCCAGGTAACGCTGAGCGCCCTCACCCCGCACACCACCGGCCAAGGCCCCTTGACCGGCCACACCCACACAGGTAACGCGCGCGCACATCCAGTTCGGTTGTCACATCAACTTTCGACTCCGAGTCGGCGATCGGGCGCTACTGAACCGGCTGCGGTACCTGGGGCATGATGTCGGGATGGGCCAGCCCGATGACATCAGGCTGTCGTTCGAGAACGCCGTTGAGATCTATGACGAGGTCCGACCCTCGTATCCTTCTGAACTGTTCGATGAGCTATTCGGTCTGCTGCCTGTTGAGCCGCAGATCGTGGAGGTAGGTCCGGGCACTGGCAAGGCGACAAGGGACCTACTCGCCCGAGGAGCGTCGGTGCATGCCATCGAGATCGGTCCAGCTATGGCCGCTTGCCTGCGATCGAACCTGCCTTCGGAGCGGCTTCGAGTCAGCGTCGGCGACTTCGAGACGATGGACATCAGGCCCGGGGCCGACGTCGTCTTCTCCGCCACCGCCTACCACTGGATCTCTCCTGAGTCGCAGACTGATCGGCCGGCGGCGATCCTGCGTCTCGGAGGACTCGTGGCGATCATCGATCTCATCCAGGTTGATTCACCCGATGATCTGGGATTCTTTGCCTCAGTCCAGCCGATCTACGAGCGATACGGACAGGGACACATCGGACCCCCAGCGCCGACTAGGAACGCGGTGGATCCGGCGATCCGCGCCGTGCTGGCAGCTGATAGGCGTTTCGGCCCAGCCGCCGTCCGCCAATGGAACTGGAACCAGACGTACACCGCTTCGGACTACCTGAAGCTGATGCTTTCGTACTCGGGCACCCAGATGATGGAGGAACAGAGCCGACGTGGCCTGCTCGCGGATATGGAAGCCTTCATCCGGACTGAGTTCGGTGGCCGCGTAACCAGGCCGCTTGTCGTCACGCTTACGACCGCCGTTCTTGCTCGACGCTAAAGGGCGCAGATCAGCAGCGCACCTGATTATGTGAGCCTCGTCGGAAGGGGCGCGTACTCGGCGCTCGGCGCTCCTGGCATCCCGGCATGGACCGGCTATCGGCGGGTGAATGTGAGATGGGTAACGCCGCTGGGCGAACTGGTTGCCTCTATTTCGAACCGTTCATCAAGTCCCTCGAGATCGTCCCATAGGCGTTCCCCGCGTCCGAGGACGATGGGCACGACTGCGATGTGCATGTAGTCGATGAGGTTCGCTGCGAGGAACTCACGGACCGTTGTTGGCCCTCCGCCGATTCGTACATCCAGACCGCCGGCCGCCTTCCGGGCCGCTTCCAAGGCCTCGGCGGGACTCGCGTCGATGAAGTGGAACGTGGTTCCGCCCTTCAACTCGATGGTCGGCCTGGGATGGTGGGTGAGGACGAACACCGCAGTGTGGAATGGCGGATCGTCGCCCCACCACCCTTGCCAGTCCTTGTCAACCCAGGGGCCGCGCTGGGGGCCGAATTTGTTCCGCCCCATAATCTCGGCTCCGATGCCCGGACCCCAGTTGCAGGCAAAGGCATCGTCGATGCCAGTGGTCCCTGTCTTGCCTTGCATCTCCTGGAAGCTGCGGGTCGGGAAGAACCACTGGTTGAGTCTGTGGCCGGCATGCCCAAAGGGCGATTCGAGGCTTTGACCCTCGCCCGTCCCGAAGCCGTCGAGCGAAAGCGAGAAGTTGTGGACCCGAACACGTGACATTGCACTCTCCTCGTCAGATAGACACCATTCAACGCAGCCTCGTGCGGCCGTCGCACGGGTAGACGACCCGGATCCCGCTTACTCATCGCGCCCGAGTCACTTAACCACATGGTCCGAATCCCCGGTTCTGGCGATCCCGCATCGTTCGCATCGACACGCTGGAAGATATGTCAAGGACGAATCAGGAAGCCAGGGTGGTTGACCTAGCGCGTCGCTGGCAATCCTGCGCCGGCTCGCCGCCCCGAATGCGCGCCCGCTCTATTCGGTTGTCACGTCAACCTTCGATCCGGAGTCGGTCGATCGCGCGCCCTCGGCCCCGACCCGCGGACCGAGGCAAGCCGCGCCAGAACGACGAAGCTGATCTGCGTGTCCGATCTGGTGCCCGCCCTGCTGATGACGGAGCGGCTGGTCCAGGCCAGTCCCGTCGATAGGGCGCGGCTGGATCTCGTTTAACGGCGGGACTCTGCATGTCGGTTCTGGGCGTCCGCGATCGGCACCTTGAGGCATGCCTCCGAGCTGCTCGCCGGTTGGGGTCGACAAGATCACGCGGCCGGCGTCGAGGTCCCCTGCCACGGGCATAGGCTCGCCCCGTCGAGCCTGCTGCCCCCGGCGACACGACGGCACGTACGGATTGCAGGCTGAGCTAGGAGGCCGAAATGGTCGAGCGTGGCGAGTTCTTCGACTCGGTGGCAGTGTTCGCCCGGAACCTGGCCGGCGGTTTCGATATCAGCGACGTTCTGCACGATTTGTGTGAGCGGGTCACCTCGATGACCGATGAGGTCGACGCGGCCGGGGTGTCGGTGCTCACAGAGGATCGGCTGCGCTTCGCGACGGCGCTCGACGAGGTGACAAGCCAGCTCGAACGGGTCCAGGATCACGAACAGCGGGGCCCGTGCGTCGACGCAGCTCGTGGCGGCCAGGCGGTGCTGGTCTCCGACCTGGCGGCTCGCAACCCGTACGGGGTGTACGGGTCGACCGCGCTCGGATTGGGGATCCACGCGGTGGCCGGGATCCCGCTGCTCGCTAGCGCACCGATCGGCGCGCTCAACCTGTACCGGTATCAGCCCAGCCCCTGGGCCGATGCCGACATCGCCGCAGCGCGGGTGTTTGCCGACATGGCGGCCAGCTACATCGTGAACGCCTCGGCGCTCCAACAACAGCGCCGCATGACCGAGCAGCTCCAGGAGGCCCTTGAGAGCCGCGTTGTGATCGAACAGGCCAAAGGCCTCCTCGCCAGGGAGCACGGGTGCAGCCCCGATCAGGCGTTTGCCCGGCTCCGCGGATACGCCCGCAACCACAACGAGAACATCCATACCGTCGCCAAGGCCGTCATCGATCTCGGGCTTCGCCCCTGACGCCAGCTTCCGTCAGAGTGGCAATGCCGTTAGGTTGGGCTCTCGAGGCGGATACGAGCGCATAATCCCGCTCCGTCTTCACGAAGGCGTCAACCAGACGGGACGCCGGATTCGGCCACCGTTGCGCCTGATCGGCGACAGATTCTCGGCGTTGACGGGTCGGACTACGGATGACACTCTGCCTTGCGTGAGGAGCAGTCGTGCAATATGCACCCAGCGCCTAATCGTCCTACTCATAGCTATTGCGGCGGCCAGTTTGTCAGCCTGTTCGAGCAGCAACCGCTTGAGCCGCTCCGAGATCGCAAAGCTCTGCGCAAAGGTGTCGGTGCCGGGAGCCTCGACCGTCGGCTACTCCGTGACGGCCGGATACGCTGCCCATGCATTGTCCGCCGACGGGAGTTCCGCCTATCCGTGGGATACCCTCCAGGCGAGCCAGCCCATTGCGCTGTGTGTTCACACCACTGGGCAAGTGCACACGGCCGTTTTCGTAGACAGCCAGGGGGACTCGGGTTCGGCCCCGGAATCTGTCGTCCCTGAGAAACCCCTCGGTCGCCTCTGAGTTGGACGCAGATTGTGAGCGCATCCGGTTCGGATGTCGCGTCAGTCAATGCGCCCGAGTCGGCATCGTTCGGCGTTGGGGCTAGCCGGCTCGAGCTTCATTGATCGCTGCCCGCACCGTTGCTTGCGGGAAGTTGCAGTCATCCACGGGAAGCTTGATGAGAGCGATCCCGGACGTGCTGCGCGCAACGATGGGTGGCGTGATGATCAGAGAGGCTGGACAGGCCCCCTGAGACGGTGGAGCGTCCGGGGATGCAAGTGCCGTCAAGAGTGGTATGAACGCCGGGGAGGCGGGAGTCAAGGTCACAGGCTGCCCCGATTGGTGAGGAAGCGGGCAGAGCAAGAGTTCTGAGATGCTGGAGGGTGGTAGCACGACCTCAGCTCCTGGCTTCAGGGTGGACGAACAGGCGAACTGTCCGACTTGGTACCCCCGAAGCCCTAGGCCAGCGACCGGCGACGGGGTTAGGAACCTAAGGGTGGTCCAAGCGATCGAATGGCTGCCTGAAACAGCTCCGACCGTGGCCACCAGGACACAACCCGTCGAGCAGGCCAGTGGTGGCGCATCCAACGGGCCGCTCGAGGCGGAGTCGCGTAGGAGGAAGGATGCCTTGCCTGTCCCTTGATCGTCGGTCAGGAAGAACACCTGCCCAGCGAGCTGCTCGCCGCAGCCCTCGTCGTTGACCGCCGCAGCAGAGGCGCACTCTGACAGGAAGACCTTCTCGTCAAGGTGAGGGAAGCCGCTGACAGTGACCTGGACTTGCTGCCCGTCGTGCAACCCCACAGCCGGAGTTACAGTCACCGTCGCCCTTGGCGGCTTGTTCGAAGCCGAACATCCCGATGAGACGACCACCGCAGCCACCGCCACGGTCCCGCAGAGCAGTCGCGCTATCGAATGCACACGCAGATCATTCCATCTTGCGCTTCGACAAAGAGACGAGGGGGCTGGCGAGATCACCCGAGAATCGGCGGTCGGCGCTCTTGGTCTGGGCGCCGTGCCGGTGGTTGACGGCGCCCAGAATGTTCGTGTGTTAGCGGCTTGCGCCAGCGATGAAGGTGGAGACGATGTAGGTGGCGTGGCGGTCGAGGGAGACCCGGGCCCTGTCGTAGCGCATGGTGGTTCGGGGGTCTGCGTGCGATGCAGCTTCTTGCACGTCGCGCAGTGGAACGCCGGCGTCCAAGGCGGCGGTGATGAAGGCGTGGCGCAGGGTGTGCGGCCCGATCCGCTTGTTCAGACCTGCCCGTCTTGCGACTTTGCGAACGATTCGGGCGGCGCCGTGTCGGTCGAGCCGGCTCCCGCCAGCAGCGATGAAGATCGGCCCGCAGGTCCGCTCGCCGATGGCAAGGTCGACCGCTCGAGCGGTACGCGGTGCGAGAGGGATCGTGACGACCTTGCCACCCTTGCGCAGGACGGTGAGGGTGCGATGACCGCGTTCGAGACCCAGTGATTCGATGTTCGCACCCGTGGCTTCTGAGACGCGCAGGCCGTTGAGGGCCAGAAGAGAAATCAGTGCGTGCTCGATCGCAGCTCCCAGACCTGCCGCTACCAGCAGGGCGCCGACCTCGTTTCGGTCCAAGCCGACCGCGTGAGACTCGTAGTCGAGACGAGGTCGGCGGACGTGAACCGCTGGCGAGACGGAGATGAGGCCTTCTTCTTCGGCGTAGCGGTAGAACCCAGCGACGGTGCACAGTCTCCTGGCGACGGTCGCTCGAGCTAGACCCCGTTCTTCTAGGGAGCGGGCGTAGCACTCGGTGTCTGCCCGACGAACCGAGAACAGCGGCAGCTCGTAGCGGTCGCACCATGTAACGAACTGGCGCAGATCGAGCGAGTACGCCTCGCGGGTGAAGCCGCGGTATCCGGCGAGGAACCCGACTACTGCGAGACGCTCTGCGTCACTGAAGGCGGGGTCGAACACCACCAGCGAAGCAGACGGTGTTGTTTGCATTGGTCACCTCCGAGTCGGTGGGACCCGGGGCGTCGAGCCCCACGATTGAGGGCATCGACGCTATGGACCAAAACGGTCAGGGAGCACCCGATATCCTGGTCGCTTCCCGCCAGTCCGGCCATACAACGGACCGGGGATGTCATACAATGTGGTCATGTCGATGGGCGAGCATGTGATGACGGTCTCCCAAAACGGGCAGGTCTCCATTCCAGCCACGACACGGGCCCGGTGGAAGGCCCGTCGGGTCATCGTCGTCGATCTAGGCGATCGAGTTGTGATGCGTCCAGCTTCCGATAGTCCGGTGGCCGAGCTCGAAGGAAAGTACAGGGGGCGAGGGCCTGCGTCTGATGAGGCCCGCCGTCAGGCTCGCCGAGCCGATACTGCTCGCAAGCGGTGACAGTCCTCGACGCCTACGCTGTCCTCGCTTTCCTGAAGGGCGAACCCGCGGCCACAGAAGTCCGGGGCCTGCTCGACACCGGCGAGGCAGCCTTGACCGCCGTGGGAGTGGCTGAGGTCCTCGACCATCTGGTGCGCCTGGCTGGGGCGGACGAAGAGAACGCAGCCTTGGACTTGGCGCAACTCGGGCTCCTCGACGGGATCGTCGTGAACTCAGACCTTGGTGTCGCCGCCGGACGGTTCAGAGCCCGCCGCTATCACCGCAGCCGCCGCGCGATCAGCATGGCTGACTGCATCGCGGCCGAGGCCGCCCGCCAGGCGGACACGGATCTCGCTACCAGCGATCCCCATTTGCTTGATGCCTGCCGAACGGAGGGCATCGCGACCACTGTGCTCACGGCATCCGACGGCACACGATGGGCACCGCCGGCAGGGTGACGCCTTTGCTCTCGCGATTATGTAGCTAGATATCGGCTCCTACCAGCAGCGTCACAGCGCTCCGAGCGCCGACTACGAGCGCCCGATCCGCCGCATTCCGTAACTAGAGGCGCTGATGTTCTGCTCGCCTTCTCGAAGGAGGGCCCGGAAGGCAGCATCGTGGTCATCGGCCACTGGCTCGTCGAGGTCGGTGAGGTAGAAGGCGATGAACGTGCTTTCCGGTCCGGCCTCTTCGAGCAGCCGTCGCCACGACCACAGATTGGGGTGCTCCCAGTGGGTAGCCGCCTCGGCCGGTGCTAGGGCGGCCACGGCACAGGTGAAGTCCTTGGTGCTTAGAGGGAAGGTGCCCGTCCGGTTGGTGTAGCCGCAGTAGGAAGCAAGAACTACAGCGGGAAGGCGGTGCTCACTGGTGGGGTCGTTGACATGACCGAAGGTCAGACGACCGTCGTCCAGGCGAGCGACGCTGTAGGCGACGGGTGGCTTGAACCTGGGTATTCGGTCGGCGAAGCGCTGGCGAGCGGCGAGTAGGTCGGCGTCGGTGCCCCATCGTTCCTCGCTCACAACATCACCTCCGTGCTACTCGTTGTCACGCTCTCCACATTGACGCGTGCGGCGAGAGGCTGCTGTCGATTTTCGAGTGCACGGCGGCGCTGCCGCGGGCGCGAGGCGATGGGCCGGGCCGGCGTCGCGGGTCCTGCCAGGATCGAAATAGCCGTCGAGGCCTGACCTGAGCTCGCAACCTCCGCACCGGAGAGGTGGCGCCAAGCGAACGGGCGCCGCCTCGACGCGCCCACCCGAAGCCGAGGCGTTCGAGCGCGAGTACCCCGGAGCCTCGTGGCTGGCTAGCCGGGCGCTGCGCCAACTCGAAGTAGTCGGTGCCAAAGCCGAAGCCCTCGTCGCACGCGTAGCCCGCCGCTACGGGCTGTCTCACGCCGCCCTCAATGCGCTGGCCGTCATCGAAGGCCAAGGTGGACCCATCCCGGTAGGAGAAGTCAGCGCGCGGATGCACATCACCAGCGGGACCATGACCACCGTGCTCGACACACTCGAACGCAACAGCCTCGTCCGGCGCCTCGCCGACCCGGGAGACCGCCGTCGCGTCCTAGTCGATATCACCCCAGCCGCCACCCCCGTGCTCGACCGGATGCTCCCAGAAGTCCAACAGGTAGCCACCGCTGTCATGGGAGCCCTCGACGATGACGACCTACTAGCTCTTCTCGACACCTTGGCCGTCCTAGACGCCGCTATCGCCGCGGTATCGGCGGAACTGCCGGCCCCGGCTCCCCGCCGGACACCCCGTCACCTCCGCCGCAACCCAGACTCCCCCTAACCCGCCACCAGGTAGTCAGCTCTCACCCTCCAAATCTGCTCGTAGCAAGGTGAGACGCGCACAGAACAACGCCGGCACCTTCGGTCGAGAGGCTCGCTAAATCGGCGCGCCTCCTCGGTGGTCCCGACGCCGGTCGGATTGTGCGCCCGAAGGTTCAGGTCATCCGCGGCGGCGAAGTCGGGTCGGGGGCGGCGCGACCGACGACGGGGCGGTCGGGGGGAACAAGGACGTCTCCAACGCCACGTCGTCGACGTCGTCGGGCAGCGGCCAGGAAAGCCCAGCCAATGTCGCCCGTCGGATGCAACCCACACCGTCATGACCGGCACACCAGTCGCCGCGGCGACCTGGCGGCGCGACCGCCCTTCCCCAAAAGTGAGACGCAGAACTTCTCGGATCTTGCGCATGTCGCAGCGGGGTCTGGGCACCGGGTCGCCTCGAACAGTCGGGAACAGTTCGAGGCAGGGTTGACACCGACTCTTCGCCAGGTGGTGGACCCGAACCCGGGCACCCCAAGCTCACAGCCAGGCAACCAACCGGCTGCCCTCCTCACCTCACGCCAGCACTACAAGCCTCCCCGACACGGTGTACGAAACACCGGAATCGCTGTACGAAAACGATCGGAATAGGTGTACGAAAACCGCCGGAATCCGCAGGCAGGCCGTCATCGACTCGGATGTGCGCAAGATCGAACATTACGATCACCCCTGTGGCAGCACATCTAGCTCCGAGAGCGTTTGTTCTGCTGGGGCTCATCGGTGCTCTGGTTGCCTACAGCAAAGGCAGGTCGCTTCTCGGCTGGATCGCCTTGGGCTTGCTGTTCGGTCCGTTCGCCTTGGTGGCGTCGATCATCGGCCGGCGTCGCAGTTAGGCGCTTATCGCCGATTTAGCGTCTCCGGTCAAGCTGTCGACCTAATCGGATGCGCTCGCGTTCGGCGCTTACTTCCTGGCCGCAGACGTCGTCCGACGAGCGGCGACGTCGAGTGTAGCACCACGTGCTACGCTGCCGGTATGGCCAGAGAGATCACTCAGCGGGAGCTGCGCAACGACAGTGGGGAGATCATGCGACAGCTCGACGAGGGCGAGTCTTTCATCGTGACTCGCAACGGAGTCCCCGTTGGCGAACTGTCACCGCTTCGCCGGCACCGCTTCGTTCGCTCCGACACCGCTGTGGCACTGTTCCGCCACGCCCCCGCAGTCGATCTGGACAAGCTGCGTGACGACCTCGACCGAGTGGTCTCTCAGGACCTGAGCCCACGTGGTTGAAACCACGACTCGCCCCCCGAGGGGACTCATCGACACATCGGTAGTCATCGATTTGGAAGAACTCGACTCAGCGGAGCTGCCTGTCGAGGTGGCCATCAGTTCCCTCACGCTGGCCGAGCTGGCTGCCGGTCCCCACGCCACCGACGACGCCGAGGAACGCGCTCGTAGACAAGACCGGCTGCAGCGCACCGAGGCGGCGTTCGACCCGTTGCCATTCGACGCCGAGGCTGCTCGATCCTACGGACGGATCTACTCTGCCGTCTCGGCCTCCGGCCGCAAAGCTCGCGGTCCTCGGGCCGTGGACCTGCTCATCGCTGCCACCGCCCACGCATCGTCACTGCCGCTATACACCCGCAACCCCGAGGACTTCCGAGGCCTTGAGCAGCTCCTGCAAGTCGTCACCATCTGAGGGCGCCGATCTGCGACGCGAATCGCTGACTCAACCAGCCCCCGAAACCATTCGGTATCGCCGACTCGGTCGCGCGTGACCCAACAGCATGCGGTGTCTGGTGGCGACCAAGAGGGACTGTTATGGCGCCGCCCCGGCCTGCGGCTGGATGGGTCAGCCTGCGGTGGGGAGTCGGGAGCCGTCGCGTGGGCGGGTGCCCCTAGAGCCTGGTTTCGTTCCCACGATGCAGCGGGCCACGCCTGGGACGCGGACCTGGCCGTCCTTCTCGAACTCCCTCACCTTCGCAATGGCGTTTACCCGTATTCGCTCCCGCGCCGACCCCTCGACCCGCTGAAGCGCCGCCGCAGCGAGTGAGACGTGCTCGCTGATCATTTCCCAGTACTGCTCGGGAGATCGGGTCACCAGTTCAACGCCGACGTCCCACTCGACAACATCGCGGAACCCCGTGCTCTCGTAGAGGGCAGTGACCAATCCCCGAGCTGCAAACCGATACATACCCGGCTGGTCCGGATCGGGTGACGGCAATGCCGCCTCGGTCGCGATTGCCTGCATGACAATCGTCGTCCACGGATTTTCCTCGGGCTTGACCCACACCGACGAGCAGATACGTCCGCCCGGCTTGAGCACCCGGGAGAACTCGGCCGTCGCCTTGGCCACGTCGGGAAAGAACATGTACCCAAAGCGCACGGAGACACTGTCGAATGCGGCATCGTTGAACGGCAGGTCATCGGCGCTGCAGACCTTCGTCTCGATATTGGCGACCCCCAGCGCGCTGGCTCGCCGTGCCGCTACGTCGAGCATCTCCGCCGAGAGGTCGGTGAGCACGACGCGTCCCCTGGGCGAGAGTCTGGCGATGCTCAGACCGGGCTCACCCGTGCCCGCGGCAATGTCGAGATGCTGCTGATCTTCAGCGACGCCGAGACATTCGATGATCGCTGCGCCGACCGGGCCCAGTTGGTCCATGATGACCGAATCCCACTTCTCCCAGCTAGCGGAAAGACCAGCCCACGTCGCTCGCTGAACGTCTCGGATCTCATCTGCGCCCGGCATCGGCCCTCCCATCCGCCGACACGATGGCACTTACCGTCGGGAGTGCACAATGCCTGATCCTCGGACTGAACCGCGATTGCACCGCGGCTCATTGCCGCCTACGCCGCTCTCGCCGCCACCCCGGGCAGCCTCGAGGCGCTCCAGCGCACGATCGACATCTGCGACGAGGCGTTTCTGTCTCGCGGCGGCAGAACGGACGACGGCTGGACCGCGCTCGCTGCCAAACACGGACAACTGCTTGGCCGGCTCGTCCCGGCCCGCTGCCGCATGAGCGGGAAACTCGACGAGGACGGTAACCCGGTGCCCGTCCGGCGACACCACCCAGACACGCCACAGCGCACCCGGCGCCGCCGGTTCGCGCTCGAACCATGAAGACACCCAAGCGAGGCACGGTCGAACCGTGCGCGCGGCAGGCTTCCTCGACGCTCGGCGGTCCGCCGCCGGTGGCGAGGAACTGCGCTTACATGCCCTGAGCGAGCGGTTGTCCGAGCGTGTTGAAGCGGCACTTCTACGACAGTCCCACGCCGACAGCGGATGAGGTTTAGCTGTCGCAGCAGGAGGCTCGCCGTTGGATACGAGGTTGGCAAGTCGCCTGCACGCGCGTCCGGGCCGCCACCAGCCACGGCGGTGTCGACGCCGAGGTATGTGCGGGGATTGACCTTGAGGCCTTTCGGCTCTGGTCACAACGCCTGCCATGCGGTATTGGTGGGAGTCGAGGTGATCACGATGATCGGGCCATTGGTTCTTCTGCTCGTTGTCGGAGCAGTGGTCGCTGGGATCGCCGCCTGGATGAGACAGCATCGGCCCGAACTGCCAGCTTCGGCGGCGGCCGAGGAGGCGCAACCACGGCGGATCTCGCTGCTGACGGAGGCGATCGGCTACATCGGCACGATCCTGGTGCTTGCCGGCGCCTTCGCCTTCGCACAGCAGCACTGGACGGACATCACCGAAGGGGGACGGTTCGCGATCCTCGCGGTCGCCACCGCGGTGTTCCTCGGCATCGGCGCGTTCGTGCTGTCATCTACCGAGCCGGCGCTGCGACGCCTGGCCGCGGTGACCTGGGCCGTTTCGGTAGCGGCGTTCGCGGGTTCGGCCGGAATGGTCAACTTGCTGCTCGACACAAGTGGGAAGACGCCGTTCCTGACGATTGCGACATCGACCGCGGCGTACGCCGTCATCCTGTGGGTGCTGCATCGTCATGGCGTCCAGCAGGCGGTTGCGTTCGGCGCCTCATGCGTCGGCCTAGCCTCGATCGTCAACTACGTGATCACCGACGCGAGCGGCTGGATGATCGTTGTACCGCTGTGGGCGATGGGAATCGCCTGGGCGGCAGCCGGATGGTGGCGTCGCGTCGCCCCGTGGTTCGTAGCGTTTCCCCTCGGGCTTCTCGTGGCGCTCATCGCGCCGGCGACGATCGACCAGCCGAGCGGACTTCGATTCGCGCTAGGGATCGCCACCGCCACGACGGTAATGACGTTGGCCGTCGTCGCGAAGTTCACGCCCGCTCTGACCCTGGGCTCGGTGGCCGAGCTCGGCTACGTCATCGGCGCCGTGACCTACTACTTCGGCGACACGCTGGGCGTGCCGGCGTCGCTCGCGATCTCCGGGCTTCTGATCCTCTTGATGGCTGCCGCAGCGGCGCGCTGGCACTGGTTCGGCCGCCGTCAGCAGCCGCCGCCATCGCCGCCACCCGAGGATGTCGGTCCCACGGACCAGTCGCGCGCGCCATCTGGGCCGGGGACCGCTCTGCGGTCTGCGCGGTGACCGGGACAGCGGCACTACATCGCGGTCGGACCTCGCAGCGACCGCCGCTCGGAGCATCGTGATGTAGGCATGCCGCCTTCTTCGAGGCTAGCCGTCCTCATTGCTCTCGACCCGTTCAGCATCGCCGTCGGATGCCCGCTCAAGCCGTGCACACGGTCTCTTGGATCAATCGTCGGGACTTCCTCGGGGCCGAATCAGCGCGCTGCCTTGCCGCCCGCAGGTCCGACGGACCGGCGTGGCGGCGAAGCGTTCCCAAGCCACGTCCGTACGACCATGCCGATGACGAAAGCCGGCGTGCTGAGCCCGACGATGCTCCCCATCAACGTGCCCACGAACACATCGGAGCGGCTCACCGGCTCACCGCTGTCGTTGACGGCCGTAAGCGGGTCGTAGCCGATGATGGCCACGCTGATCGTGAGAACGGGCAACAAGACAGCGGCTGCGAAGAGGAACCACTCTGCCCAGGAGGGCCGCCAGAACATAATCGGCCGCCTGACAAACTGGACCGGGTGGGGTTCCTGCTCGAGGCAAACTCGCTGCGCTGACGACCACCGCACCGCCGGGAGCGAGAGACCCTGGCCCGCGGCTTGCGTCCTCCCTGGACGCTAACCGCAGGCTTCGGCGAGGATCCGTTCGGCAGCCAGGACCAAATCGTCCACGACAGTTGTCGGCAGAGGCGGTAGCTCCATTTGCCCCTGACTTGTCACCTCTAGCACCACCTTCACCTTCCTGGAGCTGCCGTTCCGGGCGGTCTCCATCTTCGGTCCGGTGTTGCGTAGGGTCGCCTGCAAGAGGGGGTGGCGGTGCTTGCTGCGGGCGCAGTCGAACGCCACCCGCAGGGACCCCAGGGGTCCGTTGCGGCGGTGCCTGCTCATCACGTAGCACCAGCGACAGACGGGCTCGGCGGACATGTCAGATGCCTACCCCGATCCGGCGGTTTTGACGCGCTGCCAAACGACCGCCGTTCCGAGATGAATCGCGGCCAGCGGGTATATGCAGCCGATGAAGAGATCACGCGGCGCCGTGACCCCGGAGCGCCAAGTCGAGCTGTGGGAGGCGTTCGTCGATTCGTATACCTCGTCGCGGACCCGCACGGCCGTGGACCTATTCCTGCGGGCGCTGATCGGCGGTCCTCGCCGCCAAGAGGACTAGGCCGTCGCCTAGAAGACGGTATGCCCGAATGGCGGCTGGCCGGCCTCCCGGTAGCGGTCGGAGAGAAGTGAACGGATCAAGACTCTGCCCACCTTGGCTCCACCACCTGCGTAACACGTCTCGCGCAGGACGAGAATGGTGCCATGACTGACTCATGGGTCGCGCCGGCCATGGACCGAGCCGAGCCGGAACTCGTGTCCGGCGAACGAACCAGCCTCGAGCAATGGCTCGACTACCACCGGGCCACCTTGCTGATGAAATGCGCAGGCCTGACTGCCGAGCAGCTGAAGCAGCGGGCGATCCCGCCGTCGAGGCTCTCGTTGCTCGGTCTCGTCCGACATATGGTCGAAGTGGAGCGCTGGTGGTTCCGGATGCACGCTGGGCGAGAGGACATCGGCTTCCCGTACGACCCGGACGCAGTCGGGCTCGACTTCGAGGAAGTGGAGCAGGCCGACGCCAAGGCGGACTTGGAGGCATTCGTGAAGGAGTGCGAGGCGGCCGGGGCCGCCGTTGCCGGACGGCCGCTCGACGAGGTAGTACCCAGCAGGGGGGACCACCCGGAGAGGGTGCGGGACATCCGGTGGATCTTCGTCCACATGATCGAGGAGTACGCGCGGCACAACGGGCACGCCGACCTTCTGCGCGAAGTGATCGACGGAACGACCGGCGAATGATCTCACCGGCCGCCCACCGGGACACCCGCGAGGCGCTCCATAGCGTAGCGGCCCACGTGCTCGCCCGGCGCCGCTACGAGTCGGCAGGCCGGTTCGGTCTGCGGGCCACCCCGGGCGGTTTCGGAACGCCGACGTTCGGTCTGCAGTTCGAGGTGGTCCGTACAGCGGGCCGCGCGCTCGTCCACGAGGTGGGCGGCAAGGTTCGGACCATGCCGATCAACGGATCGACGCTCCGGCAGCTGTCGTCGTTCGTGGGAACCGACCTTGAGGCCGAGTTCTCCGCCGGCGGCGGCACGCCGGCGCTCGGGGATGCCGACGGCGAGATTCGCCTCGATTCGGGCGCCGCCAGCCGAATGGCCGAGTGGTTCGCCCTCGGTTGGAAGGTGCTCGACGGATTCATCTTCGGACTCGGGCCCGAGGCTGATGCCGCCACAATCCAGCTGTGGCCCGAACACTTCGACGCCGGCTCGAATGTCGCGTTGCCGACCGGGTCACGGGCCAACATCGGTTTCTCACCGGGGGACGCGTTCGAACCCGAGCCCTATGCCTACTTCGGGCCGTGGGGAAATGAACGCCCAGGTGACCCGTCTTACTGGAATGCCCCCTTCGGAGCGCTGATCAGGTCATCCGAGATCCTCAAGGCCGACAACCCCATCCAACGGGCGGTCGACTTCCTGAACGAAGGAGCACGCAACACGGCCGGCTCCTGACGCGATACAGCAGCACCCCTACACCCAACGCCGGGAGTTTCTCAGCGCCGTCGCCATGATCGTCAGAGTCGGGTTGTGACCCCCCGACGTCGGGAACACGCTCCCGTCCGCGACGAAGAGGTTGTCCAGTTGGTGATAGCGACCGACCGCGTCTGTGCAGCTCACCGTCTCGTCGGTACCCATGCGCAGTCCACCCATCACGTGCTGCGTCGACGGGACCGCGTTGCCGGCGACGGGTGTCTCGCTGGACTCGGCGTTGGACACGGCTGTCGCGTAGGTGGCTCCCGCCTCGCGCATGATCTGGGCGATCCGAGGCATGTAGAAGCGTTGGGCGGCGAGCTCGTGTGCACCGGGGCTGTAGGTGATCCTGGCGACCGGGACACCGGCGAAGTCGCGAACCTTGGGGTCCAGATCGACCGTATTGGTCCTGTAGGGCAGGTCCTCGCCCAT
>Ga0307373_10004226_pt1 | contig 24373 bp, 25 predicted proteins | sample OX2MG_FD_202534 | JGI IMG/M metagenome (GOLD analysis project Ga0307373, IMG submission 202534) | Soil microbial communities from Risofladan, Vaasa, Finland - OX-2 | ecosystem: Environmental > Terrestrial > Soil > Coastal area > Acid sulfate soil | place: Finland: Risofladan, Vaasa | collected...
GCGCCCTGATCCACACCCCCCGCGTGCTGCTGCTCGACGAGCCGACGACCGGCGTCGATCCCGTTTCGCGGCGCGAGTTCTGGGCGATCCTGTACAGCCTGCGCGAGCGCGGGGTCGCCATCGTGCTGTCCACCGCGTACATGGACGAGGCGGAGCGCTGCTCGCGCCTGGCCCTGCTGCATGGCGGTCAGATCCGCCATTGCGATACGCCCGCGCGCCTCAAGCAGGCGATGCCGGGCGCGTTGCTCGCCGTCGCGTCGGCCGATCCGCGCGCCTTGCGCGCGGCGCTCGCAGGCATGCCCGGAGTGCTTGGCGTCATGCTCATGGGCGATCGCGTGCACGTGCGGGTCGACGATTCCGCGCGGCGCGTCCCCGAGTTGCGTGCGCGGCTCGCCGAGCGGGGCATCACGGAGTTCGACCTCAGGCCCGCCGAGCCCGGCATCGAAGACGTGTTCGTGGCCCTGCTCGGACCCGGGGGACAGGCGTGAGCGGCGCCGCGCCCGCGGTCCTCACCCGGGGGCTGAGCAAGAAGTTCGGCGCCTTCACCGCGGTGGACCACCTCGATCTGAGCATCGAAAAAGGCCAGGTGGTCGGCTTTATCGGGCCCAACGGGGCCGGGAAGTCGACCACCATCCGCATGCTGTGCGGCCTGCTGCGCCCGACCGAGGGCACGGCTATGGTGGCGGGCCTCGATGTCGGCCGCGAACCCGAAGCCGTGCGCGAGCACATCGGTTACATGTCGCAGAAATTCTCCCTGTACGGCGACCTGACGGTGCGCGAAAACCTCAGGTTCTTCGGCGGCATCTACCGGGTTCCGCGCCGCGACATCGAGGAGCGCACGCGCGCCGCCGTGTCGATGGCCGGGCTCGAGGGCCGCGAGGGGGTGCTGGTGCGCACGCTCGCGGGCGGCTGGAAGCAGCGCCTCGCGCTGGGCTGCGCGATCCTGCACCGCCCGCCGATCCTGTTTCTCGACGAGCCGACCTCGGGCGTCGAGCCCGAGGCCCGGCGGCGGTTCTGGGACCTGATCCACGAGCTGGCGGGGGGCGGCGTCACCATCCTGGTGTCCACGCACTACATGGAGGAGGCCGAGTACTGCAACCGCATCGCGCTCATCGATCGCGGCAAGCTCATCGCGATGGGCGCTCCGGGCGAGCTGCGCAGCCAGCGGCTCGGCGGCCAGCTGGTCGAGGTCGAGTGCGCGCCGCTCGGGGCCGCGCTGCAGGCGCTCGCCGCTGCGCCGGGCGTGATCGAGGCCGCCATCTTCGGCGACAAGCTGCACGTCGTGCTCGGCGAGGCGGGCCTCGGCCCCGCCGAGCTGCCCGGCTTTCTCGCCACGCGCGGAATCCAGGCCGGTCAGGTGCGCAGCGTCGCACCGAGCCTCGAGGATGTCTTCGTGCACCTCGTCTCCGGCGCTCAGGATGAAAGGATCGCGGCGTGAAGGCACGGCGGCTCCTCGCCATGGCGTACAAGGAAATGCTCCAGGTCTGGCGCGACCCGCGCAGCCTTGCGGTCGCGCTGCTGATGCCCCTCATGCAGATGGTCCTGCTCGGCTACGGGGTGAGCCTCGACATCAAGCGGGTGCCGCTGTGCGTCTTCGACCAGGAAAACAGCCAGCAGAGCCGCGCCGTCGTCGAGCGCTTCGTCTCGTCCGGCTGGTTCGAGATCCGGCGCACGCTCGGGCGCGAGGCCGGCATTCGCGACGCGATGGACCGCGGCGAATGCATCGCCGCCGCGGTGATTCCGGCGGACTTCTCGCGCCAGCTGGCCGCGACCGGAAGCGCGCCGTTACAGGCCGTTTTCGACGCCACCGACGTCAATACCACCAACATCGCGCTCGGCTACGCCCAGGGCGTGATCGCACAGGCGAACGCCGACATCGCGGCGCGCTGGACGGCCGCGCACGGCGTTCGGCCGTCCCTGGTCGGCCAGGTCGATCTCGAGCCCAGCACCTGGTTCAACGAAACCCTGGACAGCCGCAACTTCATCATCCCCGGGGTGGTGGCGGTGATCCTCGCGCTGGTCGGCGCGCAACTCACCTCGCTCACGGTCTCGCGCGAGTGGGAGCGTGGAACGATGGAGCAGTTGATCTCGACGCCGGTCACGGCGCTCGAAGTCATGGTCGGCAAGCTGATGCCGTATTTCGCGATCGGACTGCTCGACGCCGCGTTCTGCCTGGTCGCCGCCATCTACTGGTTCGGAGTGCCCTTCCGCGGGAGCGTGCTCGCGCTGTTCACGACCACCGCGCTGTTCCTCGTCGTGGTGCTCGGCATGGGCTACGTCATATCGGTGCGCGTGCGCAGCCAGCTCGGCGCGAGCCAGGTGGCCCTGCTCGTCACCATGCTGCCCACCACCCTGCTGTCGGGCTATACCTTCCCGATCGACCAGATGCCGGCGCCGATCCGCGCCATCACCCTGGCCGTGTATTCGCGCTATTACGTCACGGTCCTGCGCGCGATCTTTCTCAAGGGCAGCGGACTCGCCGATCTCTGGCTGCCGCTGCTCGGCCTCGCCTTCTACGCCGCGGTCATCGTGGTGATCGCCGCGCGGGCCTTCCGCAAGCGGCTGGACTAGCGCGATGCTCGAGCGCCTGTCGGTGATGCTGATGAAGGAGTTTCTCGAGCTCAGGCGCGATCGCTGGGCGATGTTCCGCCTGGTCGTTCCGCTGATCCTGCAGATGTTCATCTTCGGCTACGCGGCGACCTTCACCGTGCATCACGTCGCCACCGCGATCCTCGACCTCGACCGCAGCGCCGCCAGCCGCGGCCTGGTGTCGCACTTCCTCGCCACCTCCCGCTTCGACGTCGTCGACGTGGCCGAGAGCCAGGGCGCGATCACGCAGGACATCGATCGCGGCACGGCCATCATCGCCATCGTCATCCACGCCGGCTTCGGCCGCGAGCTGCAGAACGGGCGCGGCGCGCCGTTGCAGGTCATCGTGGACGGCACCAACTCGAACACGGCGCTGATCGCTCTCGGCTACATCAGCCAGATCGTGGCCCAGTTCTCGGCCGAGCAGGCGAGCCGCGCGCGCGCGCCGGAGGGCGGCGGCGCGGCGCCGCAGATCGGGATCACGCTCGCGCCGCGCCCCTGGTTCAACGAAGGCCTCAACGAGCGCTGGTTCTTCATCCCCGGAGTGATCGGCACGCTCACGCTGTTGCAGGTGGTCAGCCTCACCGCGTTCGCCATCGTGCGCGAGCGCGAGGTCGGCACGCTTGAGCAGATCATGGTCAGCCCGATCCGTCCGGTGGAGTTCATCCTCGGCAAGACCGTGCCGTTTTTCCTCATCGGCCTCGGCGACATCGCCCTGGTGAGCGCCATCGGCATTCTCTGGTTCCGCGTTCCGTTCACCGGGAGCCCCTGGGTGATGCTGCTCGGCGCCTCGCTGTTTCTGCTCGCGGCGCTCGGCATGGGGTTGCTGCTGTCGACTTTCTCGCGCACCCAGCAACAGGCCTTCGCGCTCAACTTCTTCCTGGTCAATCCGTTCTTCATTCTGTCGGGGTTCGCTTTTCCGATCGCGGCCATGCCCAAGCTTCTGCAGTGGTTCACCGTCGTCAATCCGTTGCGTTACTTCCTGGTGGTCCTGCGCGCCGTGTTCCTCAAAGGGGTGGGGCTGTCGGTACTGTGGCCGCAGCTCGTGGCGATGGCGCTGCTCGCGTTCGGCATGCTGACGGTGAGCGTGCTGCGCTTTCGCAAGTCGCTCGATTAGGGCGGCGCGCGCCGCCCCGGTTCAGGCTGAAGCCGGCGTCAGCACGGCGGGAGCTCGGTGGTGTAGCATCCGAGCCCCATCCTCGCTGGCGTGCATTCGAGACCATGCCTCGCGTCGCTGCTCCTGCCGGGCGTTCAAGCCGCGCATGGCGCAAAGCCCTGCTGGCCGCGCTGGGCGGCTGCTACATCGCATTCGCGCAGGCAGCCGGCGGACCGCTCGGTATCGATCACCGCATCGGCCTGGACCAGAGCGGCATCTGGGCGCGCCACGACCAGTTGCTGCTGCAGGAGCTGACCTTCGCCACCGTTGTGGGAGGTGCGCTCTGGGAAGGCGGCGACAGCCGCCTCGGGCAGACCTTCTGGCGCTCGGTGGACTCCTCGGCGATCTCGATCGTCGCGACGACCGTGGCGAAGGACGTGTTCACCCGCGCGCGCCCCACCCAGACCGCGGATCCCAACCTGTGGTTCCAGGGCAGCCACCATTACAGCTTTCCGAGCGGCGAGGTGTCCTTCGTCAGCGCCGCGGTGACCCCGTTCGTGCTGGAGTATCGCGACCAGCATCCCGGAATCTATGCGCTCGAGCTATTGCCGCTGTACGACGGGATTGCGCGCCTGAAATCCCAGGCGCACTGGCAGACCGACGTGCTCGCCGGCTTCGCGCTCGGCACCGCCGCGGGGTACTACGCGCAGCACAGGAGCTCGCCCATCATCCTCGAGGCGCTGCCGCACGGCTTCGAGGTCGGCCTGCGCAAGCACTGGTAGCGGCCGGGGCCCGCGCCGCCGAGCGTCCCGGCGGCGCTCAGTAGTGCCGGCCCATGGGGCCGGCCCCCATGCCGAACATGGCCGCGTTGAGCATGCCGATCACGGCAGCGATCACGATGGTGATCACCACCACCACGGCGGTGTAGCCGAGCGCCTTCTGCGCCGGCACCTTCATCAGCACCGGCACGCCCAGGTAGAACAGGTACAGCGAGTACAGTGCGCCGAGGAGGGAGGCGAGCCAGCCGAGAACGGGCACGATCAGCAAGACCCCCGCGACCCAGGAAGCGGTCATCGCGTAGGCCGTGAGCTTGAGCGCCTGGGCGAGGTTCTTGCGCCCGCCGAAGCCCGGCGCCAGCGTGTCGGCGATGAACGCGACCACGAACACCATCACCAGGTTCAGCACGTAGCCCACGACGGTGAAGCCCAGCTCGGCACCCATACCCATGCGCACGCCGAAGAAGCTGGCGATGAACGCCCGGCTGATCAGGCCCGCGATGGCGGGAATGAGCGCCAGGATCGCGATGTAGCCGCGATACAGCGACTGGGCATCGGTCTGCTCCTGCTCGATGACCGGCCATTCGCTCCTGGGCTGGAGCAGGATCTTCCTCGCGCGCTCGACGATGTTCATGTGTCCCCCTGACGTCAGCTGACGACAGGGGGAGTATAGGCGCGCGCTGCGGCGCCCACAACGAGGCGCGCCGGCGGGTTGCGCACGCGGTGCGCCGGGATCACGCTTTCAGCTCGGGAAAATCCTCGTCCCAGAACTCGTTCCTGCGCCGTGCCTCGCCCTGACGCCCGTTCTCGGCGCCGCGCAGCTGCACGCGGCGGATCTTGCCCGAGATGGTCTTGGGCAGGTCGGAGAACTCGATGCGGCGGATGCGCTTGTAGGGCGCGAGCCGCTCGCGCGTGAAGCGGAAGATCGCGAGCGCGGTCGCGCGCGAGGGCTCGAAGCCGGGCTTGAGCACGAGGTAGGCCTTCGGCACGGAAAGGCGCAGCGCGTGCGGGCTGGGCACCACGGCGGCCTCGGCCACCGCGTCGTGCTCGATCAGCGCGCTCTCCAGCTCGAACGGGCTGATGCGGTAGTCGGCGCTCTTGAACACGTCGTCGGCGCGCCCGACGTACCAGAAGTACCCGTCGGCGTCGCGCGACGCGACATCCGCGGTGCGGTAGTACGCACCGCCGAGCAGCTCCCGGGTGCGCTCGGGATTGTCGATGTATCCGGTCATCAGCCCGACCGGGCGCGAGCGGAGGTCGATCGCGACCTCGCCCTCGTCGGCGGGTCGGTCATCGGTGACGTCGAGCAGATCGATCTTGAAGCCCGGCAGCGGGCGGCCCATCGAGCCGGGCTTCACCGGCTGACCCGGTGGATTGCCGAGCTGCGCAGTGGTCTCGGTCTGCCCGTAGCCGTCGCGCACGGTGATGTTCCACGCCGCCTGCACGCGCTCGATCACTTCCGGGTTGAGCGGCTCGCCGGCGCTCGCCAGCTCTCGCAGCTTGACCGGATAGGCCTTGAGGTCCTCCAGGATCAGCATGCGCCAAACCGTCGGCGGCGCGCACAATGTGGTCACGCCGTGGCGCACCAGCGCTTCGAGCGTCTTCTTCGCGTCGAAGCGCGCGAGGTTGTACAGGAACACCGTCGCCCCTGCGTTCCACGGCGCGAACAGGCAGCTCCAGGCGTGCTTCGCCCAGCCCGGCGAGCTGATGTTGAAGTGCACGTCGCCTTCGCGCAGGCCGAGCCAGTACATGGTCGACAGGTGCCCGACCGGGTAGCTCTGGTGCGTGTGCTCCACCATCTTCGGCCGCGCCGTGGTGCCGGAGGTGAAGTACAGCAGCAAGGGATCGTCGGCGCGCGTGACGCCGTCGGGCGCGAAGCTCGCGCCGGCCTCATCGGCCTTGCGGTACGAGATCCATCCCGCAGCGTCCCCGCCGACCAGAATGCGCGAGTACGCTCCAGGCACGTCGGCGAACTTGCCGTAGGCCGCCATGTCGGCGACGACGTGTCGGATGCTGCCGCGCTCGATCCTGTCCTGCAGGTCGGCCTGCGTGAGCTGCGTGGTCGCCGGGCTCACTACGGCGCCGAGCTTCATCGCCGCGAGCGTGATCTCCCACAGCGGCACCACGTTCGGTAGCATCACGAGCATGCAGTCGCCGCGCCGCACGCCGTTCGCGCGCAGGAAGTTGGCGACGCGGTTGGAGCGCATGCTCATGTCGGCGAACGTGGCGCGCGCCTCGGAGCCGTCCTCGTTCACTACCCACAGGGCGGTGCGCCGGTTGTCGCGCGCCATCACGTCGAAGTAATCGAGCGCCCAGTTGAACTCGGCGAGCTGCGGCCAGCGAAATCCGGCGCAGGCGGCGGCGTAGTTCTCGCGGTTCGCGATCAGGAAATCGCGGGCTTGCAGGAAAGTCTCGGTCGCGTTCATCGTGTCCCTCCTCAGGCGGCCTCGATCGGGAAAGGCCGATGTTATTCGCCGGGCGGCGAAATTCAAACCCGCGTTCGCACCCGGCGCGCGGGGTACCGGTTGACCTAGGTCAAAGGCGCGCGGCGCGCGGGCCGTAACGTCGGCAGTGTTGCGTGCGACGACCGGCATGAGGCATTTCAACCAGCTGCGCCCCGGCGGGGCGAGGCATCGGCCATGAGGCGGATGCGGCTCGCGATCGTCGGTTTCGGGCGCCTGGGCCGCGCCTGCGCCGCGGCGCTGCGCGACTCGCACGAGCTCGAGCTCGCGGGCGTGGTGCGGCACGCGCATCCGGCGAAGCTGCCGCCGCCGTTCGAGCACGCGGCCGTGGCGGGCCACGTGCGCGAGCTGAACGGCGTCGACGCGGCGCTGGTGTGCGTGCCGGCCGTGGACGCCCCCGGTACGGCGCGCGAGCTGTTGCAGCAGCGCCTGCCCCTGGTCGAATGCGCGGGCCTGGAGGGCCACGCGCTCGAGGCGCACCACGCGGCCCTCGGCGAGGCCGCGCGGCACCATCGGGTCGCCGCCGTGGTCGGCGCCGGCTGGGATCCCGGCGCGCTGCCGCTCCTGCGGCATCTGTTCGAGGTGCTGATCCCGCGTGGGCAGACCGAGTCCGGCCCGCAGCCGGGGGTGAGCCTGCATCACACCGCGTCGGTGGAGCGCCTGCCCGGGGTGAAGGCGGCGCTTGCCTGCGAGACGCGCGACGCGCAGGGGCGGCGCCAGCGCTACGTCTACGTGCAGCTCGAGCAGCGCGCGAGCGTCGCGGAGATCGAGCGCGCGCTCGCCGCCGACCCGCTCTATGCGGGGGAGCCTGCGTTCGTGTTTGCGGTCCCGGACCTGGCCGCGCTCGAGGCGGCGGGCTCCGGCGTCGTGCTCGAGCGCCGCGGCAGCGGCGACACGGGCGCGCACCAGAGCCTGCTCCTGGAGGCGCGCTTCGAGGTGGCGACGTTCGCCGCGCGGGTGATGCTCGATGCGGCACGCCGGCTGCCGCAGCTCAAGCCCGGGGCGCACCGCTATTCGCTGTGGGGCTGATGCCCGCATGCTCGAGATCGACGGCTCCCACGGCGAAGGCGGCGGCCAGCTGCTGCGCACCGCCGCCGCGCTTGCCGCGCTGACCGGCACGGCGGTCCGCATCCGCGCCGTGCGCGCCGGGCGCGGCAAGCCCGGACTGGCGGCGCAGCACCTCGCGGCCTTGCGCGCAGTCGTGCAACTGTGCCGCGCGCGCGCCGAGGGGCTCGCGCTCGGCTCGGGCGAGGTCGTGCTCGAGCCGGGGACGCTGCGTGGCGGCAGCTTCGCGTTCGACGTCGGCACCGCGGGAAGCGTGACGCTGGTGCTGCAGGCGCTGCTGCCGGTGATGATTGCGGCGCGGGCGGATATCGAGGTGCGCGTCACCGGCGGCACCGACGTGCGCGCCGCGCCGCCGTTGGATTACCTGCGCGAGGTGCTCCTGCCCCTGCTCGCCCGCATGGGCGTGCGCGCGCAACTGGCCGTCGCGCGGCGCGGCTACTATCCGCGCGGCGGAGGCCAGGTGGAGATGAAGGTACGGCCCGCGGCGCTGCGATCGCTGCGGCTCACCGCGCCCGGCCGATTGCTGCGCGTCGAAGGCTGCGCGCACGTGGCCCATCTGCCGGCGCAGATCGCGCAGAGGATGCGCAGCGCGGCGCTCGAGCGGCTCGGGCCGCTCGATGTCCCACTGCGCTGCGACAGCAGCGTGCTCGAGGGCGAACGGGCGATCGGGCAGGGCGGCGCGGTGGCGCTGTGGGCGCAGTGCGAACACACGGTGCTCGGCGCGGCGCGCGTTGCCGAGCGTGGCGTACGCGCGGAGGCGCTCGGCGAGGCCGCCGGCGCCGAGCTGGCTGCGGACCTCGCGGCCGGGGCTACGCTCGACGTACACGCGGCCGACCAGCTGCCGGTGTACCTCGCGCTCGCGGGCGGCGAATCGTCCTTCGTCACGCGCGAGCTCACCAGCCACGCGCGCACCGCGATGTGGCTGATCGAGCAGTTCCTGCCGGTGCGCTTCGCCGTCGCGCCCTGCGCCGCGGGCGTGCGGGTGGACGCAGCGCCGCTCTGACCATGGCGGGAGACGAGCTCATCGCCCGCCTGGTGCATCACGTGCATGCGCTCGCCGGCGAGATTGGGGAGCGCAACGTCTGGCGCCCGCAGTCGCTGCGCGCTGCGGCGCAGTACATTCGTGGCGAGCTCGTCGCGCTCGGCTACGAGGTCTCCGCGCAGTCCTACCGCGTGCACGGCGTGGACTGCGACAACCTGGAAGTCGCGATTCCGGGCGACGCGCGGCACGACGAGATTATCCTCGCGGGAGCGCACTACGACACGGTAGCGGGCAGCCCGGGCGCGGACGACAACGCGAGCGGCGTCGCCGGGCTGATCGAGATCGCGCGGCGGCTGCGCGAACGCCGCCCCGCGCGGACGGTGAAGCTGGTCGCATTCGTCAACGAGGAGCCGCCGTTCTTCTTCTTCGGCGAGATGGGAAGTAAGGTATACGCCGAAGCCGCGCGCCGCCGCGGGGACGCGATCCGGGTGATGCTCTCGCTCGAGATGCTCGGCTGCTACTCGGACGCGCCGCGCAGCCAGGACTATCCGCCCTTGCTGCGCTGGTTCTATCCGCAGCGCGGCGACTTCATCGCCTTCGTGTCGAATCTCCGATCGCGCCGCGCGCTGCGCGAAGTGGTGGCGGCGTTCCGCGCGCAGTGCGACTTTCCGGCCGAGCATCTGGCGAGCCCGTCGTTCGTGCCCGGCGTCGCCTGGAGCGACCAGTTGTCGTTCTGGCGCGCCGGCTACCCCGCGGTGATGGTGACCGATACCGCGTTCTACCGCTATCCCTACTATCACAGCGCGGAGGACACGCCCGACAGGCTGCGCTATCCGGAGATGGCGCGCGTGGTCGAAGGGCTTGCCGGGACGATCGCCGCGCTCGCGGGCAGCGCCTGACGCGGGGCGCGCGGCCGGTTGCGAGTGCGGGAGGCGATTCTCGCCTGCGCGTCATAGGACGGCCTCGGGTTCCAGCCTGCGATAGATGGCGCGCGAACCGGGCCAGGGGCCGATCCCTTCGAGACCCGCCGGCAGCGCTTCGTGGATGCCGGTCACCAGTGCGCCGCCCGGACGCAGGCGTTCGAGCACGCGCTGCATGACTTCACGCTGCGCTACCGGTGCAAAGTAAGTGAGCACGGCGTTGCGGCACAGGATGAGGTCGAAGGGCCGCTCCGGCATCGCGTGGCGGATGTCCTGCTGCAGCCATTCGATCCCGCGGAACGCGGCGCGCACGCACCATTGCCCCGCACGCGCCTCGAACGCCTCGGTCCGCAGCCCCGCCGGCAACGCCTTGAGGCTGCTGGCGCGGTAGCAGCCGCTGTACGCGCGCTCCAGAAGCCGCGCGTCGATGTCGGAGGCGACGATGCGGCAGTCGAGCCCCGGAAAGCGCCCGCTCAGGCGCAGGCGCCACAGGATCGCGAGCGTATACGGCTCCTCGCCCGAGGCGCAGCACGCGCTCCAGATGGCGAGCGCCGCGCGCTCGCGCGCAGCGGGCCGCGCGGCGAGCCCCGGCAGCACGTCGCGCTCGAGCGACTCGAACACCCCGCGGTCGCGGTAAAAGCGCGAGATCGGGACGCGGCACAGCGCCTCCAGCACCGGCCATTCCTGCGCGTGGGCTTCCAGATAGGCGCGGTAGGCGGTAAGGTCGCCGATGCCCGACTCGCGCAGCCGGCGGCTCAGCCGCTTGCACACGAGCCGCCGCACCCTGCGGTACCCGGCCCAGCGCAGGCCGAGCCGCGGCAGCGCCCATTGCAGGAAACCGACACAGGCGGCGTCGCTCATCGGCGCGCTCACCAATCAGGCGGGGTCTGTGCCCCGCGGCGCGCTGACGCGGCTCGAGCCGCCGCCCGCCGCCGGCAAACCGCCCGGCGCGCGCGTGAAGGCCTCCAGCTGCCAGGTATCCTGCGCCTCGTCGTGACGCAGGATGTAGAGGTTGCCGTCGTCGGCCTTGACCCTGAAATAGCGGTATCCGGGCCCCTGCCAGCGATCGGCGATCTCGAGGGCGGCGAGCCGCCGTTCGCCCAGCCAGAAAGCGAGCGGCTCCTGCTCGTCACGGTAGCCGGCATAAGATTCGACCCGGATCGTCATCGCGGCGGGCTCGGGCGCGCTCAGTGCGCCTGCACAAACGTGAAGCGGGAGCGCAACTCCCGCGTGAGCAGGGCGACGCCGCATTCCTGGCCGACCGTCTCGCCGACGACGACGTAGTCCGGGTCGTGAAAGGCGGTGCGCAGCGTCTTGCCCTGGCGTTCGGCGATTTCGTACAGGTGCTCCGCCACCTCGCGTTCGACGGCCGGGCTGTGCACCTTGCCTTCCAGGCCGCGGCGCTCCAGCCGCACGTGGAACGTTCCGGAGGCCATACGCTCGACGAGCGGCGCCGCCGCACGCTTGAACTGCTCGGCCAGAGTGTCGGGGGCGAAGGCAAAAGTGGCTTCGGCGGGGATCACGCGGCCGACGTGCGCGAACCACGCCCTGCCGCTCGCGCCGGCGGCGTGCAGCGCCTCCAGAAATGCGCCGGTGTCCGCGACCTCGCCCAGGCACACGTCGCGGAACGCGGTGGCATGGAAGCGGCCGAACGCGGCCAGCGCGCCGAGCAGCGCGTGCTGGCGAGCGTGGCCCGGCCGGACGGTGACGATGACGTTCCAGTGCATGCGGGCTGCCGCGCGGGAATGTCGCGCGCTCGAGCCCGAGGATCTGCGCTTCGCGCCGGTGAAGTTTGATCGAGGTCAAAGCCGCGGCACCCGGGCAGGGTACCTTGGGGCTCGTAGGAGCACGGGTGCGGCGCGCGCCGCAGCCCGACACGGATCGCGAGCAAGGAGACGCAGGGAATGAAAGCAGAACGCGGGGGATTCCGGATGCTGCGCAGGGAGCAGCTGCTGCAGGAGCTGGTGCACGACAGCTACAAGTCCAAGCGCAAGCTGCCCGAGCCGACGCGCTGCCCGCAGTGCGGGGCGACCTATCACAAGGGCCGCTGGACCTGGGACCTCGCGCCGGCCGGCGCGCACGAGGAGACCTGCCCGGCCTGCCATCGCATCCACGACAAGTTTCCCGCCGGCTACGTGAATATGACCGGGGCGTTCCTGGCCGCCCATCGCGACGACATCCTGCACCTGGTGCGCAGCCACGAGGCGAAGGAGAAGGCCGAGCACGCGCTCGAGCGCATCATGGCGATCGAGGACACCAAGGACGGGATTCTGGTCACCACCACCGACGCGCACCTGGCGCGCAACATCGCCGAAGCGCTGCACAACTCGTTCAAGGGCGAGCTGGAGTACCACTACAACAAGGAAGAGAACCTGCTGCGCGTGAACTGGAGCCGCTGAGGGCGCGCGGCACATGCGCGGCTACTCGAAGCGGATGAACGTCTCCGCGTCCGCGTCCTCGCCGTAGCGCTCGATCAGGTCGTCGATCTCCTCGATCAGCGGTCCCTCGTCTTCCTCGTCGAGGGTGCCTCCGCCGGTCATGCGCGCGGTGAGGCCACCGAGCATCGCCGCGCGCACGATCCCGAGCGTCGGTTCGTCCGGCAGGCCGGCGTCGCCCATGGCCGCCTCGATCACGCGCGACAGGGCCTCGCTCGCCTTGTTCGCGATGAAGTCGCTGGGCGGCGCGTCGCCCCCGTACTCCTCTATAAGCGCGTCGAGCTCGACGAGCAGCGAATCCCCGTCCTGCGGGTGCAGGAACTCCGTCTGCCGAGTGGCGGGCGTGCTGTGCTCGAGCACGGTGGCTCGCGCTTCCCCGAGGCTCTGTGGAGGCTCCCTGTCCGGGTCGTTGACGAGCGCCTCGAGCAGCGCCGAAAGCTCGCGGCTCACGCGCGCGGCGGTGTCGATGGAGTGGCGGATGGGCATGGTCTCGTCCTCGAGAAATTGGCGGTGGGCGGGGCGCGCGGGCATCGGCCGAGGAGGCCCCCTCCATCGCCGGTCACGCTAGCAGCATCGCGCGCGGGTGCTTTGACGAGGATCAAAGCCGCGCGTTCACCCTCGGCGCGGCAATGTGCGATCGCGGGCTAGTTCCTCGAGGGCGCGTCGCGGTTCGGAGCTTCGGCGGCAAACGCAGCGCAGGCGTGCGCGGCACCGGTCACGAACGTGTCGTGCCGTTCGCACAGGCCGGTGTCGCCGCGCACCGACCCGTAGGCCGAACTCAGGATGTTGAGCCCGGGGACCGCGCGCTCGAGCGCGGCGGGCGTGCCGGTGAAGAACCGGCACGCACCGCAGCGCCTTTGCGCGGGGCTCATCGCACCGCGGGTCGCGTCAGAGCGCGGCCCAGTAGCTTCCGAACACGTGCACCGACAGGAAGTAGCCGAGCAGCACGTTGACGGCGACGCCGATGGTAAAGGCCCAGAAGGTCTTCCATCCCACCGCGTGCAGGTCGCGGAAGCGCGTCGTCAGCCCGATGCTCAGGAAGCAGAAGATGAACGCCCAGGTGCGCAGCGAGGCGAGCGGCAGCAGCAGATTGGGCCGCACCGCGCCGTTGAACTCGGCGGCCGTGAAGGCGCCGGTGAACGCGGTCATCAGCATCGAGGCGGCGAAGAAGCCGATGACGAACTTCGGGAAGCGCCACCAGATCTCGCGCGCGTCCGGCGCCCGCCCGGTCTCCTTCTTCTCCCACACGATGGTCGCGATCGCCGCCCAGACGATCGACCAGATGCCGATCCACAGGTCGCGCCCGATGACCTTCATCAGCACGAAGGCCTTGACCGCGACTTCCTCGTTGCCGGCCATCTTGCCGTAGGTGCTCGCCGCGGCGAAGCCGGCCGCGTCGGCGAACTCCGAAGTGCCGATCCAGGCGCCGGCGACGCCCGGATGCAGGCCCAGGCCGCGCGAAATGAAGGGCAGCACCAGGATCATGACGAGCGCCCAGACGACGACCAGCGTGACCGACGTATAGAGATGCTCCTTCTTCGCGTTGACCGACGCCGCGATCGCCATCGAGGCCGAGACCCCGCACACGGCGCCCCCGACCCCGATCACCGCCGCGAGCCTGCGGTCGAGCCCGAAGGCACGAGTGGCGACGAAGAAGATCACGAGACAGGTGACGAGTGAGATCAGCGTCGCCTGGGCGATCGCCACCGGGCCGGCGGTCAGCACGAGCGTGATCGGAAAGGTCGCCCCGAGCAGCACGATACTCAGCTTGATGTAGTACTCGACCCGGAAGGCGCTGTCCGTCCACTTCGGCAGGCGGAACACGTTGGCGATGACTAACCCGAGGATCAGCGCGACCAGCGGCGCCTCCAGGTTGAACTTCGCCGCGTTCGCCCAGCCGGCGATCGCGAACATCACGATCGAAAGCAGGTACAGGACGATGAACGAGGGGATGAACTGCGCCAGGGAGACGCCCATGACCCGCGTGCTGACCCCGAAGATCGCCAGCCAGAACAGGAACTGGTAGACGTACAGGTGGGCGTTTTGCGAGAAGTGCGCAGCCAGCTGGTCCAGGGAGCTCCATTTGAGCCCGCCGGGATTGATCGCCAGCGCCTTGAGCACGCCGCTGCCGCCCGCCTGGAAGAAGAGGATCGCGAGGACCATCATTCCCAGGCCCAGCCACACCGCCCACCAGTCCTCCTTCAGATACAGCTCCTTCCAGCCCATGCGACTGGGCTGGCGACCTTCACCGCTCTCGTTCCATGCCTCCTGAGTCGTTGCCATGACTTGAGCCCTCCTCTCGTCGTCTCAGCATCTGGGTGGTAGATCTCGTTCTTCCGCAGGCCGCTCGAGCGTCCGGTTGTGCGTGTGCGCACGGCGTGCCTTGCCTCCGGACATGTACCGTCCGGCCTCGCCATAATACGCCGAGCCTTGCGCAGGCGTCAGGAACGGATGTCGAGCCAGCGAGAGGGGATTTTGCGACGCAGCATGGGCGAGTCGGCTGCGGAAGTTGTCCGCGACCCGCGGCGCACCGGGGCCGGCTACGTTGTAGTGCCCTGCCGCAAAAAAAACGGCCCGGCGTGCGCCGGGCCGTATTACCTGCTACGAAAGACTGGCCTCGCGCCGCGACCTGGTGGTTACGACGCGCGGGCCGTCACTTGCCCATGATGTTCCCGTACAGTTCCCAGTTCTGCCCGTCGAAGCGCTCCAGCTGCAGCTGCTCGAGCGGATAGTAGTCGGTCGGGCTGGTGTTGATCGTGATCCCGGGCAGCAGCATCGGCAGCTTGAGGTGATGGATGCTGGCCGCCTGTTTCATGACGTTCGCGCGCGTCAGATCGTCGCCGCAGGCCTTGAGGACGTGCACCAGCGTCTGCGCCACGGTGTAGCCGTAGGGGTTGAAGTTGTTGGCCGGATCGTCGTTCGGCATGTACTTCTTCATCCACGCCTGGAACTTGATCATGTCGGCATCGTTGTCCCATTGCTTGTCCGAGGCGTCCTTGATGTAGGCCGTGGAAATGACACCCTTGGCCTTTTCGAGGCCGGCCGGCTTCAGCACGGCGCCGGTCGAGTTCGACACGTTGTTGAGGTACTGGACCGGATGCCAGCCGATGTCGTAGGCCTGGCGGATCGCCTGCGCCGCGAACTTGGGCGTGGTGATGTTGACGAACACATCTGCACCCGAGCCCTTGAGCTGAACGATCTGCGAGTCGACCGTCGGCTCGCTCGTCTCGTAGCTGACCTCCTTGACGATCATCGTCTTCGCCTTGGCGCCCAGCCCGTCGACCAGACCCTTGAGATAGTCCTTGCCGTAGTCGTCGTTCTGGTACAGGACGCCGATCTTGGCGTGCGGATGGTTCTTGAGGATGTCCGCGGCGTAGATCTTTGCCTCCTGCTGGTAGCTCGGCTGCCAGCCCATCGTCCAGTGGAAGTGCTTCGGATCGCCCCACTTGGTGGCGCCGGTGGCGAGGAACAACTGCGGCACCTTTTTGGCGTTCAGGTACTTGTGCACGGCGGTGCTGGTCGGGGTGCCGAGGCCGCCGAACATGAAGAGCACCTGATCCTCCTCGACCAGCTTGCGCGTCTGCTCGACCGTCTTCGGCGGGCTGTAGCCGTCGTCGAGGCTCATCAGCACGATCTTGCGACCGTTGATGCCGCCCTCCTCGTTGACCATCTTAATGTAGGCCGCCTCGGCCTTGCCGATCTGGCCGTAGGCCGAGGCCGGGCCGCTGTAGGGCATGGTCTGGCCGATCTTGATCTCGGTGTCGGTCACTCCCGGACCGTAATGCTTCGCCGCGACCGCGGGGGCAGCCGAAACGACCAGGCCGATCGCCACGGCGGCTGGTGTCAACACTTTCTTGAATGACATGATCTCCTCCTGTGCTGGTAGATGGCTTTGCCCGACAAGGGCTAACCTGCTTTGCGGAAACACCGCCTTGCCCAAGCCGTGGCAACGCGGAGAAAGGCTACCACGCCCCCCGGCATCAGGTACATGAATCCGATGAGGAACACGCCGTAGATCGCCCACGGCGCCGCCTTGGAAATCTGGCTGGCGATGTTGGGCACGAATACGATGAAGACGCCGCCGAACACCGCGCCGGCAATCGAGGAGATGCCGCCGATCACGCTGCCGACGAGGAAACTGATGGACAGGAAGATGTCAAAGCTGTCAGGTGCCACGAACTGCACTGCGATCGCACCCAGCGCGCCTGCGATCCCGGTGTACATGGCGCTGACGCCGAAGGTGAGCGATTTATAGATGGACGAGTTCACGCCCATCGCCTCGGCCGCGATCGGGTGGTCGCGGATCGCGACCAGGGCGCGGCCGACGCGCCCGCGCAGGAGATTGCGCGCCAGCACGAAGAGCACGACTGCAATGGCGAGTGTGAAGAAATACAGCCACTGGTCCCCGGTGAGGGGCAGGCCGAACGGCGCATCGGGCTTGATGATGACGATGCCCTGCGAGCCGCCGGTGATCGCGTCGAAGTGCTTGTACTTGAGCAGCGGCGGCATGGTGACGCCGAGGGCGAAGGTGGCCAGAGCCAGGTACAGGCCTTCGAGGCGCAGCGCGGGCAGGCCGAATAGAAATCCGGCGACCAGGCACACCGCCGCGGAGGCCGGCAGCGTCGCCCAGTAGGGCACGTTGAGGCTGTTCATGAGGATCGCCGCGGTGTAAGCGCCGAGCGCATAGAAGGCGCCGTGCCCGAGCGAAATCTGGCCGTTGTACCCGGTCAGCATGTTGAGCCCGAGCAGTGCGATCGAATATACGAGCACCATGGTGAGCTGGAAGGTGTGGTAGCCGGTCACCGCGAACGGCAGCCCGCAGGCGACGACGGCAAGTGCCGCCCAGGCCGCGAGACGAGGAGTCAGTCGCTTCGCGGGGGACAGGGCGGCGGTCGCGTTCGCTTCCATCATGGCTACACCCGGGTGACCAGCGCCCGGCCGAACAAACCGGCGGGCTTGACGATGAGGACCCCGACGATCAGCACCAGGGCGAGGCTCAGCTTGAGGTCGTTGCCGATCACGTACGCGCCCACGAGATTCTCCAGCACGCCGACGATGAACCCGCCCAGCACCGCGCCGCCGGGACTGTCGATGCCGCCGAGCAGCGCCGCCGCGAAGGCGTACAGCAATACCCCGGACATCATGTTCGGATCGAGGTACACGATCGGCGCCACCATCATGCCCGCAACGGAGCCGATCGCCGCGGCGAGTCCCCAGCCGAGGGCCAGCATCCACCCGACCCGGATCCCGACCAGGCGCGCCGAGGCCGGATTTTGCGCCGCCGCGCGCATTGCCAGCCCGAGGGGCGTGAAGCGGAAGAATGCATACAGCAAGACCAGCACCACCAGCGTGACGCCGATCGCGCCGATGCCGTGGGGCGAAACGTAACGGAAGCCGAACAGGGGTTGAGACGGAAACGGACTCGGAAAGGACTTGAGCGTGTAGGTATAGATCCAGCCGGCCAGGCTGTTGAAGATCACCAGCAGACCGATGAACACGACGACCACCGAGAGCACGGGTGCGTTCTCGACCGGGCGGATGATGACGCGTTCGATGACGATCCCCCCGATGAACGAGATGAGCACGGTCAGCGCGAAAGCGACCCAGTACGGCAGGCCCGCGTGAATCATCGACCAGGCGAGATAGGTGGAGAACATCGCCATCTCGCCCTGTGCGAAGTTCACCTGGTGCGTGGCCTGGTAGATCATGACCAGCGCGAGCGCGACGCTGGCGTAGATCCCGCCAGTCACCAGTCCGGAGCCGACCTGCTCCCAGAAGATGTTCATCGTCGTTGTCCTCGCGGCGGGTGCGCCTCAGTATCCCAGGTAGGAGCGGCGCACCGAGTCGTCGTTGCGGATGGCCTCGGCGTCGCCCGAGATCACGATGCGCCCGGTCTCGAGCAGATAGGCGTGGTCGGCGAGCTCGAGCGCCATGGCCGCGTTCTGCTCCACCAACAGGATGGCGACCCTCTCCTTCTGGTTGATGGTGCGCATGATGTCGAAGATCTGCCCCACGATCAGAGGCGCGAGCCCGAACGAGGGCTCGTCGAGCAGCAGCAGGTGCGGCTTGAGCATCAGTGCGCGCGCGATCGCCAGCATCTGCTGCTCGCCGCCGGATAGCGTGCCGGCCTGCTGCTTGCGGCGCTCGCGCAGGCGCGGAAAGTACTCGTACATGCGCTCGATGTCCGAGGCGACCGCGTGCCGATCGCGGCGCGTGTAGCCCCCGAGGCGCAGGTTCTCCTCGGTGGTCAGATTGACGAAAGTGCCGCGTCCGTCGGGAACGTGGGCGATGCCCAGCCGCACGATATCCTCGGTGCCGCGGGCGTCGATGCGCTGACCGTCGAAGGCGATCTCGCCGCGCGTCTTCACCATGCCGCACACCGCGCGCAGGGTCGTGGTCTTGCCGGCGCCGTTCGCTCCGAGCAGCGTGGTGATCGATCCCTCCTCCATGCTGAAACTCAGGCCGTGCAGCACCTGCGTCGCGCCGTAGGACGCCTCGAGACCGCTGGCGGCGAGCAACGCAGCCATCAGTGCGCGGTCCCGAGGTAGGCGCGGATCACCTCCGGCTGCTGGCGCACCTGGTCGGGTGTGCCGTCCGCGATCTTGCGCCCGAAGTCGAGCGCGACCACCTTGTCGGAGACGCTCATCACCAGGTTCATGTGGTGCTCCACGAGCAGCACCGTGACCTGCAGGCGGTCGCGGATGTCGCGGATCATGGCCCCGAGCGCCGACACCTCTTCGTGGTTGAGTCCGCAGGCCGGCTCGTCGAGCAGCAGCAGCTTCGGGCCGCTGGCGAGCGCACGGCCGAGCTCGACGCGCTTCTGGGTGCCGAAGGGGAGCGCCGACACGGGGGTATCCGCAACGCTCTCGAGGTGCAGGAAGCGCACCAGCTCGCGTGCGCGCGCCTCGGCCTCCCGGCGCTCGCGTCCGACCCGCGGCAGGCGCACGAAGTTCGACACGAAGCCCGTCTTGGTGCGGCAATGCAGCCCGACCAGGATGTTGTCGAACACGGTCATGCTGCGGAACAGCGCGAGATTCTGGAACGTGCGGCCGATGCCCAGCGCCGCGATCCGATGCCGGGGCTGACGGAGCAGCGGCCGGCCGTCGAACTCGATTTCACCATGGCTGACGTCGTACAGGCGGCTCAGGCAGTTGAACAGCGTGGTCTTGCCTGCTCCGTTCGGTCCGATCAGGCCCGCGATCTGTCCGGCATCGATGTCGAAGGACACGGCGTCCAGAGCGACGATGCCCCCGAAACGCACGGATACGTCCTTGACGCGCAACAGCGTACCGGCCGAGCTCTGCACTCCTCCTCCTTGCCGCTGATCCACGCTCGTTCGCCGAGACCGGACGTCGCCCGTTTCTTGCGCGGGCTTGTCGGTGCCCCGTGATCGGGGCCCGTTTGTGAGCGGCGATGGTTCCACAAAAGCGCGCTGCGGTAAAGTCTCGTCGGACAGGATTACGGGGCCGCTCGGTCCGCGCGCCTGGAACAGGCCCGCTGCCGGCCTGTCGCAATGACAGGGCCGAACGACCTGGAGCTGGTGCGCGGCTCGCCGCGGCCCGGCCGCCGCATCGAGGAGCAGAACGTGAGCCTACGCATCGAAGACTACGCGCTGATCGGCGACTTGCACACCGCGGCGCTGGTGGGCCGCGACGGATCGATCGACTGGCTATGCGCGCCGCGCTTCGATTCGGGCGCGTGCTTCGCCGCGTTGCTCGGCGATGGCGACAACGGCCGCTGGCTGCTCGCGCCGCGCGGCGCCGAGGCGGCGGCCAGTCGGCGCTACCGGGACGGTTCGCTGATCCTCGAGACGCGCTTCGAGACCGAAGGCGGCGCGGTCACGGTAATCGATTTCATGCCGCGCAGGAAGTCGCTCGAGCGGGTCGACCTGATCCGCATGGTGCGCGGGGAGCGCGGGACGGTGCCGATGCACCTGGACCTGGCCCTGCGCTTCGACTACGGGCGCACCGTGCCCTGGGTGCGCCGACGCGAGGGCGGCCTGTTCGGCATCGCCGGCCCCGACGCCGTCGCGGTGCGCTCGCCGGTGCCGCTGGTGAACAAGGAGTTCCGCACCACGGCGCAGTTCGAGGTGGCGCAGGGAGACATGCTGAGCTTCTCGTTGACCTGGCACCCGTCGATCCGCGGCGAAGCCGCCGAGCCCGACGCGCTGCGCGCGCTCGAGGACACCGAAGGCTGGTGGCAGCGCTGGTCCAAGCGGCTGCGCTATCAGGGGCCGTGGCGCGACGCGGTCTTGCGCTCGCTGATCACGCTCAAGGCGCTGATCTACGAGCCCACTGGCGCCATCGTGGCCGCTCCGACGACCTCGCTGCCCGAGCACCCCGGGGGACAGCGCAACTGGGACTACCGCTATTGCTGGCTGCGGGACGCGACTTTTACGTTGTACGCATTGCTGCACGGTGGCTACAAGGCGGAGGCACGCGCCTGGCGCGAATGGCTGCTGCGCGCGGTGGCGGGCCGGCCCGAGGAGATCCAGATCATGTACGGGGTCGGCGGCGAGCGCCGCCTGCCGGAGCAGGAGCTCTCCTGGCTCCGGGGTTACGCGGCGAGCCAGCCGGTGCGCATCGGCAACGCCGCGCACTCGCAGGTGCAGCTGGACATCTTCGGCGAAATCATGGACATGTTCGACGCGAGCCGCGCGCACGGGCTCGCCGACGGCGACAGCTGGCACCTGCAGAAGGTGCTGCTCGATTGCCTCGAGTCCCGCTGGGACGAGCCGGGCGCGGGCATCTGGGAGATCCGCGGCGAGCCGCGCCGCTTCACGCATTCCAAGGTCATGGCCTGGGTGGCGGTGGATCGCTGCATCAAGGCGGTGCAGCAGTACGGCCTGGACGGCCCGGCGAACCGCTGGCGCAAGCTGCGGGCGACCATTCACCAGGACATCTGCAACAAGGGATTCAGCGCCGCGCGCAACTCGTTCGTGCAGTATTACGGCGGCGAGGCACTCGATGCGGCGCTGCTCATGATTCCGTGCGTCGGCTTCCTGCCCGCTGACGACCCGCGCGTGGTCGGCACCGTCGAGGCCATCGAGCGCGAGCTCGTGAGCGACGGCTTCGTGTCGCGCTACTCGGGCGGCGGTGTGGACGGCCTGCCCGAGGGCGAGGGCACGTTCCTCGCGTGCTCGTTCTGGCGGGTCGACTGCCTGGAGATGATGGGCCGGCGCGCGGAGGCGGAGCAGCTGCTGGCGCGGCTCGTCGCGGTCGCCAACGACGTCGGGCTGCTCGCCGAGGAGTACGACCCGGTCGCGCGCCGCCAGCTCGGAAACTTTCCGCAGGCTTTCTCGCACATCGCCCTGGTGAACTCGGCGCTCAACCTCGCGAGCGCGCGCGGGCCGGCACGGCAGCGTGCCGCGCCGCACGAGGCGGAAATCGAGGGCGCGTCCGGCGTGCAGGCGGCGTGAGCGCCCCGAGGAGCTCGCGCGCGGGGCTTTCCCGCGGCCGGGTCCTTCTGTATCGTCTGCCGCTTGCGCGGCCGCGACGCCGCGCCGAACGAACGGATGTCACAGATGCTCGTCAAGTTCCGCTCCGACGCGGGCGCCAGCGTGCTGATGTTCGGCGACGTCGCCGCCAGGCTGCTCAAGCTGATGGGCATGAGCGGCGTAGTCCCCGCCGCGATCCTGGGCAAGGACGTTGCCGCGGCGCTCGCGCGGCTGCAGGCCGCGCTGGCGGTCCACGGCCGCGAGGTCGCGGGCGCGCCCGCCGGCGGCGACGCGGATGCGGTCGCGGGCATCGACCTCGCCACGCGCGCGTTCCCGCTCGTGAAGCTGCTGGAGGCGGCGGCGAAGGAGCAGGCCGACGTCATCTGGGAGCAGGCGCGCTGAGCCGCGCAACTCGCCGGCCGGGGCGCGGGTCGGATAGAATTCAGCGTCCCGCGATGCGCCTCCTGATCTCCAATGACGACGGTTACTTCTCTCCCGGCATCACGCTGCTGGCTGACCGCCTGGCGGCGCTCGGCGAGGTGACGGTCGTCGCCCCGGAGCGCGACCGCTCTGGGGCCTCGAACTCTCTGACGCTGGACCGGCCGCTGAGTGCGCGGCGCGCGGCCAACGGCTTTTTCTTCGTCAACGGCACGCCGACCGATTGCGTACATCTGGCGGTGACCGGGCTGCTCGATTTCCTGCCGGATATCGTCGTGTCGGGCATCAACCTCGGCGCCAACATGGGCGACGACACCATCTATTCCGGCACCGTTGCGGCCGCCACCGAAGGCTATCTGCTCGGCATCCCGTCGCTCGCGGTGTCGCTCGCCAGCAAGGTGGGGGGGCATTACGAGACCGCGGCCGCGATTGCGGCGGAGATGGTCGAGCGTATCGCGCGCGCGCCGCTGCGCGAGCCGGTGCTGCTCAACATCAACGTGCCCGACGTGGCGGCGGCGGAGCTCGCGGGCGTCGAAGTGACGCGCCTCGGCAAGCGCCACAAGGCCGAGCCGGTGGTGCGCATCCAGACGCCGCGCGGCGAGGCAGCTTACTGGATCGGCGCCGCGGGCGACGCGCAGGATGCCGGACCGGGCACCGATTTCTGCGCCGTCGCGGGCAACCGGGTGTCGGTGACGCCGCTGCGGGTCGACCTCACGCATCACGGTCAGCTTGCGCTGGTGAAGGAGTGGCTCGGGCAGTGAACGCGCGTCTGGGCAAGAATTTCGCCGGCATCGGCATGACCTCGCAGCGCACCCGCGCGCGCATGGTCGAGCGCCTGCGCGAGGAAGGCATCCGCGACGAGCGCGTGCTGGCGGCGATGGCGGTGGTGCCGCGTCACGTGTTCGTCGAGGAGGCGCTGGCGAGCCGCGCCTACGAGGACAGCGCGCTGCCGATCGGATTCGGCCAGACCATCTCGCAGCCGTACGTGGTGGCGCGCATGCTCGAGGAGCTCGGCCGCGCGCGCGATCCGGGCAAGGCGCTCGAGGTGGGTACCGGCTGCGGCTACCAGGCCGCGGTGCTGGCGCGCGTGGCGCGCGAGGTGTACTCGGTGGAGCGCATTCTGGCGCTACTCGAGCGCGCGCGCGCCAACCTGCTGGGCCTGAAGCTCGCCAACCTGCGCCTGGTGCACGGCGATGGCAATGCGGGCCTGGAGAAGGCGGCGCCTTTCGACTCGATCATCGTGGCAGCGGCGGCGCCGCAAATTCCGCCGGCCCTGTTACGGCAGCTGGCGCCGGGCGGCAGAATGATCCTGCCGCTGAAAGCTTCCGGCGCGGCGCGCGGTGCGCAGCGCCTGATTCTGATCGAGCGCGGCGCGCGCGGGTTTACGGAAACCGCCCTGGACCCGGTAAGGTTCGTGCCCCTCGAGCCGGGGAAAGCATGACCATGTCCGCACAGTACAGACGCGCTGGGCTGATCATGGCGGCAGTGCTTGCCGTCGCCGGCTGCGCGAGCCGCCCGGTTTCCGCACCGGTCGTGAGCCTCACGCCGCCTCCCGGGAGCACGAGCTCGCCGCAAGCGCAGGCCGTGCCGCCGGGCTACTACGTGGTGCAGCGCGGCGACACGCTCTACAGCATCGCGCTGGAGCACGGCGTGGGCTACCGCGATCTGGCGCAGTGGAACAAGATCGACGATCCCGCCAAGATCAGCGTCGGGCAGCTCCTGCGCGTGACGCCGCCGCAGCAACAAGCGACGGTTCAGGTGGGCGCGGCGCGCGGCGTCGGGACGGTGGAGGCACGTCCGCTCGGCGGCCCCACGCCCGCGGTCGCACCGATGGTGCCGCAGCCGGTCGCCCCGGGGGCCACGGTGACCTCGCCGGAGGCGCTGCGGCTGCCATATTCGGCGCAGAACGTGGCGTTGCTGCAGAGCGAAGGTCGGAGCGCACCCGCGCAGCCCCCCGCCGGCCAGCCCGCGGCGACCCAGCCCGCCCCGACCCAGCCCGCCCCGACCCAGCCCGCCCCGACCCAACCCGCCCCGACCCAGCCCGCCGCGACCCCGGCGCCGCCGCAGCTCGCCAAGACCGAACCGCAGCCGGCGCCGGGCGCGGCCGGCCCGATCGATTTCATCTGGCCGGCGAAGGGCAAGCTGCTCGCCGGATTTTCCGAGCCGGCCAATAA
>Ga0307373_10004232_pt1 | contig 24354 bp, 21 predicted proteins | sample OX2MG_FD_202534 | JGI IMG/M metagenome (GOLD analysis project Ga0307373, IMG submission 202534) | Soil microbial communities from Risofladan, Vaasa, Finland - OX-2 | ecosystem: Environmental > Terrestrial > Soil > Coastal area > Acid sulfate soil | place: Finland: Risofladan, Vaasa | collected...
CGAAGCGGTGAGGAACACGAGCCCGCGGCCGGTCTCGGCCGCGGGCACGACGACGGACACCGGCGGCGGGTCGAGGTCTGGCCGCGACCGGAACGGGCGCGGCGCAGCCGCGCCCCCGAGCTGGGAGAGACCGTAGGCTCCGGCGCCGAGGACCGACGACGCGACGGCGGCCTCGAGAAGCCGTCGACGCGAGATCCGCCGTCGCGTTGCCGTGGCCGGATCGGCGCGCGTCCCGCCGTCCTCGGCGACGGTGGCCGGCGGGTCCCGCGTGCCGGTGCTCACGTGCCAATGCTCGCGGGTCGATGTGGTGACTTCGACAGGCGGCGATGATGAGGCTGTTATGCCGCAGGTAGTGCATCCTGCCACGGTGGCTGGACGCGACGGAGCGATGCCCGCCGCGCCGAGCCGCCGCGATGCGATCGTCCCGCGGCGCTGAGCACCCGTGGTGCGCCCGTGGCCGCGGCCGGTAGGTTTGTCGTCGGCGGGCCACGCTCGCGGCCCGGATCGGCGACCACAAGGGGAACTCGTGCGGCTCGGCCTCCATGTTTCGGCCTTCACGTGGGCGGGCGGCGCCGCGTCGATCGCGGACGACCTCGCCTCGGTCGCCAGGGTCGCGGACGACGGGGGCTTCGACCGCCTGTCGGTGATGGACCACGTCTGGCAGATCGAGCACAACGGCCCCCCGGAGCTCGAGATGCTCGAGGCCTACACGACGCTCGGATACCTCGCCGGGCTCACGCGGCGCGTGAAGCTGCTGACGCTCGTGACGGGCGTCGTCTACCGCGAGCCCGGCCTGCTCGCGAAGGCGGTGACGACCCTCGACGTGCTCTCGGGGGGCCGGGCGATGCTCGGGATCGGCGCCGCCTGGAACGGCGAGGAGGCGAGGGGCCTCGGGCTCGCGTTCCCGCCCACCGCCGAGCGGTTCGAGCGCCTCGAGGAGACCCTCGAGGTCGTGCTGCAGATGTGGAGCGGCGACGAGGGCCCATTCGAGGGCCGGCACTACCACCTCGGCCGGACGTTGAACTCGCCGCAGGTGCTGTCGCGCCCGCATCCGCCGATCCTCATCGGTGGCTCCGGCGAGCAGAAGACGCTGCGCCTGGTCGCGAAGTACGCGGACGCGTGCAACCTGTTCGGCGGGCCCGATCTCGAGCACAAGCTCGACGTGCTGCGCACGCGCTGCTCGGAAGTCGGCCGCGACTACGAGGGGATCGAGAAGACGGTCATCGTGCCGCTCGACCCCGGCGCGAAGGGCGAGAACGTCGGGCAGCTCGTGGACCGCCTCGGCGCGCTCGCCGGGCTCGGCTTCGCGGTGGCGCACGGCAGCGTGCCCGACGTCGCTGCCCTCGACCGCCTCGAGGTGCTTGTGACGCGCGTGATCCCCGCGGTGGCGGACCTGTGAGTCGGGCGGGCCCGGCGCGTTCGCTTACGAGCCGCTGCGCGAACGGCTGTCCCCTCGCCGGTCGGGGTGACGCGGGCGATGGGTGACGCGATGTGGGCCGGCACCGTGTCGTTCGCCGGGCACGGAGGCGACGCGATCGAGGCGTATCTCGCGCGACCGCTCGATCCCGGTTCCTACGGGGCAGTCGTCGTGATCCACCACATGCCCGGATACGACGAGGCGACGAAGGAGATCACGAGGAAGCTCGGCGCGCACGGCTATCTCGCGGTCTGCCCGAACCTCTACTCGCGAGAGGCACCCGGCGCGAGCCCGGACGACGCGGCCGCGACCGCCCGCGCGCTCGGCGGCGTTCCCGACCAGCGGCTTGTCGGCGACGTGGCGGGTGCGGTCGAGTACTTGCGCGCGCTCGAAGGTGCGAACGGCAAAGTCGCGACGATCGGCCACTGCTCGGGCGGTCGGCAGTCATTCCTCGCCGCGTGCAGCCTCGCGCTCGACGCCGCCGTCGACTGCTACGGCGCGTTCGTCGTGAGCCCGCCGCCCGCCGACAGCCCGCTTCGGATGGGGCCGATCCTCCACCTCGCGTCCGACCTCTCGTGCCCGCTGCTCGGACTGTTCGGCGCCGACGACAAGTACCCGTCCCCGGCCGAGGTGCGCGAACTCGAGGCGGCGCTCTCGGCGCACCGCAAGGTCTTCGAGTTCCACACCTACGAGGGCGCGGGACACGCGTTCTTCGCGGTGGACCGTCCCGCGTACCGGCCCGAGGCCGCGCGCGACGGGTGGGACGCGATCTGGTCGTTCTTCGCACGCCACCTGGCCGCCTGACCGAAAGGAGGAACCGCCCATGTGCACGTACCGGACGACGGTCCTCGACGTGCGCGGCAGCGGGAAGGGCGCGCAGGGCTGGTTCCCCGTGACGCGTGCGACCGTCTATCTCGACCATCCCGTGCACGCGCCCTACGAGCACGCGCTCAACGTCGACCTGCTGAACCCGGATCGCGGTGCCGGCGCGCGGGTCGCGCTCGAGCTCGACCCGGCGTCCGCGCGCGCCCTCGCCGAGTCGATCCTCTCGGCGCTCGCGGCGGCGCCCGCCGGCCTGGTCGCGACGGAGCTGCACGAGGAGCCGTAACACGGACGAGGAGGACTCCGGGAGGGAGGAGCACGATGTCTGTGCGCCACGATGAGACAACGTCGGACGTCCCCGCGAGCACGAGCGGGCCGCGAGCCGTGCCGCCGGGAGGCGGAGGGCGGACGGTCTCGGCGCAACTGGTCCCGATGCTCGCGCAGGTCTTCGCCGGCGATCCACCCGTGCGGTTCGTCTTCTGGGACGCGAGCGAGGCCGGTCCCGTCGACGGCGCCGGGGCGGTCGTCGTGCGCTCGCCGCGCGCGCTCGCGCGGCTTGCATGGGCCCCGGGGGAGCTCGGCCTCGTCCGCGCGTACGTCTCGGGCGACATCGACCTCGACGGCGACCCGTTCGAGCTCATCACCCGCATGGGCGAGCGCACGGACGCGGCTCGTCGCCTCGGGCCGAGGGCGTTGGTCGGCTGTGCCGCGTCCGCGCTCCGGCTCGGCGCGATCTCCCTGCCACCACGGCCGCCCGACGAGGAGGTGCGGCTGTCCGGCCTCCTGCACTCGCGGCGCCGGGACGCGGCCGCGATCAGCCACCACTACGACGTCGGGAACGAGTTCTACGAGCTCGTGCTCGGACCGTCCATGACCTATTCGTGCGCGCGCTTCGCCGACGCCCACGCCTCGCTCGAGGAGGCGCAGGCCGCGAAGCACGACCTCGTCTGTCGGAAGCTCGGTCTCCACGAACGCAGCGGGGCGCGTCTGCTCGACGTCGGCTGCGGATGGGGTTCGATGGCGCTCCACGCCGCCGAGCGCTACGGGGCGAAGGTCGTCGCGGTCACGCTCAGTCCCGAGCAGGCGAGCTACGCGCGCCGGCGTGTCGAGCGCGCCGGACTCGCGGGGCGCGTCGAGGTGCGGCTCTCGGACTACCGCGATCTGCGCGGCGAGGCGTACGACGCGATCTCCTCGATCGGCATGTTCGAGCACGTCGGGACCAAGCGCATGCACGGGTACTTCGCGACGCTCCGCTCGCTGCTCACTCCCACCGGGCGGCTGCTCAACCACGCGATCTCGACGCCCGGTGGGTCGCGGATGCACGGCCGCACGTTCATGAACCGCTACGTGTTCCCCGACGGCGAGCTCGTCGACGTCGCGGACGTGGGCGCCGCGATGGAGCGGTCGGGCTTCGAGGTCCGCGACGTCGAGTCGCTACGCGAGCACTACTCCGAGACGCTCCACGCGTGGGTCGCGAACCTCGACCGGTCGTGGGACGAGGCGGTGCGCCTCGTCGGCGAGCCACGGGCGCGCGTGTGGAGGCTCTACATGGTGGCCTCGGCCATCGGCTTCGACGACGGCGGCCTGGCGGTGCACCAGGTCCTCGGCGTCGCGCCGGACCGGCGCGGCGCGAGCGGCATGCCGCGCACGCGATCGGGGTTCGAGGACACCACCTGAACGCGACGTCCCGGCGCGCCACTCGCGACATGCGGAGAGCCTCGGCGTTCCGGCCGGACCCGATGCGGCCACCGGCCGTGCGCGTCACCCGGGCGACGCGACCCGGCCCGACAGCTGTTCGTAGAGCGCCGCCGTCTCCGGGTGGACGTGGCGGAGCGGGTCGCCGTCGACCTCCAGCACGAGGGCGAGATGCCGCAACGTCGCATCGACGCCCGCGCGGTTCCCGGTCGCGTCGGCGGTCACCATGAGCAGGCGATGGAGCCTCTCGTCCCACGGAGCAGCGCGCAGGCCCTGGTGGGCAGCCCACACGGCGCCGTCCGCGTCCCCGCCGGCCAGCAGGCGCTCGCCGCAGCGCAGCGCGCACGAGGTCACCGCGCGCTCGATCTCGACCGCGGTGCACTCGAGCGCCGTCCACAGCCCGGACGGCAGGTCCTCGAACGGCCGGCCCCTCACGAGCGAGAGCGCGGACCGCCAGGACGCGGTGTCCTCGGCGCGCGCGAGCTCCTGGAAGCGCGCCCAGTCGGTCGAGACCTCGGCGAGCACGTGCGCGTCGCCGACGCGTCGCAGCCTCGGCCGGTCGTCGGACGCGAAGCCGAGAAGTCTGCGGGCCTCCGAGAGGCGGTTCGACACCGTCTGCGGGGGGACCATGCGCCGCGGCCAGAGCGCGGTCGACCACGCCGTGGTCGTCGCTCCTCTCGGGTGGAGCGCGAGGTAGACGACGAGCTCGGTGAGCTTCGGCCGGCGGTCGAGCGATCCCTCGACGCCGCGGACCTCGACTCGGCCGAGGACGGCGACCTCGACGCCCGCCGGCCGCGCCGCCTCGGCCTCCGACGGCGCCGCCTCGACGCCCGCCGGCGCGCCCGAGCGCCGGGCGGGGGCCCGATGCACGGGTTCCCGTGCGCCCGGCACCCGGACCACGCCGTGCCGTCCTCCTGCGGCGACCTCGATCCGGCAGCGACCGCCCGGCCAGGCCGCGCCGACGAGCAGCGCGAGCGGTCCGGGCCCGGCTGTCGAGGCCTCGCCCGACTCGGCGATCGCGGCCACGAGCCGGTCAAGGCGCGTGGCGTCCGCGGTCGCGGCGGCGCCGACGACCAGGACCGTGGTGCGAGCGAGCGTGTCCGCCGACCCGGCGCCGGCCCACCCGCGGGGTGCTGCGGGCCCGCGAGTGAGGAGCAGCCCCTCGAGCTCGGCGAGGTCGTCGACGAAGCCCACGTCGGCGCCGCGCGGCAGGTGGGCCGCGAGGTGGGGGAGCCCGACGACCAGGAGCTGGCCGAAGTCCGCGAACCTCCGCTCCGCGAGCTCCACGGCGGCGCGACCGGTCCACGCGTCGCGGTCCTGAAGGCCGCCGGCGACCGTCGTCACGCGCGCCGCGACAAGGTCGACGAGCACGCGACGCTCGTGGTCGACGGCAGCGGTCGCGAGCGCCGCGTCGGGGAGCTCGCGCAGGAGCCCACCGGGCTCGGCCGAGCGGGGGAGCTCGTCGAAGCGGACCACGAGGCGGGCGGGTGGCTGTGCGCCGGTCGCGCCGTGCGGTCGCGGACCCGCCGGGCCGTCCTCACATCCCGCGACGATCTCGTCCGACCGCAGCTCCCACACGACCGGCCGCCCGGCCGCGCCCGGATCCGCCTCCCGGTGGCCCACGCCCCCGTCGCGGTCGCGGACGCGGCACGCGAGCTCGCGCAGCACGAGGCGCGTCCACTCCTCAGGCGCGAGATGGACCCGCGCGCCCTGGACCCGCGCGCCCTGGACCCACCTCGCGCGGCCGTCCGTGCCGGCGCCCGTCGCGCGGCCGCGCGCGCCACCACCCGCCGCGACCCGCGGCGCGTCGAAGTTGCCGTTCCCGCCCACAGCAGCCCGCCTCCTTCGTCCACGCGCCGGACCGCACCAGGTTCCGCCACGGCGGTACGGCGCTCCCGTCTCTCGGGTTCACCGGGAGACTCGTGGGGTACGGTACCGGCCGCACTACCGCCGCGCCACGGCGATTGCGGGCGGCGTCCCGGACTGTCGGAAAGGCGCCGCTGCTATACTCTCGACGCAGTTCAGCGGTCGTAAGGTCGTGCGGGAACGTGGGCTGTGTGCCCACGTTCTTGGTTTTTATGCGTGCGGCACGGGTCGTGCCGACAGGGAGCGGGAAGGAGGGTGTCGTGGGCAACGAGGAGCGAGTCTGGGCCGTCGTGGCGCCCACGTGCACCGCGTCCGGTGTCGAGCTGTTCGACGTGGAGCTGGCGCCCGGGCTCCTTCGGGTGACGGTCGAGCGCCCCGGCGGGCTCGACCTCGATGCGCTCGCAGCGGTGTCTCGTGCCGTCTCCGACGCGCTCGACGCCGCGGGCGACGCCACGCCGGACGATCGCTACGAGCTCGAGGTCACGACGCCCGGGGTCGAGCGGCGGCTCCGGCGGCCGGCGCACTTCGCGGCTGCCGTCGGCGTGCGCGTCGCGGTCCGGACCGCCCCCGGCACGCCCGGCGACCGGCGCTTCGAAGGCACCGTCTCGGCGGTCGACGACGACGGCGTCGTCGTCGCGACGGCCGGGGGCGACCGGAGGCTCGCGTTCTCCGACGTCGAGCGTGCGCACACGCTCTACGACTGGCGCGCGGCGCTCGCCGAGCCGCGCGATCCGGAGTCCGGGAGCCGCGGCCGGGTGCCGGCCACCACGAGCGAGAGGGCGACGACGTCATGAGCACGACGAACTTCGAGTTCCTGGACGCGCTCCAGCAGATCGCCCGCGACAAGGGGATCGCCGTCGACACGCTCCTCGAGGCGCTCGCGAACGCCCTCGTCGCGGCGTACAAGCGGCTCCCGGACGCGGCCGAGGAGGCGTTCGTCACGATCGACTCGGACTCGGGCGAGATCCGTGTCTACGGCCAGGAGCTCGACGAGGACGGGAACGTCGTGCGCGAGTGGGACGACACCCCGAGCGACTTCGGGCGCATCGCCGCCCAGGCGGCGAAGCAGGTCATCCTCCAGCGCATCAGGGAGGCCGAGCGCGACCTCAAGTACGAGGAGTACGCGGGGCGCGAGGGCGACATCGTCACGGGCATCATCCAGCAGAGCGACAACCGCTACACGCTGCTCGACCTGGGCAAGGTCGAGGCGCTGCTGCCGCAGGCCGAGCAGGTCCCCTACGAGCGCTACGACCACGGCGCCCGACTGAAGGCGTACATCGTCGAGGTGCGAAAGACGACGAAGGGTCCGCAGATCGTCGTCTCACGCAGCCACCCGGGACTCATCAAGCGGCTCTTCGAGCTCGAGGTCCCGGAGATCTCGAACGGCGTCGTCGAGATCAAGGCCTGCGCGCGTGAGCCCGGCCACCGGACGAAGATCGCCGTCTGGTCGAACGACCAGAACGTCGACCCCGTCGGCGCGTGCGTCGGCGCCCGGGGCGCGCGCGTCCGGATGGTCACGAACGAGCTGCGCGGCGAGAAGGTCGACATCGTCCCCTACTCGGACGACCCGGCGGAGTTCGTCGCGCGGGCCCTCCAGCCGGCGAAGGTGAAGGAGGTCCGGCTCGACGAGAAGACCGGCACCGCTACGGTCGTCGTGCACGACTACCAGCTGTCGCTCGCGATCGGCAAGGAGGGCCAGAACGCCCGCCTCGCCGCCCGGCTCACGGGCTGGCGGATCGACATCAAGAGCGAGACACAGCTCGCCGACGAGGAGAGCGCGTACGCGGCGCAGGACTGGGCGGAGGGCGAGTGGGTCCAGGGCGAGGACGGCGAGATGGTCTTCCAGCCCGCGGGCGGTGGCGAGGCGATCTCGATGCAGCAGTGGGCCGAGGGTGGCGCGGCCGCGGGTGACGAGGAAGGCGGCGAAGCTGGCGCGGCCGGCGAGCCTTCCGGCGAGGACGTCGGGGTACCGGCGGAAGCGGCGCCCGGGGCCGGGGCCGGGGCCGGGGCCGAGCCGTCCTGACCCGCGGGCCGGGCGCGACCGCGGTCGCCGCCGGGGTGGCGGGGCGCGCCGCCGACCGGCGTGTGGCCGCGTCGGGTCCGATCCGGACCTGCGTCGGGTGTCGGGCACGCCGGCCCCAGCGGGAGCTCGTCCGGGTCGCGGCGCGTCCCGACGGGACGCTCGCGACGGGGCGGTCGGTGGGCGGTCGGGGGGCATGGCTGTGCGCGGCGTCTCCGTCGTGCGTGGACGCGGCGGTGAAGCGTCGGGCGCTCACGCGAGCGCTTCGACGGGAGCTCGACCCCTCGGCGGTCGCCGCGGTCGCCGCGACGCTCCGGCCTGGGACGTCGCCCGAGGGTGGGCACGGGCCTGATGCAGGTGTGCGAGGATAGGTGACCGGCTGACCGCCGGTCGTGTTGCGCGGGTACCGCTCGCGCCGAGAAGGGACTGTCAGGCAGTTGGCGAAGAAGATCCGCGTCTACGAGCTCGCACGTGAGCTCGGCCTCACGAACAAGGAGGCTCTCGACCTCGCCGTATCCCTGGGGATCGGCGTGAAGAGCCACTCGTCCTCGATCGAGGACGCGCAGGGCGACCGCGTGCGGCGCAAGGCCGAGCGCGAAGGGCTCGTCCGCGCCGTGCAGCCTCCCGAGGAGCCGACCCCGCCGCCGGCCCCGGCGCGCGGAGCCTCGGCCGGCCGGCCGGCGAGCGCGCCGCGTCCCGCGGCCGAGCCGCGCGACGTCGTCGAGCCACGCCCTGCGGCCGAGGCCGAGGCCGCGGTCGCACCCGAACCGCCGGCACCCGCCGAGCCGCTCGTCGCGTCCGCGGAGCTGCCGCCGACCGAGCACCGGGTCGTGCGCAGTCGCCCCGCGAGCGAGCTCGTCGACCCGACGCGCGCCGCGGTTGCCCCCCGCCCGGCGCCCGCGCGCCCCGCGCCGCCGCCCCGCGCCGCCCAGCCGCCTGCGCGCGACCGCATCGACGCACCGACCATGCCGCGTCCCGCTCCTCGCCCCGGCGAGGGCGCGCCGCGCCCGGCAGCGGCCTCGGCCGCTCCGCCGCCGGCGGCTGCCGCGCAAGGCGCGGAGGCGCCGGCCGTGGACCCGCACCGGCCGCTCCTCGGACCTTCGGGCAAGCCCATCCCACCACCTCCCGGCGGTCCGCCGCGCTCCGCGTCCGGCCGGCCGATCCCGCCGCCGCCCGGACTCGGCGGCCGCGGACCGGTGTCCGGCGCACGGCCGGGCGGAGTCGGCGGTCCTCGCTCGGTCGGCGCGCCCCGCCCCGGCGGCGGCGCGCCCCGGCCGGGTGGCTTCGGCGGCCCGCGCCCCGGTGGCTTCGGCGGCCCGCGTCCCGGCGTCGGCGCCGGTGTCGGGGGTCGTCCCGGTGGGGGCGCGCCGCCCCCGGGCGGGCTCCGCGGCGGGCCGGCCGGTCGTGGCCGTCCGCCGCAGCGACGCTCGAAGCGCCGCCGTCGGAACCAGGAGGAGCTCGAGCCGATCCAGGTCGCGACCTACTCGCCGTCGAACGCGCCGGTGCCCGACTCGGAGGTCATCATCGAGCGGGGGTCGACTCCCCAGGAGCTCGGACCGAAGCTGAACCGGTCCGCGGGAGACGTCATCCGCTTCCTTTTCCTCCAGGGCGAGGTCGTGACCGCGGCCCAGTCGCTCTCCGACGACATGATCGAGCTGTTCGCGGCCGAGCTCGGCGCGCGCATCAAGCTCGTCGACCCGGGGGAGGAGCAGGAGGCCGCGCTCCAAGCGCGCTACTTCTCCGAGGACGACGACGAGGCCGAGGACCCGGCCTCGCTCCGGCCTCGACCGCCCGTCGTCACGGTGATGGGCCACGTCGACCACGGCAAGACACTGTTGCTCGACCGCATCCGCGCGGCGAACGTCGTCGCGGGCGAGGCGGGCGGCATCACCCAGCACATCGGCGCCTACCAGGTGGAGCGCGACGGGCGGCTCGTCACGTTCATCGACACGCCCGGCCACGAGGCCTTCACCGCGATGCGCGCGAGAGGTGCGCAGGTCACGGACATCGTCGTGCTCGTGGTGGCGGCGGACGACGGCGTCATGCCCCAGACCGTCGAGGCGATCAACCACGCGAAGGCGGCCGACGTGCCGATCGTCGTCGCGGTGAACAAGATCGACCGGGAGGACGCGGACCCGAACCGCGTGCTCCAGCAGCTCTCCGAGCACGGGCTCGTACCCGAGACCTGGGGCGGGGACACGATCACGGTCGAGGTCTCGGCCCTCCAGTCGCTCGGGATCGACGACCTCCTCGACCATCTCGCCGCGCTCGCCGAGGTGCTCGAGCTGAAGGCGAGCCCCGAAGGGCGCGCGCGCGGCACCGTGCTCGAGGCAAACCTCGACATCGGCCGCGGGCCGGTCGCGACGGTCATCGTCCAGAGCGGAACGCTGCGCGTCGGCGACCCGATCGTCGCCGGGCCCGCCTGGGGCCGGGTGAAGGCACTCATCGACGATCGCGGCGACCAGGTGAAAGAGGCGCTGCCCTCGACTCCGGTCCAGGTGCTCGGCCTCTCCGAGCCGGCGACCGCGGGCGACGAGCTCCGGGCGACGAGCGAGTTGTCCGTCGCGCGCACGATCGGCGAGTCCCGCGAGCAGCGCATCCGCTTCGCCGGCTACGGAAGCGCGCCGGTCGCTCCCGGTGCGGGGGCGAAGCTCGAGGACATCTTCGAGCAGATCCAGCGTGGCGAGACCGCCACGCTCCGGATCGTGCTGAAGGCGGACGTCCAGGGTTCGCTCGAGGCGGTGACCGAGAGCCTGCGCAAGCTGGAGCGCGACGAGGTGAAGGTCGCCTTCGTCCACCGGGCGGTCGGCGGCATCACCGAGTACGACGCGACGCTCGCAGCGGCGTCGAACGCGACGATCATCGGGTTCAACGTCCGGCCCGACCGCCGTGCCCGCGAGCTCGCGGCGACCCACGACGTGGAGATCCGCACGTACGAGATCATCTACAAGCTCCTCGAGGACATCGAGGCCGCGATGGTCGGAATGCTCGCGCCGACCTTCGAGGAGGTCGTGACCGGCGAGGCCGAGGTGCGCGAGATCTTCCGAGTTCCCCGGGTCGGCGCGATCGCGGGCTGCTACGTGCGCCACGGCGTGATCACGCGCGGCTCGAAGGTGCGGTTCCTCCGAGACGGCGTCGTGATCTGGAAGGGTGCGATCTCGTCGCTGCGCAGGTTCAAGGACGACGTGAGAGAGGTCCACGAGAGCTTCGAGTGCGGCATCGGCCTCACCGACTTCCAAGACCTCCACCAGGGCGACATCATCGAGACCTACGAGGATCGCGAGGTCCCGCGGACCTGACCGCGACGCCGTCCCGGCCGCGAGGCGCCCGGGACGGCGGACAGCGGTGCGCGACGAGGAGGAGGTCGGGCGGTGGATGGATCACGTAGGCGCGCGCCCCAGCGTCCGTACCCGCGGGTCGCGCGGGTGAACGCGCTGCTCCAGGAGATCCTCGCCGATGAGCTCGAGCGGCGCGCGGACGCCGACGAACGCCTCCGCCTCCTCACGATCACCGCGGTCGAGTGCGAGCCGGGGCTTCGCCAGGCCGTCGTGTACATGGCGTCGCTCCCCGCTGAAGCGGTCGAAGCGCTCGAGGAGCACCGGCGGGCGCTGCAGCGCGCGATCGGGACCGAGGCGCGCCTCAAGCGCACGCCCGCGCTCGGCTTTCGCGCGGACCCCGCGGTGCAGGCCGGGGCAGCGGTCGAGGACGCGCTCCGGCGGGCGAAGCCGGTCGCCGAACGCTCGGGCGACGAGGACGACGCCGAGCAGGACGCGCCGGACGGCGCCGGCCACGACGCGGACCCGGGCGGGGCGTAGGGCGCGGGCGGTGGGACGTCGCGGGGCGCGCGCGGCCGTCGAGCTCGACGGCTTCGTGGTCGTGGACAAGCCGGCGGGGATGACGTCGCACGACGTCGTCGCACGCTGCCGCCGGCTCCTCGCGCAGCCGCGCGCCGGCCACGCGGGCACGCTCGACCCGGACGCGACCGGAGTCCTCGTCGTCGGCCTCGGTCGTGCGACGCGCCTCATGCGCTACGCGACCGGACTCGCGAAGTCCTACACGGGCGAGCTCGTCCTCGGGACCTCGACGTCGACGCTCGATTCGAGCGGTGACGTCGTCGGGCGCTTCGACATGGCGGGTGCCGGCACCGCGGAGGTGCGCGCGGCCGCCGCCACGCTGACCGGCCCGATCCTCCAGGTGCCTCCGATGGTCTCGGCCGTGCGCGTCGGCGGCCGCCGCCTGCACGAGATCGCGCGTTCCGGAGAGGTCGTCGAACGCGCGCCGCGCGCCGTCGAGGTCACGCGCTTCGACGTGGAGCCGACGGAGCGCCCGGAGGTCTTCGCGATCACGGTCGACTGCTCCTCGGGCACGTACGTGCGCGCGCTCGCGGCGGACGTCGGCGAGGCGCTCGGCGGCGGCGCGCACCTCCGCCGCTTGCGCCGCACCGCCGATCGGGCTCGTCGCGCACCTCGCCGTCGTCGAGCTCGACCCGGCGCTCGACGAGCAGGTCGCGCACGGCCGGGTGCTCGACCGCCGCGATCTCGGCGTGTCCGGCGTCGGGCCGTGGGCCGTGGTCGACCGGGCCGGCGCGCTCCTCGCGGTCTACAGGGCATGGCGCGAGGACAAGGCCAAGCCCGAGGTCGTGCTCGCCGAGGCGCCGTCCGCCCATCGACCGGCAGGCGAGTAGCGTCGCCGCCGGTGGACGGGATCGACGTGTCGGGCGCCTCCACCCACGCGCGGCGCCCGAGCGCCGTGGCGATCGGCAACTTCGACGGGGTCCACGTCGGCCACCGCATGCTCGTGGAGCGCGCGATCGTCGCGGCCCGCGAGCGCGGCGCACGCAGCGTCGTGCTCACGTTCGACCGCCACCCGGCCACCGTCGTCCGCCCCGAGAGCGCGCCGAAGCTCCTCACGAGCGTCGCCCGCAAGCTCGAGCTGCTCCGGGCGAGCGGCGTCGACGAGGTCGTCGTGCTCCGCTTCGACGAGGAGCGCGCGGCCGAGACCGCCGAGGACTTCGTCGCCTCCGTCCTCGTCGGAGCGCTCGCGGCGCGTGCCGTCGTCGTCGGCGCGAGCTTCCGGTTCGGCAATCGCCAGCGCGGCGATGTCGCGCTACTCGAGCAGATGGGTGGCGAGCTGGGATTCTCCGTCGAGCGGCTCGACCTGGTCGACGTCGAGGCCGGCGACGGGACCCTGCCCGTCTCCTCGTCCCGCATCCGGCTCCTCCTCGGCGACGGGCGTGTCGAGGAGGCCGCGCGCCTGCTCGGTCGCCCGCACGAGGTCGAGGTGGAGGCGGTCGCCGGCGGTGGGTCCGCGGTCGAAACCGGTGCGGAGCTCCTCGTCCCGGGCGAGCTGTTGTTGCCGAGACCGGGCCGGTACGCGGTGGGGATCGCGCCGGCGGGCGCGACGGCCACACCGGATGCGGTGCGCGCGGTCGTGCGCGTGCCCGCCGAGCGGCCGTCGACGGTCGTCGTCGAGTCGACCGCGGACGGCGAGCCGCGCGCGCCCGGGGCCGGCGAACGCGTCGTCGTCGGCTTCCTCGCGGTGCTCGAGGAATCGGGGCCCGGCGCATCCTCCGACGATTCGAGCCGCCGACGCGTGGGCGGCGGGGACGTGCCGGACCGGTAGGCTCGGGGCCGTGGCGACGTATGAGATCCGGACGTTCGGCGACCCGGTGCTGCGGCAACGTGCGCTCGACATCGAGGACGTCGACCGCGCGCTCGTGCGGCTCGCGGAGGACATGATCGAGACCATGTACGAGGCGCCCGGTGTCGGGCTCGCGGCACCCCAGGTGGGTGTCCAGCGGCGCATGTTCGTCTACGACGTCGGCGACGGCCCGGGTGTCGTGCTGAACGCCCGGATCGCGGAGTCCGACGGCGAGTGGACCTACGACGAGGGATGCCTGTCGATCCCGGGACTCAGCTGGGAGGTCGTCCGGCCGAAGACCGTGCGGCTCGTGGGCATCGACCTCGACGGCAACGAGATCGACCTCGACGCGGACGAGCTGCTCGCCCGGTGCTTCCAGCACGAGATCGACCACCTGGACGGGGTGCTCGTCGTCGAGCGCCTCGACGAGGAGCAGCGCAGGGACGCGATGCGGATCCTTCGGCGTCGGGCGCTCGACGCCGAGCTCGGTGCCGCGCCCGGCCGGGACGCGTGGCGGACCTCGGCGAGCCCGTCCGGGCACGAGCTCTAGGCGCTCGGCGCCCCGCACGCTGGCACGCATCGCGTTCCTCGGCTCGCCCGCGGTCGCCGCGGCGACGCTGCGCGCGCTCCACGGCGCCGGCCACAACGTCGTGCTGGTCGTCACCGGGCCGGACCGGCGCCGCTCGGGGCGCGGCTCCGAGCCCGAACCCGGTGAAGCAGGCTGCGCACGAGCTCGCCCTGCCGGTGACCGAGACCGTCGCCGACGTCGTCGGCAGCGGATCGGAGCTCGGCGTCGTGGTCGCGTTCGGGCGTCTCGTGCGAGCGGAGGTTCTCGACCGGCTCCCGATGGTGAACGTCCACTTCTCGCTCCTGCCGCGCTGGCGCGGCGCCGCACCGGTCGAGCGCGCGCTGCTCGCCGGCGACGAGCACACCGGTGTGAGCATCATGGCCCTCGAAGCGGGTCTCGACACCGGGCCCGTCTACGCCACCTTGACGACGACGATCGATCCCGAGGAGACCGCGGCCGAGCTCACGGACCGCCTCGGCGAGATGGGCACCGACCTGCTGCTCGAGCTGTTGCGGGGAGGCGTCGCGTCCCTGCCCGAGCCCGTGCCACAGACCGGTGAGGCGACATACGCGTCGAAGCTCACACCGGAGGACCTCCGGCTCGACTGGTCGGCCGGCGCCGGCGCGTGTCGCCGGCTCGTCCGGGTCGGGCGCGCGTGGACGACGTTTCGCGGCGAGCGGCTCGTCGTGCACCGGGCGCGCGCCGCGCCCGCACCGGGAGCTGGCGCTCCCGCACCACCCGCGCCCGGCACGCTCCGCGGGTCGGTCGCGGTGACGGCCGACGGGGGACTCGAGCTGCTCGAGGTGCAGGGCGCCGGGCGCTCCGCGCAGCCCTTCGCCGAGTGGGCGCGCGGCGCCCGACCCCTCCCCGACGAGGTGCTCGGCGCCTAGCCACGTCCCGCGTTCGCCCGCGCCACCGGGGTTGCCCGAGCCGGGCCCGCCACCCGGGCTCACGGCAACGTGCCCGTCGACGACGAAGCGGGCGGGTCCCTCGTGATCGGCGGGCGACGAGGCCGGGTGCGCGCCCGGCGGTCGGGCCGGCGCCCGCTACCATTGCCCGGCCTGCGGCCCCCTCGCCGCCGGCCGCGAGCAGCCGACCTCGGCTCGGCGCACGACGTCCCCTCGGCGCTCGCGGCGCGAACGATCTCCTCCTCACCGGCGAAAGGAAGCGGTAGTGCTCCGGCTCCGACCATCTCCGTGGCTCCGGCCGCTCTCGCTCGCCGCGGCGCGCACGCCCCGGCCGCGAGCCGTCGCGAGCTCGCGTCCCGCCGCCGCCCACGTGGCGCTGACGGGCGGACGGACGTCGCGACGGGATCCGTGAGCGACGAGTCGGACGGCCGCGACGACGTGCGCGCCGCCGCGGTCGGGGTGTCCCGGAACGCGCCCGTCCGCCTGGCGCCGGGCTCGTGACGCCCCGTCGCGCGGGCGCGCGGCTGGCGGCCGCCGCGCTCCTGCCAGCGCTCGTCGGCGCCGGTGCGGCGACCCCGATCGACGCGGCGACGACCGCCGTCTCGCGAGTGCCGAAGATCGCGATCGTCGTCGCCGGTGGTCGGGGCGGCACGGTGAGCCGTGCCCTGTTCGGTGCGAACCTCCTCTGGCCGTACGGGAGCGGCGGGTCCTTCGACGCGGCGACGTCCCGCTTCTACCCGGGGTTCGTCGCGGCAGTGAAGGCGATCGGCGTCACCGCGCTGCGCTACCCGGGCGGCACGACCGCGGACAGCTTCCACTGGGAGCGGGCGATCGGTCCGAGGTCGGCGCGGCGCGCGAACGAGCCCTTCGGGGTGCAGTGGTCGGTCCCCTCCCGGCTGACCAACGTGCTCGACGGCCCGGTCGCCTCGACCGTCGGCCCGGACGAGTTCGGCCGCCTGCTCGACGGCACCGGGGCGAGCGGCACGGTGGTCGTGAACTTCGCGACCGGGAGCGTGGCCGAGGCGGCGGACTTCGTCGCCTACATGACCGCTCGCCGGCCGTCGCACCCCTCGTCGGACCCGAGCCGGCCGAGCTACTGGGCTGCGCTTCGCGCGCGCGACGGCCATCCGGCGCCGTATCCGGTGACCGACTGGGAGGTGGGCAACGAGCAGAACGCCGCGACCGAGTTCGGCTGGCGCTCGGGGACGGTCGTGTCGTTCGGCCCGCACGCCCCGAACTGCCCGGTGGGGGAGGTGGCGACGTGCCTCTACGCGTTCGGCGGGACGACGCGCTTCACGCGCCAGCCCGTCGGCAGGTTCGCCGACGACATGCCGGCGGCCGCGCGCTCGACGGGAGCGCGATCGCAGGTCCGCTACGTCTACTACCCGCCGGTCGTGCCCGGGAGCGAGCGCGTCGAGGTCGCCGGCGAACCGTGGCGCCGCGTTTCGAGCCTGGCGAGCGCCGGGCCGGGCGCGCACGTCTACGCGATCGTCCCGGCGACGGGCAAGGTCACCTTCGGCGACGGTCGCCACGGAGCGATCCCGCCGCGCGGAGCGACGATCACCGCGAGCTATGAATCGGGCCCGCACGGCGGGTTCGTCGAGTTCTACCGCGCGATGAAGAAGATGGACCCGCACGCGCGGATCTGCGAGTCCGAGCAGAGCGACGTCGCCTTCCTCGCGCTCATGGGCAGGCGCTTGCCCTACGACTGCGTCGAGCTCCACGAGTACGCGGCCCCCCGACGGGTCGACGTCTCCCTCCGCCGTTACGAGGAGGACCTCATGAGGGCGCCCGCGAAGCAGGGTGCCGCGGTGGCCGCGCTCGAGCGCGAGGTCCGTCGCGAGTCGGGACGCGGCGTCCCGATCGTGCTCACCGAGTACGGCCAGCTCGTCGCGCCGATGCCGCTTCGCGACCCCGCGTTCGTCCTCTCGATGTACGAAGGCGTGCTCGAGGCGGCCCAGCTGCGGGAGTGGATCGACCACGGCGTGACCGTGGCGGACAAGTACCTGCTCACGTCCGCACCGTTCCTCGCGAACGACCCCCGGCGCGTGAGCGTCGACAGCGTGAGCGCCGCCATCCGCGACTACGAGGGTGTCCCCGAGTGGGACCCGGGCCTGAGCATCGACAGCGCGATGATCGCGGGACCGGGCCCCCGCTTCGTCGTCGAGCCGACGGGCGAGGTGCTCCGACTCGTCTCGAGGCTGTCCGGCGCGCGGCGCCTCGCTTCCTCCGTGGTGAACGGACCCGTCATGGGGACGCCAGGTGAGCCGGCGCTCCTCGTCACGGCGGCCTCGACCGCGCACGGGACCGAGCTGCTCGTCGTGAACGCGAGCCCGAGCCGGTCGCTCCGGGCGCGTGTGGTCCTTCCCGGGTCGCAACGCCCGACCCGGATGGTCGTGTCGCTCGTCGACGGGCCGAGCGCGACCGCGTACAACACGGCGGCACATCCGCACGAGGTCGTAATGACCACGCGGTCCGCACGAGTCGTGCCCGGTGACATCGCCTGGACGTTCCCAGCCCATTCCGTGAGCCTGTTGAGCTTTCGCTAGCGCGGGAACCGCGCGCCACCGGCGGTGGTGTCGGGACCCCGGTCTCGCGAAGGCGGGGATCGTCGCCCCCCTGCACGGCCGCGTGCGGTGGATCGACCGGCACCACACCGCCCTCGCGCCCGTCCCCGTCGGCATCGTGACTTGCTCCGTCGCACGTTGCGCGACCGCGAGCGCGATCGGTCGATATATAATTGACTTGGTCAAGTATTGAGCCGGCAGCTCGGGATGCGGGCGGCTGCCGTGCCGTCGTTCACGCAACCGCTCGGCCCCGCATGCCGGCCGCACCAGGAGCGTGACGAGCACCATGGACGCGAGGGTCGAAGGTCCCACGACGTCGAGGAGCGATCCGAGCGCCGCCGGCGCGCTCGACGAGCGGTTCGCGGAGGTGCTCGTGGGCCACTGGCGGCCGCAGACGGCTGCGCTCCCGTCGAAGGGCGACGTCACGAAGCTCGTGGACGACATCCTCGCGCTCCTCTTCCCCCAGCACGCCGCGGACGCCGCGATCTCCGTCGGCGAGGTCGCAGCGCGCCTCGCCGGCGTTCGCGCCGAGATCGGTCGCGTCCTGTGCGCGGTCGTCACGCGAGGCCGTTCGCAGGAGCTCGCCGAGCGGTTCATGACACTGCTGCCCGGCATCTACGAGCACCTGCTCGCGGACGCCGAGGCGATCGCGGCCGGCGACCCGGCCGCCGAGAGCCTCGACGAGGTCATCGTCGCGTACCCGGGCTTCCTCGCGATCACCGTCCACAGGATCGCGAACGGGCTCCACCGCCTCGGGACGCCGATCCTCCCGCGCCTGCTCGCCGAGATCGCGCACACGCGCACGGGCATCGACATCCACCCCGGCGCGACGATCGGGCGGTCGGTGAGCATCGACCACGGCACCGGGGTCGTGATCGGCGAGAGCGCGGTCATCGGTGACGAGGTGAAGATCTACCAGGGAGTCACGCTCGGAGCGCTCAGTGTCTCGAAGAGCGCCGCGGGAGCCAAGCGGCACCCGACGATCGAGGACCGGGTCGTGCTCTACGCCAACGCGACGGTGCTCGGCGGCGAGACCCGGGTCGGCCACGACAGCGTGATCGGCGGGAACGTCTGGCTCACGACGAGCGTGCCCCCACGCTCGTTCGTCCACAACGTGAGCGAGATGCGCGTCCGGAGTGCCTCGGACCTGCTCGAATCAAGCGAGTACTCGATCTGACGAGGGAGGCCACGTTGCCGTACGAGAGCATCCTTGACACGATCGGGTCGACGCCGCACGTGCGGATCAGGCGGCTGTTCGACCCGCGGGTCGAGGTGTGGGCCAAGCAGGAGCGAGTGAACCCCGGGGGGAGCATCAAGGACCGCATCGCGCTCGGGATGGTCGAGGACGCCGAGAAGGCCGGGCTCATCGGCCCCGGCTCGGTGATCATCGAGCCGACGTCGGGCAACACGGGGATCGGCCTCGCGCTCGTCTGCGCCGTGAAGGGATACCGGCTGATCCTCTGCCTGCCGGAGTCGTTCTCGATCGAGCGTCGCCGGCTCGTCACCGCGTACGGGGCCGAGCTCGAGCTGACGCCGCGCGAGCTCGGCATGAAGGGCGCCATCGCACGGGCGAACGAGCTCCACGCGGAGATCCCGGCGTCCTGGATCCCGATGCAGTTCGAGAACCGTTCGAACGTCGACGCGCACGCGCGCACGACTGCCGAGGAGATCGGCCGCGACTTCCCCGGAGGGCTCGACTACATCGTCACGGGCGTCGGGACCGGTGGGCACATCACCGCGTGCGCGGAGGTGCTGAAGCCGCGCTGGCCGCAGCTGAAGGTCTACGCAGTCGAGCCGGCGCTCTCCCCGGTGCTCTCCGGCGGCGATCCCTCGCCGCACCCGATCCAGGGGATCGGGGCCGGTTTCGTCCCCGGGGTGCTGCGCGGCGAGCTGCTCGACGGCGTCGTCCAGGTGACCGCGGACGACGCTGCGCACTACACGCGGCGGTGCGCGCGCGAGGAGGGCATCCTCGTCGGCGTGTCGTCGGGAGCCGCGCTCGCCGCGGTCGCCCAGACGGTCCCGGAGATGGCCGACGGCGCGCGGGTGCTCACCTTCACCTACGACACCGGCGAGCGCTACCTCTCGGTCGAGGGCCTGTTCCCCTGAGCTCCCGGCCCGTCGCGACCCGTCCGGACGACGGGCCCGGCGTGCTCGCTCGGCCGCACCGCACCTGCCGGCGCCGCGCGGCCGCGCCGCACCTGCCGGCGCCGCGCGGCCCCGGCCGGCGGTAGCCTCGGCGCGGTGCTCGCTCCCGGCGATGTGCAGGTCGCCCCCTCGATCCTCGCGGCGGACTTCGGCAACCTCGCCGCGGCCGCGGGTGAGGTCGCGACCGCGACCGAGTGGCTGCACGTCGACGTCATGGACGGTCACTTCGTCCCGAACATCACGATCGGGCCGCCGGTCGTCGCGTCGCTGCGGCGCCACAGCGGCGCGAGGTTCGACTGCCACCTCATGATCAGCGAGCCCGCTCGCTACCTCGAGGCGTTCAAGGACGCGGGGGCGACCTCCGTCACGGTCCACGTCGAGGTCGGCGGGACGGGCGCGCTCGTCGCGACGGCGCGCCGGCTCGGGCTGGAGGTCGGGATCGCGTGCAACCCCGACACGCCGTTCGAGGCGGTCGAGCCCTTCCTCGCCGACGTCGACCTCGTGCTCGCGATGACCGTGTTCCCCGGCTTTGGCGGCCAGTCGTTCATGGTGGAGGTGCTCCCGAAGATCGCCCGTCTGCGGGCGGCGATCGACGGCCTCGGGATCGAGACGGTGGTCGAGGTCGACGGAGGAATCGACGAGACGACCGCTCGGTCGGCCGCGGTCGCCGGTGCACGGCTCCTCGTCGCGGGCAGCGCAGTCTTCGGGGACCCGCGCCCCTGGGAGGCCGTCGAGCGGATCCGGGGTTCGGCGCTCCGGGCCATCGCGGAGGGAGCGGCACGCGGTCCGAGCTGAGCGGCGCGCGCGTGCGTGGGACCTCCGACGGGCACGGCGACGGGCTCGCCTGACCGCTCCGGTGAGGTCGTCGGGCGCCGTGCGACCGGCGCGTGCGACCGGCTCTCGCGTACCGGCTGGCGGTGCGCCGCCGCGCAGGCCACGCTAGGGCGATGCTGCGACTCGTACTTCCCAAGGGCTCGCTCGAGCGCGCGACGCTCGATCTCTTCACCGCCGCGGACCTCGCGGTGCTACGCGGCTCGGACGTCGACTACCGCGCGGACATCGACGACCCGCGGGTCGAGGAGGTGAGGATCCTGCGCCCGCAGGAGATTCCCGTGTACGTGGCGGAGGGGATCTTCGACCTCGGGATCACGGGACGTGACTGGATCGAGGAGACCGGCGCGGAGGTCGTCTCGCTCGGCGAGCTCCAGTACTCGAAGGTCACGAACCACCCGATCCGCGTCGTCCTCGCCGTCGCGCAGGACGCGCCGTGGAACTCGGTCGGGGACCTGCCCGACGGCGTCAGGGTGTCGACCGAGTACCCGGCCCTCACGTCCCGGTTCCTGTCCGAGCACGGGGTGAAGGCCGACGTCCGGCTCTCGCACGGAGCGACCGAGGCGAAGATCCCGGAGATCGCCGACGCGGTCGTCGAGATCACCGAGACGGGCAGGGCGATCCGCGCCGCCGGCCTCCGGGTCGTCGCGATGATCCTCGAGTCGTACACGGAGCTCGTCGCGAACCCGAGCGCGGCCGCGGACCCCGTCAAGGCCCACGCGATGGGCCAGATCCTCACGCTGCTGCAGGGAGCGCTCCAGGCGCGCGGCAACGTGCTCGTGAAGCTGAACGTCGCCCGCGCGGATCTCGAGCGCGTCATCGACGTCCTGCCGTCGATGCGGTCGCCGACCGTCGCCGAGCTGTTCGGCGGGAGCGGCTACGCGCTCGAGACCGTGGTGCCGAAGTCGACGATCAACGTGCTCATCCCGGAGCTGAAAGATCGGGGTGCGACGGACATCCTCGAGATCCCCCTGCTGAAGATCGTCCGCTAGCGCGTGTCGCACGCCGCGCCGGCGATCCGGGACGTCCTCGAGTGGCGGTGAACGCGCCGGCCGCGTCGCACGCGACGCTCGGCGCACGCGACGGCGTCGTCGAGGAGTTCGACGACGACCGCGGGCTCGGCACGGTCGTCGCCCACGGCGAGCGCTTCGAGTTCCACTGCACCGCGATCGCGGACGGCAGCCGCCACGTCGCCGTCGGCGCCGTCGTGCGCTTCACGCTCGCGGCCGGCCACGGTGGCCGCCTCGAGGCGCGCGACGTCTCTCCCGCGGGACGGGCGCCCGTCGAGCCGTTCCTCGAGGGCTAGGCGCCGCCTCCCAGGCGGTGGCGGTCGAAGAACGCCCAGATGAGCGCATCCGCGTCGACGTCGCGCGCGGTTGGCCCGAGGTAGCTGCGGAGCACCCGCGACAGCTTCGGTCCGCCGGGCCAGGTGTGACCCGCGCCCGTGAGCGTGTAGAGCGAGACCGAGCTCGACGCCCGGCAAGAGCCATGACGCGTGAGCGTCGCGTCCGGCTCGGGACGGCTGACCGTGCGCGTGCGGCATCGGTCGTGCCGAGCCCACGCCGCGGCGGACGCGACGACGCCCGAGGTCCAGTAGCGCTGCCCGCCGGTGCCGGCGTACGGGTCGATCGGGTCCGCGGTCCCGTGGAACGCGAGAACCGGTGCGGGCGACCGGGTCGCGCACCGTGCGGGGAACTGGAGACCGCTCACGGGGGCGAACGCCGCGACCACCGAGGTCGACGCACATGCCAGCGCGCTCGCCACGCGGGCGCCGCCCGAGAACCCGGTCACGTACACCCGGGAGAGGTCGATGCAGTACCGGGGAGCGAGCATGCGCGGCAGGGCCGTGAGGAACGACACGTCGTCGGCGGTGGCGGGCGGGACGGGCGCGCCGACGTAGAGGGGCTCGCCCGGTACGTTCCAGTCGAAGCCCGGGACGCCGAACGTCGTCGTGCGGACCGAGCCCTGCGGGTACGCGACGACGAAGCCCCGGGCATCGGCGGTGGCGTCCATCGCGCTGAACGCCTGCTCGCCCGCGGGGCTCGATCCGCTCCCGCGCAGGTTCAGCACGAGCGCCGGCGCGGCTCGCACGTGCCCGGGGCCCGGGGTCGCCGGAGCGGCCGTACCCGGCCCGGCTCCGGAGCCGGCGAGACCGACGGTGCCGAACAGGGCGGTGCCGCTCGGCAGGGTGCCGCTCAGCACGGTGCCGCGGAGGACGGCGCCGCTCAGCACGGTGCCGCGGAGGACGGTGCCGCTCAGCACGGTGCCGCTCAGCACGGTGCCGCTCAGCACGGTGCCGCTCAGCACGGTGCCGCTCAGCACGGTGCCGCTCAGCACGGTGCCGCTCAGCAGGGTGCCGCTCAGCACGGTGCCGCGGAGGACGGTGCCGCGGAGGACGGTGCCGCTCAGCACGGTGCCGCGGAGGACGGCGCCGGACGACGCCCTGTGGTGGACATATCGACAAGCTTGTTGTCTACCAACGTTATTGTCCATATGCGCTACCGTGGGAGATGAGCGACGCGCGGCCGGCCGCGGCCGGGCACGAGCAGCGCACCGGCGAGCCGTGGTCCCTCCTGCTGCGAGAGGCGGGGCGGGCGATCAACGTGGCCGTCCGCGAGGAGCTCGTGGCGGCCGGCTTCGTCGAGCTCCGACCTGGCGACGTGCTCTTCCTCGCCCTGCTCGCGATCGGCGCGGACACGATCGGGGAGCTCGCGTCCCGACTCGACGTGAGCAAGCAGGCGATTGGCAAGACCGTCGACTCGATGGTCGCGCGCGGCCTCGTGGCGCGCACGGCCGACGACGCGGACCGCCGCCGCGTCACGCTCACCTTGACGCCTGCCGGCGCCCGCGCGGCCGGGGTCGCGAGGAGCGCACGGCTGGCGGCCGAGTCCCGGCTCGTCGCTGCGCTCGGCGAGACGCACGCCCGCGCGCTGCGGGACGGGCTCAGGGCATTCGTCGAGTCCGAGCGTGGCGAGGCACCGAGGTTCCGGTACTCGCGCCGGCCCCGGCCTGGGTGATCGTGCTCAGGCCGGCTCGGCGCCCGCTCCGCCCGCGGGGGCCTGCTCGCCGGTGGAGATCTGCACGAACGCGAGCCTGATCTGCGCGAGCCCGTCCCGGAGCGTCTCGATCGACGGTCCGAGCCGGTCGCCGAGCCCCTCGACGACCGATGCGAACGCGTCGATCGCGAGGCGCGCGTCGTCGAGGCGGGGCGGGCGCTGGGCAAGGTGGAGCGCTGCGAGCTGGAACAGGCCGTAGCAGTGGTTCGCGACGACGTCCTGCGCAGGTGCCTCGGCGAGCTGGCGCTCGAGCTCCTCGAGCTCGGCCCGGTCGATCGCCTCGTCGTCCTGCCCGGCGGTCGGGCGGTGGGACGAGGGGCCGCCTGCGGGGGAGGCCGGTGACGGCGCGGGAGCGGCGGGCGGGCCCTCGGGACCACGCGCGACGCGGTGCTCGCCGTCGGGTGTCCAGAGGCTGCTCACGGGTGCTATCGTAGGGCAAAATTCATAGGGGAAAGCGGGGCCGCGGCAGTGTGCGACTCCCACCCGGTCACCGCAGTCCGTGCCTTCGAGGCAACCGGCCGACGCCGGAGGAGCGTGCACCGGGTACTCGGTGGTCGAGCCGCGAGGCGTCGCGTTCCCGTGCATTGTGGCTGAAGCTGCGTGCGCGGCCCCACCGAGAGGAGTGATGCCAGATCTCCACCGCCCCCACCATCAACGAGCCTCGCATGAACGACCGTATCCGGGCTCGTGAGGTCCGTCTCGTCGACCCCGACGGCAACCAGCTCGGGATCAAGCTGCTCCCCGAGGCGCTGTCGATCGCACGGCAGATGGACCTCGACCTCGTCGAGGTGGCGCCGCGCGCCGCGCCCCCCCGCCGCC
>Ga0307373_10004234_pt1 | contig 24351 bp, 21 predicted proteins | sample OX2MG_FD_202534 | JGI IMG/M metagenome (GOLD analysis project Ga0307373, IMG submission 202534) | Soil microbial communities from Risofladan, Vaasa, Finland - OX-2 | ecosystem: Environmental > Terrestrial > Soil > Coastal area > Acid sulfate soil | place: Finland: Risofladan, Vaasa | collected...
GTCGAGCTGTCCGGCGGCATCCGTGACGACGCCTCCCTCGCCGCCGCGCTGGCCACCGGCTGTGCCCGCGTCAACATCGGCACCGCGGCCCTGGAGCGGCCGGGCTGGGTCCGGTCGGTCATCGCCGAGCACGGGGAGAAGATCGCCGTCGGGCTCGACGTGCGGGGGACCCGGCTGGCCGCGCGGGGCTGGACCCGTGAGGGCGGGGATCTCGACGAGACGCTTCACCGGCTCGACGCTGACGGCTGCGCCCGGTTCGTGGTCACCGATGTCAGCAGGGACGGCACGCTGACCGGCCCGAACCTGGACCTGCTCCGCCGCGTATGCGCCCGCACCAGCGCGCCGGTGATCGCCAGCGGCGGTGTGGCCAGCCTGGATGACCTGCAGGCGATCGCGGCGCTGGCCCCGCTGGGGGTGGAGGGGGCAATCGTGGGCAAGGCACTGTACGCCGGGGCGTTCACGCTGGAGCAGGCGCTCGCGGCGGTGGCGCCGCAGGCGGCGGGCCGAACGCCGCAAGGCCCGCCAGGGCCGCCGCGGTGTCCCGGCGCCGAGGACAGCTTCCCGAAGCCGGCGAAGCGCCCGCGAGGGAGGCAATGAGGATGACACGCCGGATCTCGAGCGGCACCCCGTGGGAGCCGGTGGTCGGCTACAGCCGGGCGGTGGCAGCGGGCGACTTCGTGTTCGTGGCCGGCTGCACCTCGGTGCGCGACGGCGAGCTGGTCCACCCCGGTGACGCGCGGGCGCAGGCGGCACAGGCGATCGCCAACGTGGCCGAGGCGCTGGAGCGGCTGGGTGCCAGCCTGGCCGACGTGGTCAGGACCCGGATGTTCGTCACCGACATCTCCCGCTGGCAGGAGTACGCCCTGGCCCATGGGGCGGCGTTCGGCCAGATCATGCCCGCCACGTCCATGATCGGCGTGGCCGCCCTGATGGACCCGCGGATGCTGGTCGAGATCGAGGCGGACGCCTACCGGCCGGGCATCGGGGGCTGAGGCCATGACGGTGGCGGTGCGGGTGATCCCGTGCCTGGACGTGGATGCGGGCCGGGTGGTCAAGGGGGTCAACTTCGCCCGCCTGCGCGACGCCGGTGACCCGGTGGAACTGGCCGCCGCCTACGACCGCGACGGCGCCGACGAGCTGGTGTTCCTGGACATCACCGCGTCCTCGGGTGGCCGCGAGACCATGTACGAGGTGGTGGGGCGCACCGCCGAGCAGGTGTTCATCCCGCTCACCGTCGGCGGCGGCGTGCGCAGCGTGGCGGACGTGGACCGGCTGCTGCGGGCCGGCGCCGACAAGGTGTCGCTCAGCACCGCCGCCATCGCCCGGCCGGACCTGCTGGCGCAGGCGGCGCACCGGTTCGGCTCCCAGTGCGTGGTCCTGTCGGTGGACGCCCGCCGCGCCACCGGGGCCGGCCCGCCCGCCAGCGGCTTCGAGGTGACCACGCACGGCGGCCGGCGGGGGACGGGCATCGACGCGGTGCAGTGGGCGGCCCAGGCGGTGGACCTCGGTGTCGGCGAGATCCTGCTGAACTCGATGGACGCGGACGGCACCAAGGCCGGCTTCGACCTCGAGCTGATCGCGGCGGTGCGGCAGGTTGTCACCGTCCCGGTCATCGCCAGCGGCGGGGCGGGCCGGCTCGCCGACTTCCCGCCCGCGATCGAGGCTGGCGCTGACGCTGTCCTGGCCGCCAGCGTCTTCCACTACGGCGAGCTGCGGATCGGGCAGGTGAAGGACAGCCTGCGCGCCGCCGGGCACCCGGTCAGGTAGCCGAGGCGGTCAGCGCCGCGCCGACGATGCCAGCGTCGTTGAGCATCGCGGCCGGCACGATCTGCGCCCGCAGGCTGGTCAGCAGCGGGATGAACTTGTCCGCCTTGCGGCTGATGCCACCGCCGATGATGAACAGGTCCGGCGAGATCAGCGCCTCCAGGTGGTCGAGGTACTCATCGACCCGGCCGGCCCACCGGCCCCAGCTGAGATCGTGCAGTTCCCGTGCCCGTTCCGAGGCGCGTTTCTCCGCGTCCCGCCCGCGGACCTCGATGTGACCCAGCTCGGTGTTCGGCACCAGCAGGCCGCCGGTGAACAGGGCGCTGCCGATGCCGGTCCCGAAGGTCAGCATGAGCACCGTCCCCCGGTGGTCCACGCCGGCCCCGAACCTCATCTCCGCCACGCCGGCCGCGTCGGCGTCGTTGAGCACGGTGACGTCAAGCCCGGTGGCCGTGCCGAACAGCGTGCGGGCATCGCGGCCCACCCACGCCGGGTCGAGATTGACCGCCGTGCAGGTGACACCCCCGATCACCACGCCCGGGAAGGTGATGCCGGCCGGCCCGGACCAGCCCAGGCCCGCTACCAGGCCCTTGACGGCATCCGCGACCGCCTCGGGCACGGCCGGCTGGGGGGTGGGCACCTTGACCCGCGGCATCGTCAATGCGCCGGTGCTCACATCCACCGGCGCAGCCTTGATCCCCGAGCCGCCGATATCGATCCCGAGCACGTCCACCTGGCACTCCTCGTTCAGTCCCGTCCGTACGGTACCTGGCCGCGACGGTCACCTGCCATGGTGCGCCAGGCCGGGCTGGTCCGCCCGGTGCCGTGGCAACGGCGGGCGGCTGGCCCCTCGCCGCCACGCGTTGGGCTGGCCGGCGGCCGCCGTTCACAGTCACGTCACCGGCGCCGGTTTGACTGTTGTGACCCAGGTCAGGAGGGGCGCCCGGTGGAGCGCGTGGTGGTGGTCGGCGGCGGCGTGCTCGGCACGATGCACGCGCTGGCCGCCCGCCGGCGCGGTCACGACGTCGTCCACCTCGAGCTCGAGCCGGCGCCCCGCGGTGCGAGCATGCGCAACTTCGGCCTGATCTGGGTGAGCGGCCGCGCGCCCGGGCCAGAGCTGGAACTGGCACAGCGGGCGCGGGCGCTGTGGGAGGAGATCGCGGCACTGGTGCCCGGCACCGGGTTCCGGGCCAGCCCGTCCCTCACCCTCGCCACCGACGACGCCGAGCTCAGCCTGCTCACGGAGGCGGCCTCGCTGCCCGACGCGGGCGCCCGGGGATATGAGCTGCTCGGGCCCGACGGGTGCCGGGCCGTGAACGGCGAGCTGCGCGGGGAGCTCACCGGCGGCCTGCTGGGCGGGCGCGACGCCGTCGTGGAGCCGCGGCTGGTGCTGGGCGCGGTACGCGGGTACCTGGCCAGCGCCGGGCCGCGTTACGTCTGGCTGCCGGGACGGCAGGCGGTCGAGCTGGCCGCGCACGCGGTCCGCGACCACACCGGCGCCTGGCACAGCGGTGACCTGGTCGTCCTGTGCCCAGGCGCGGCGCACACCGGGATCGCCGGGCCGCACCTGGCCTGCTTCGCCCGGCCGCCGGTGCGCCGGGTCCGGCTCCAGATGATGCAGACGGCACCGTTCCCCGGGCGGCTGGCCACCTCGGTCGCCGACGGCGACTCGCTTCGCTACTACCCGGCGTACGACCTGCCCGGCCGGTCGCGGCTGGGGCCGCAGTCGGCGGTGGCGGCCGGGACCAGAGCCCAGCTGCTGCTCGTGCAGCGGCTCGACGGCACCCTGACCATCGGTGACACGCACGAGTACGACGAGCCCTTCGCCTTCGACGTGGACGAGGACGCCTACGACCATCTGCGGGAGCGTGCGCAGACGCTGCTGGGCACAACGCTGCCGCGGGTACAGCGGCGGTGGGCGGGTGTCTACAGCATGGTCACCGGGAACGCTCTCTACCACCGCTCGGAGGCGGCGCCGGGCGTGGTCCTGGTCACCGGCCCGGGCGGGCGGGGGATGACCTGTGCGCCAGCTATCGCCGAGGAGACGTTCGCCGGTGCCGGGCTGCCCCGCCCGCCCGCACCGGCCGCCGCTGGACCGAGCTCAGCTGGGGAGAGCAGATGGGCATGATCACCATCGCGTGCCTGGATCTGGCCGGCACCACCGTCATCGACGACGGGAGCGTGCTCGCCGCCTTCGCGGCGGCCATCGAGAGCTGCGGCATGGCGGCCGGGACACCCGCCCACGATGTGGCGATGCAGACCGCCCACGTGACCATGGGCCAGTCCAAGATCGAGGTGTTCCGGCAGATCTTCGGGGACGAGGCGGGCGCGCAGCGCGCCAACGAGGCCTTCGAGGAGGCCTACGCCGCGCAGGTCGCGGCCGGCGGGGCCGCTGCCGTGCCGGGCGCGGCCGGGGTGATCACCCGCCTGGGCCAGGCCGGGATCAAGATCTGCCTGGTGACCGGGTTCGCCCCGGTCACCAGGGACGCCCTCATCGACGCGCTGGGCTGGTGGCCGCTGATCGACCTGGCGCTCTCACCCGCCGACGCCGGACGTGGCCGTCCCTGGCCGGACATGCCGCTGACGGCCCTGCTCCGGCTGGGCGGCGGCGCCGTGAGCGAGCTAGCCGTCGTCGGCGACACTCCCAGCGACATCGAGTCGGGCCGCCGGGCCGGGGCAGGCCTGGTCGCCGGGGTGCTGACCGGCCGGGCCAGCCGGGAGGAGCTGGAACAGGCCAAGGCGCCGCTGGTACTCGACTCGGTCACCGACCTGCCGCCGGTGCTGGGGCTGGGCGGCTGAGCGGACCGCCCCGCCGCCCCGCCGGCCCTGCCCGGCTGAGCGCCCGGGCGGTACCGGGTTACCGGCGCCCGGTGATACCGGCGCCCCGGGTTACCGGCGCTCGGTCACCAGGACCGGCGAGCCGTCCAGGCTGATCTGGACCGACGTCCCGGGCAGGAGCGGCCCGGCGGTGCTGCTGGCCACGTCCACCTGCACCGCCACGTCCTGCGAGAGCAGCACCGTGATCCGGGTCTGCGACCCGCGGAACGTCCGGTCGGTCACGATCCCGTTGCCGCCCGCGATGGCCGCCACCCGCAGGCCCTCCGGCCGCACGAGCACATCCACGCTCCCGTCCGCCGGGTGCACGCCCCCGGCGTGGGTGCCCACGACGGTGCCGAGCGCGCTGACCCGGCCATCGCTGAGCTCGCCCGGGATCCGGTTCATCGTGCCCACGAACTCGGCGACGAACGCGGTGGCGGGGTGGTTGTACAGCTCATCCGGCGCGGCCACCTGCTCCAGCGAGCCGTCCTTCATCACGCCGACCCGGTCGGCCATGGACAGCGCCTCTTCCTGGTCATGGGTGACGAACACGGTGGTGATCCCCAGCCGCTGCTGCAGCAGCCGGATCTGCTCCCGCAGCTGGAGGCGGACCTTGGCGTCCAGGGCCGAGAGCGGCTCGTCGAGCAGCAGCACCCGGGGCTCGATCGCCAGCGCCCTGGCCAGGGCCACCCGCTGCTGCTGGCCGCCGGACAGCTGGTGCGGGAAGTGCCTGGCGTGCGCCGACAGCCCGACCATCTCCAGCAGCTCGGCGGCCCGGCGGCGCCGGCTGGCCGCGCGCAGCTTGCGCATCCGCAGGCCGAACCCCACGTTCTCCAGCGCGGACATGTTCGGGAACAGGCTGTAGCTCTGGAACACCATGCCCATGTCGCGCTTGGCGGCCGGGACCGCCGCGACGTCCTTGCCGTCCACGCTCACCGTGCCGCTGTCGGCGGTCTCGAAGCCGGCCAGGATCCGCAGCGCGGTGGTCTTGCCGCAGCCGGAGGGGCCCAGCAGGGCGACCAGCTCACCCGGTGCGATGTCCAGGGACAGCCCGTTCAGGGCACGCACGCCGCCGAACGATCTGGCCAGGTCCCGCAGGCTGACCGGGGCACCGCCGCCGGCGGGCCGGCCGGCGGCGTTCGCGGTGGTGCCGGTGGTGGTGTTCGTCGTCATCAGGACCCCCCAGTGCCTGGCCGGCCGGTCTCGTGCCGGACGACGGAGAACAGGTCGACCTGGCCACCGCCGGTGCGGCGTGCCCGCCTGCTGCCGACGGTGACGATCAGCAGCAGGAAGACCCAGGTCAGGAACAAGGCCAGCAGCGATGCGGCGGTCGAGACCGGGCCGCTGGTCTGGTCGAAGGCCACGATCCAGACGGGGAAGGTCTGGTAGAGGTCGAGGCTGGCCATGGTGAACTCGCCGAGGACGAGTGCGGCCGTGAGCACCGTGGCCGACATCAGGGCGGTGCGCAGGTTCGGCAGGATCACCCGCCACAGCGTGGACCGCCAGCCGGCGCCGAGCGAGTTCGACGCGTCGACCAGGGTGCGCAGGTCCAGCGCCCGCAGCCCGGCGTCGAGCGAGCGGTAGGCGAACGGCATCGCCAGGATCACGTAGATCAGCCCGAGCAGGTAGGGCGTGCTCTTGAGATAGGCGGGAGCCACCTGCAGGACGCCGGCGATGAGCACGACCGGCGGGATGACGATCGGCAGGATGGTGACCGATTCGAGCAGGCGGCGCAGCCGCGGCAGGCGCAGGTGCACGTAGACCGTTGTCGGCACCATCAGGGCCAGCGTCAGGACCGTGGTGATGACCGCCAGCTTCAGCGACAGGATCAGCGCGTCAGAGAAGCCGGTCTGGTGCACCACCTGGCCGAAGCTGGCGATGCCGGCGAAGCGCAGCGCCGCGTAGAGCGGGATCAGGAAGTAGACGCCGGCCAGCACCAGGATGATCCAGCGCCAGACCGGGAGCGAGCGCCGCCTGCGCGCGGCGCGCAGGGGGCCGGGTGCCGTCCCGCCGGCCAGCTCCTCGCCGATCACCGCAGCCATCGCGCCGCCCGCCGCTGCAGCAGGGTGTAGAGCACCATGAGGACCGCGATGATGAGCACCATGCCCAGGCCCAGGGCCTTGCCGACGTTCTGCTGGCCCGCCAGCACGTTGCCGTTGAGGAAGGACCCGATCTGGATGGCCGTCAGCGGGATGGTCCCGCTGGTCAGCGCCTCCGCGGTGGCATAGGCGGAGAAGGCGCTGCCGAACAGCAGCAGCACGCAGCCGAGGAACGAGGGCATCAGCACGGGCCCGCCGACGCGGCGCCAGTACTGCCAGGTCCGTGCGCCCATGTTCGCCGCGGCCTCCCGCCAGGCCGGCCGCAGCCCCTCGAACGCCGGCAGGATGACCAGCACCATCAGCGGGACCTGGAAGTACATGTAGACGAGCGCGACCCCGCCCAGGTCATAGAGGTTGAACCCGTTGTCGTAGGGGTTGAAGCCGATGTCGGTGAGCCAGCGGGTGGCGATGCCGGTGGTGCCGAGCGTGGCGATGAACAGGAACGCCAGCGGCACGCCGCCGAAGTTGGCGAAGACCCCCGACGCGGTGATGGCGATCCGCCGCAGCGCCGAGCCGCGGCGGGCGGTGTGGATCGCGTAGCCGATCGCGAACCCGAAGATGCCCGGCAACACCGAGGCGATCACCGACAGCTCCATCGTGACGAGGAAGCCGTGCAGGTAGATGCCGTGGGTCGCGGTGGTGACGTTGCTGAGGGTCAGGTGACCGGTGTCGGGGTTCTGGAAGGCGCCGTAGGCGATAGCCCCTGCCGGGACGCCCAGGCCCAGCAGCACGTAGACGGTGAACGGGACGATCCCGGCCAGGGCCCAGGCGCGCCGCAGCGCGGCCGCCCGGGCTGGCCGGGGCACGGCCCCGGGATCCACCGCGGATCCCGGGGCCGCCGGAGCGGATGTGGCTGTCATCTGGCTAGCCGATGACGCTGGACCACTGCTGTGCGACCTTGGCCTCGGCCGCCGACTGCTGTGCCTGGGTCGGGAAGCTGAGCCCGCCCGCCGGAGCCGGCGGCAGGGCCGCGTTGGCCTGCTTGTTGACGGTGCCGTTGGCGACCAGCGTCGGGAGCTCGACCGGCCGCGCCTTGCCCAGCAGCCAGAGGTTCTGCCCGGTGGGCGAGTACAGGTACTCCTCCCACAGCCGGGCGCAGGCCGGGTTCGGCGCGTCCTTGTTGATCGCCTGGTCGTAGTAGGCCGCGTAGTGCGCGTCGGTCGGGATCACGATCTTGAAAGTGGGCACCGCGCTGGAGATCTCCGAGGCCAGCAGGTAGTCCCACCAGATCACGATCGGGGTCTGGCCGCTCTGCACGGTGGTCGGGCCGGCCGTGACCGGCACGAAGTTGCCGGCCTGGTGCAGCTTCTTGAAGTACTGGATACCCGGCTCGATGTCGGACAGCGAGCCGCCGTTCGCCAGCGAGGCCGCGTAGACGGCGGCGAACGCCGCGCCTGCCTGGGTCGGGTTGCCGTTGATGGCGACCTGGTTCTTGTAGATGGGCTTCATCAGGTCCTGGAAGGACGTCGGCGCGACCTTCACCTTGGCCGAGTCGTAGCCGATCGCCACGTAGCCGCCGTAGTCGTCGTACCAGGAGGCGTCGGAGGCCTTGGAGCTCGCCGGGATGGCGCTCCATGTCGCCACCTTGTAGGGGGCGAGCAGGCCCAGCTGGTCGGCCTTGATCGCGAATGCGGTGCCCATGTCCAGCACGTCCGGGGCCCGGCTCTGCCCCTTGAGCTGCTGCATCGCGTTGATCTCGTCCTGGCTGGAACCGTCGGGGTTGGCGTCGTTGATCTTGATGCCGTACTTGGTGGTGAAGTTCTTCATGATGGTGCCGTAGTTGGCCCAGTTGGCCGGGAGGGTGATGACGTTCAGCGTCCCCTCCTTCTTGCAGGCGGCGACCAGGCCGTTCATGCCACCGAACGCGGCCAGCGAGGTCGCGGTGGCGGCTCTGGTGGTGCTTGCCGTGCTGCCGCCGCCCGCCGCGGTGGACGACGACGAGCTGCTGCAGCCGGCCGCGAACACCAGGCCGCTGACGGCAGCGGCAGCGGCGGTGAGCGTCTTTCTTGTGGGCACGTGCTTCCCCTCCGAACCGCGAAGACCTCGGGCGACTGGGCGCCCAAGCATGGACGGGAGCATCGTGACGAGGCCAGATGTCCGGTACGTGGCTAATGCCGGACCGCCTGCCGGATGCGTGGTGAAGCGTTGCGGTCAGCCGCGGGAAGCCTTCATGACCGCCACCGCACCGGCAGGGGTCGGCCAGATGGCGCGCCGGGGGACCCGGGGCCGCGCCTACGGCACGCCTAGATCCGCCAGCTCGCCTGGGAGAGCTTGTGCACGTCGGGCTCACTGCCCTCCAGCCGGACCTGGGCAGCGCCGGTCCGCCCCATCGCCCACAGCGTCAGCTCCGCCGGGCTGCCGATGACGGTGACCACCGGGGTGCGCGCCTTGGCGGTGATCCGCACCCGCTGCCGGCCGGGCCTGCTGGCCGGGAGGTCGTCACGCACGAACTCGACCCCGACCGGCGCCCGGCGCAGGACGTACCTGACCGCACCGAGCCGCTGCCACAGCGCCTCCACCAGATCCCGGCTGAGCTGGCGGGGCTCCCAGCCGTCGGCCGCCCGCCGGACATCCTCGTGGTGCACGAAGAACTCGACCATGTTGAGGCGGTCCTCCATGCCCGGGATCCGGTACACCGACAGCGCCGGCGGGCCGCTGCGGATGCGGGCCACCAGCTGCGGGTATGGGCTGCGGGCGATGAGCGCCTGCCGCACGCGTTCGGTGTGCGGGGCCAGCGGGCCACCCAGGATGCCCAGCGCCGCGTCCGGGCGGTGCTCCCGGAGCACCAGATGGGCCGCCAGGTCCAGGGTCCGCCAGCCCTCGCACAAGGTGGGCGCCCCGGGGCCGGTCTCAGCCAGCAGTGAACACAGGGCGGCACGCTCATGGCTGGCGAAGCTCACCCCGCGATGGTACGCCCTGGCGGGCGTCCCTGCCGGTCCCCGCAGGCAGCGGGCCTTCATAGGATCGGGCCATGACAAACGCTGAGGGCGCGATGAGCGGCGTCAGGGGAGCCGCGCGGCTCGACCCCACGATCGCCGCCCGGCTCAAGCGCGACCCGGCCGGGCTGGTCGCGGCCATCGCCCAGCAGTACGACACCGGCGAGGTGCTCATGCTCGGCTGGATGGACGACGAGGCGCTGCATCGCACCCTGACCACCGGCCGGTGCACCTACTGGTCCCGCAGCCGGCAGGAGTACTGGGTGAAGGGCGAGACCTCAGGTCACGTGCAGCGGGTGATCTCGGTGGCGCTCGACTGCGACGGGGACGCGGTGCTGGTGCGGGTGGACCAGACCGACGGGGCCTGCCACACCGGCGACCGCACCTGTTTCGGCGCCGGCCCGCTGGCGCTCACGGTGCCGTGACCAGGGCAGCCCGCGAATACGCCTGCTGCCTGGGCCTCGGTGCGGCGGGTGCGGCCCTGATGCTGGTGGCGGCCCGGCAGGGGTGGGCGCAGGTGGTCACCCCGGCGCCCGCGCCGCTGCCCAGCAGCCCGGTCACGGTCCGCGGCCAGGACCTGGTGCCGGTGGCCGGGGCACTGGCGCTGGTCGCGCTGGCCGGGCTGGCCGCGGCCATCGCCACCCGCGGCGTGGCCCGGCGGCTCACCGGGCTGCTGGTGGCCGCCAGCGGGGTGGCGGCGGCCTGGGCCGTGAGCGTGCATCTGAGCACGGCGGCCGTGCTCGCCGCCGCGCGCGGGGCCGCGGCGGCGCAGGCCGGCTCGGCGACCGCCGGCGGCGGGCCGGGGGTGAGCGCCGGTCCCGCCCCCGGTGGCGGCGGGACCGGGCTGAGCGCCGCCGCGCACGTGGCGATGGCGGCCTTTCCCTGGCGGGGGCTGGTGCTGCTGGGTGCGCTCGCGGTGCTGGCAGCCGGGATCGGTACGGCCTGGCGCGGCCCCCGGTGGCCGGTCATGTCGAGCCGGTATGACGCCCCCGGCGGCCCGGCCGCCCCGGCCCGGCCGGGCGGGGAGCGGGAGCAGCCTGTGGCGGACATGGCCACCCTGTGGGAATCTCTGAGCAGGGGGGTGGACCCCACCGAGCGGCCCGGCCATCCTGGCGGACGTTAGGCTCGTAGGTAAGTCCCCGGGTTGCCTGGGTGGCGCGCGAGCCCTGGAGGTGAGCGGTGAGGGCAACGGAACCGGGCGGGCAGCCGCGCGGCCGTTCGTCCGGCCAGCAGCCGGACGACGCGGGACGGATGCTGGTCCGGCTGGTCACGCGGCTGGTGGCCGCCCAGGCGGTGGCCGCGGCCGCAGTGGGCCTGCCGTTCAGCAAGCGGCAGCTGTCCTCGGTCGTCATCACCCTCGCGATGGTGGCGGCCCTGTGCGGGCTGGCGGTCCTGGTGCGTTCGGGTACCAGGACGGCGTGGCTGATCGCGGTCGGGCTGGAAGTTGCCTTCATCGGCTATGGCCTGACCAGGTTCTTCTTCGCCCGCTACCTCGGCGGCACCCTGTTCGCGATCATCACCGTCGGCGCCCTGGCCCATCCCGCCGTCGCCCGTGCCTACGGCGCGGCATCCGCGCGCGTGCCTGAACAGGCGCGCGATGAGCTTGGCCTGGGCGAAGCCTCCGGGGAGGCCTTCGGTGGCCAGATTCTCGGCTAGGAAACGCCCCAGGGCACACCCGCGGCCGGGGAGGGGCATGCCGGCCCACCGCAGCCGGCTCGCTACCATCAGGGGCGCAAGGCATCCGACCCGAGGGGATACCAGAACCCCGTGAGCGTGCTCGACGAGATCCTAGAAGGAGTTCGTGCCGATCTCGCGGTCCGGCAGGGCCGCCTACCGCTGGAACGGCTCAAGGAAGCCGCCCGCCGGGTTCCCTCTCCCCGCGACGTCATGGGTGTGCTCAGGCGGCCGGACGTCGCCGTCATCGCCGAGGTGAAGCGGTCCAGCCCCTCCAAGGGCGCGCTGGCCGCGATCGCCGACCCGGCCGCCCTGGCCCGCGACTACGAGGCCGGCGGGGCCAGCATCATCAGCGTGCTCACCGAGGCGCGGCGGTTCGGTGGCAGCCTGGCGGACCTGGCGGCGGTGCGGGACGCGGTGGCGGTGCCGCTGCTGCGCAAGGACTTCATCGTCAGCTCCTACCAGCTGTGGGAGGCCCGGGCACACGGGGCCGACATGGCCCTGCTGATCGTCGCGGCGCTGGACCAGAACGCTCTGGTCTCGCTGGCGGAAAGAGCGCTGTCGATCGGCCTGGTGCCGCTGGTGGAGGTGCACACCGACGCCGAGGTCTCGCGCGCGCTGGACGCGGGCGCGAAGGTGATCGGGGTCAACGCCCGCAACCTGGGCACGCTGGAAGTGGACCGGGGGGTCTTCACCCGGCTCGCCCCGCTCATCCCGAACGACATCATCAAGATCGCCGAGTCCGGTGTCCGGGGGCCGCACGATCTGCTCGCCTACGCCGCCGCCGGGGCCGACGCGGTGCTGGTGGGAGAGAGCCTGGTCACCGGCAAGGATCCACGCTCGGCCGTCGCCGACCTGGTGACCGCGGGTTCCCACCCGGCCCTGCGCGGTGACCGGCCATGACGCCTGACGTCTCCGCCGCACCGGCCACAGTGCCCGACGCGGCCGGGCATTTCGGCAGCTACGGCGGCAGGTTCGCGCCCGAGGCCCTGATGGCGGCGCTGGCCGAGCTGACCACGCAGTATCTGGCAGCCAGGGCGGACCCGGGCTTCCAGGCCGAGCTCGAGGCCCTGCTGACCGGCTACGCGGGCAGGCCGACCCTGCTCTCGCAGGCATCGCGGTTCTCCGCGGCGGCGGGCTGCACGGTCCTGCTCAAGCGGGAAGACCTCACCCACACCGGCTCCCACAAGATCAACAATGTGCTGGGGCAGGTGCTGCTCGCCAAGCGCATGGGCAAGCGGCGGGTGATCGCCGAGACCGGCGCCGGGCAGCACGGGGTCGCCACCGCGACCGCGTGCGCGCTGTTCGGCCTGGACTGCGCGGTCTACATGGGGGAGGAGGACACCCGCCGGCAGGCGCTGAACGTGGCCCGCATGCGCATGCTCGGCGCTGAGGTCATCCCCGTCACCATCGGCACCGCCACCTTGAAGGACGCCATGAACGAGGCGTTCCGCGACTGGGTGGCGACGGTCGCCACCACCCACTACTGCATCGGGTCGGTCGGCGGCCCGCACCCGTTCCCGGTGATGGTCCGCGACTTCCAGCGCGTCATCGGGGTGGAGGCACGCCGTCAGGTGCTGGAGCAGGCTGGCCGGCTGCCGGACGCGGTGGTCGCCTGCGTGGGCGGCGGTTCCAACGCGATCGGCATCTTCCACGAGTTCATCGGCGACGAGCAGGTCAAGCTGATCGGCTGCGAGGCGGGCGGCGACGGCCCTGCCCCCGGCCACAACGCCGCGACCCTGGTCGCCGGGTCGGCGGGAGTCCTGCACGGCATGCGCACCTACGTGCTGCAGGACTCCGAGGGCCAGACGCTGACCACCCACTCCATCTCCGCCGGCCTGGACTACCCCGGGGTCGGGCCGGAGCACGCCTGGCTCAAGGACACCGGGCGGGCCAGCTACCGCTCCATCACCGACGCCCAGGCCATGGACGCGTTCTCGGTGCTGTGCCGGACCGAGGGGATCATCCCGGCGCTGGAGTCCGCGCACGCGCTGGCCGGCGCGCTCGGAGTCGGCCGGGAGCTGGGCGGCGACGCGCTGCTGCTGGTCAACCTGTCCGGCCGCGGTGACAAGGACGTCGCCACCGCCTCCCGCTGGCTCGGCCATACCGATGGTGAGCCCGCCCAGGAGGCAACGCCATGACTGCCGTCGGAACTGCGTTTGAGAAGGCGGCGGCGGAGGAACGGGCCGCTCTCGTCGGGTACCTGCCCGCCGGGTTCCCCACCGTGGCCGGCGGGATCACGGCCGCGCTGGCGATGGCCGAGGCCGGCGCCGACATCGTCGAGATCGGGCTGCCGTACTCCGATCCGCTGATCGACGGCCCGGTCATCCAGGAGGCCGTGCACCGGGCACTCACCGGCGGTGCGCACGTCACCGACGTGCTGCACACGGTCGAGGCGCTCGCTTCGGCCGGGGTGCCGGTGCTGGTGATGACCTACTGGAACCCGGTCGACCACTACGGTGTGGCCGCGTTCGCGCGTGACCTGGCCGCGGCCGGCGGATGCGGGCTGATCACCCCGGACCTGCCGCCGGAGGAGGCCGGGCCCTGGCTGGAGGCGGCCGCCGCCCACGAGCTGGATCCGGTCTTCCTGGTGGCGCCCAGCTCCACCACCGAGCGCATCGAGCTGATCACCAGCGTCTGCGGCGGTTTCGTCTACGCGGCGTCGCTGATGGGCATCACCGGCGCGCGCGACGCGGTCAGCTCCGACGCGGCCGGCCTGGTCGCGCGGACCCGCGCCTGCACATCGCTGCCGGTGGCGGTCGGGCTGGGGGTCCGGGACGGAGCTCAGGCAGCACAGGTGGCCGGCTTCGCCGACGGTGTTATCGTCGGTTCGGCGTTCGTCCAGCGCCTGCTGGACGCGCCGGACCTGGCCGCGGGCGTCACCGCCGTGCGCGGCCTCGCGGATGATCTCGCGGCCGGGGTGCGGCGGCCAGCCCGCCCGGGCGGACGGGCCCGCTGACCCCAGCGGCCCGTCACAAGCAGAGAGCCTGGGACCGACATGCCGGTGGCCTTTCTCCCCAGCCCCACCCGTGGGGTCTGGCACCTTGGGCCGCTCCCGCTCCGGGGCTACGCGCTGTGCCTGGTGGGTGGGGTCCTGCTGGCGATCTGGGTCGCGGACCGGCGGTACGTGCGGGCCGGCGGCCGGCCGGGCGCCATCCTTGACGTCGCCACCTGGGCGGTCCCGCTCGGCCTGGCCGGTGCCCGGCTCTACAGCGTGATCACCGACTACGAGCTGTACTTCCGGGCCGGCCGTGACTGGCTCAATGTCTTCCGGATCTGGGACGGCGGGCTTGGCATCCCCGGCGCCATCGCGGCCGGCTCGCTGGGAGCCTGGCTCGCCTGCCGCCGGGCCGGGGTCAGCCTCCCCCCGGTGGCCGGCGCCATCGCTCCCGGCGTCGCGTTCGGGCTGGCCCTGGGCTGCTGGGGGAACTGGTTCAGCCAGCAGGTGTACGGGCGGCCGTCGACGCTGCCGCTGGCGGTGGAGATCGCCCCGGCCCACCGGGTGGCCGGCTATGAGAACTACGCCACGTTCCAGCCCACGTTCCTGTACGCGTGCGGCTGGGACGTGCTGACCGGGCTGCTGGTGATCTGGGCTGCCCGGCGGTTCCTGCTCACCGGCGACCGGTCGTTCGCGCTCTGGCTGGCCGCCTACGCGGTGGGCACCTACGGCACCGAGTCGCTGCGCATCGACTACGCCCATCATCTGTTCGGGCTGCGGATCAACCAGTGGGTGATGACGCTCGTCTTCGCCGGCGCGCTCGGCTACCTGTACCTGACCAGGGGCCGCCGCGGCCCCGGCCACCGCGCCCCGGTCGTGGCCGGGGTGCCGCCGGCGCCCCGGCCACCGGCGGATGGCCCGCTGGACCCGTCACAATCAGGGCGTTTCGGCACCCGGCCCGAGCGGGCAGGTATGCACCGGTAGCGCAATCTGCATGTAATCTTGCGAGCGATAGCTCCACGAGCCGGCGGCGGCACCCACCATGCCGCCCGCGGCAGGGCCAACGTCGTCCCGACCGCACGCATGCGAGAACGCGTAGACGGACGAGACGACGGGAGAGTCGATGGCGCCTGCCGCCTCAGCGGGAAACCCCTCACCGGGACATCAGGGACTGTACGACAGCCGGTTCGAGCACGACGCCTGTGGCGTCGGCTTCGTCGCCGACCTGTCCGGGCACGCCACCCACGGCACCGTCGCCCAGGCCCTGACCGTGCTGCGCAACCTGGACCACCGGGGCGCCAAGGGAAGTGACCCGGAGACCGGCGACGGGGCCGGCATCCTCACCCAGGTCCCCGACGCCTTCTTCCGCGCGGTGTGCGACTTCGGCCTGCCCGCCGCCGGGAGCTACGCGGCGGGCATGACGTTCCTGCCCACCGGCGAGGCCGATGCGGCGCAGGCGATGGCCACGGTGGAGCGGATCGCGGCTTCCGAAGGGCTGGCCGTCCTGGGCTGGCGCGAGGTCCCGCACGACCTGGCGTTCTGCGGCCGGGGTGCCCGGGCGGTCCTGCCCCGGCTGGGCCAGCTGTTCGTCGCGGCACCCGCCACCGGCGAGTCCGGGCTGGCCCTGGACCGGCGGACGTTCTGCCTGCGCAAGCGGGCACAGCACGAGGCCGGCCTGTGCTTCGCCAGCCTTTCCGCGCGCACGATCGTCTACAAGGGCATGCTCACCGCGCTCCAGCTGGAGCCGTTCTTCCCTGACCTGCGCGACCCCCGCTTCACCTCCGCGCTGGCGATGGTGCATTCCCGGTTCTCGACCAACACGTTCCCGTCCTGGCCGCTGGCGCACCCCTACCGGTTCATCGCCCACAACGGCGAGATCAACACGGTCCGCGGCAACCGGAACTGGATGCGGGCCCGCGAGGCGATGCTGGCCAGCGACCTGATCCCGGCGGGGGAGGACGGCCGTGGGATCGAGCGGCTGCTGCCCATCCTGGAGGCCGACGCCAGCGACTCGGCCAGCTTCGACGAGTGCGTGGAACTGCTGCATCTGGGCGGCCGGTCGCTGCCGCACGCCATCCTCATGATGATCCCCGAGCCGTGGGAGAACCATGCGGAGATGGACCCGGACCGGCGGGCGTTCTACGAGTTCCACGCCTCGGTGATGGAGCCGTGGGACGGCCCGGCCTGTGTCGCTTTCACCGACGGGACCCTGATCGGCGCGGTGCTCGACCGCAACGGGCTGCGTCCCAGCCGCTACTGGGTCACCCATGACGGCCTGGTCATCCTCGCCAGCGAGGTGGGGGTGCTGGACATCGACCCTGCCAACGTGGCCCGCAAGGGCCGCCTGCAGCCGGGCCGGATCTTCCTGGCCGACACCGCCAGCCGCCGGATCCTGGAAGACGGCGACGTGAAGGCGGCGCTCGCCGCCGAGCACCCTTACCAGGACTGGCTGCACGCCGGCCTGATGCACCTGGACGACCTGCCGGACCGGGAGCGGGAGCTGCCGGGCGCCGAGGAGCTCACCACCATGCACCGGCTGGCCGGCTACACCGAGGAGGAGCTGCGGGTGCTGCTGGCCCCGATGGCCGAGGCCGGCGCCGAGCCGGTCGGGTCGATGGGGACCGACACGCCGATCGCGGTCCTGTCCGACCGCCCGCGGCTGATCTTCGACTACTTCACGCAGTTGTTCGCCCAGGTCACCAACCCGCCGCTGGACGCGATCAGGGAAGAGCTGGTGACCTCGCTGTCCTCGGCCACCGGGCCGGAGGAGAACCTGCTGGACCCGGGGCCTGCCTCCTGCCGCCAGATTGTCCTGCCCTACCCGGTGATCAGCGACAACGACCTGGCCAAGATCATCCATATCAACGACGACGGGGACCTGCCCGGGTTCGCCGCGCACGTGGTGGACGGGCGGTTCGCCGTGCAGGGGGGCGGCGCCGCCCTGCGCGAGCGGCTTGCCGCGATCTGCGGCGAGGTGTCGGCGGCGATCGAGGCCGGCGCCCGGATCATCGTGCTGTCCGACCGCGGCGTGGCCGCCCCGGACGAGGGCTGGGACCGCAGCCTGGCCCCGATCCCCTCGCTGCTGCTCACCGGCGCGGTCCACCACCACCTGATCCGGGAGCGGACCCGCACCCGGGCCGGCCTGGTGGTCGAGTGCGGCGACGCCCGCGAGGCTCACCACATCGCGCTGCTCACCGGGTTTGGCGCGGCCGCGGTCAACCCGTACCTGGCACTGGAGTCGGTGCAGGACATGGTGCGGCGCGGTGAGCTGGCCAGCCTGACGGCCAGCAAGGCCGCGGCCAACCTGGTCAAGGCGCTCGGCAAGGGCCTGCTCAAGATCATGTCGAAGATGGGCGTGTCCACCGTCGCCTCCTACACCGGCGCCCAGATCTTCGAGGCGATCGGGCTGGGCGAGGAGGTCATCGAGACCTGCTTCGCCGGGACCACCTCCCGGCTCGGCGGGGTCGGCTTCGACGTGCTCGCCGCCGAGGCTGCCCGCAGGCACGCGCGCGCCTTCCCGCCCCGCGGTGCGGCTCCCGCCCACCGGCGGCTGGAGACCGGCGGGGAGTACCAGTGGCGCCGCGAGGGTGAGCCGCACGTGTTCAGCCCGGAGACCGTGTTCAAGCTCCAGCACGCCACCCGCACCCGCCGGTACGAGATCTTCAAGGAGTACACCCGGCTGGTCGACGACCAGTCCGCGCGGCTGATGACCCTGCGCGGGCTGCTGCGGGTGCGCGGGGTGGACGGTGCCCCCGCCGCCGGCCGCGAGCCGATCGGGGTGGAGGAGGTCGAGCCGGTATCGGCCATCGTCCGCCGGTTCTCCACCGGCGCCATGTCCTACGGCTCCATCTCCGCCGAGGCACACGAGACCCTGGCCATCGCGATGAACCGGCTCGGCGCCAGGTCCAACACCGGCGAGGGTGGCGAGGACCCCGAGCGCTTCCTGCCCGACGCCAACGGCGACCTGCGCCGGTCCGCGGTCAAGCAGGTCGCCAGCGGCCGGTTCGGGGTCACCAGCGAGTACCTGGTCAACGCCGACGACCTGCAGATCAAGATGGCGCAGGGGGCCAAGCCGGGGGAGGGCGGCCAGCTGCCCGGGCACAAGGTCTACCCCTGGATCGCGAAAACCCGCTACTCAACGCCTGGCGTGGGGCTGATCTCGCCGCCGCCGCACCACGACATCTACTCGATCGAGGACCTCGCCCAGCTGATCCACGACCTGAAGAACGCCAACCCGGCCGCCCGGGTCCACGTCAAGCTGGTCGCCGAGGTCGGGGTCGGCACGGTCGCCGCCGGGGTGTCCAAGGCGCACGCCGACGTGGTGCTCATCTCCGGCCACGACGGCGGTACCGGGGCGGCGCCGCTGACGTCCATCAAGCACGCAGGCGCGCCGTGGGAGCTCGGGCTCGCCGAGACCCAGCAGACGCTGCTGCGCAACGGGCTGCGGGACCGGATCGTGGTGCAGGCCGACGGCCAGCTCAAGACCGGCCGCGACGTGCTCGTCGCGGCCCTGCTCGGGGCCGAGGAGTTCGGCTTCGCCAGCGCACCGCTGGTGGTGTCGGGCTGCATCATGATGCGGGTCTGCCACCTGGACACCTGCCCGGTCGGGGTGGCCACCCAGAACCCCGAGCTGCGCAAGCGCTTCACCGGCAAGCCCGAGTTCGTGGTCAACTACTTCGAGTTCATCGCCCAGGAGGTGCGCGAGTACCTGGCCGCGCTCGGCCTGCGCACCCTGGACGAGGCGATCGGCCGGGCCGACCTGCTGGACACCGGCAGTGCGGTCGATCACTGGAAGGCGGCCGGGCTCGACCTGGCCCCCGTGCTGCACATGCCCGACCTGCCCGACGGCGCCGCCCGGCACCAGAGGATCGCCCAGGACCACGGGCTCGGCCGGGCACTGGACAACACCCTCATCCAGCTCGCCGAAGGCGCGCTCCAGGACGGCACCCCGGTGGTGCTCGACCTGCCGGTCCGGAACGTGAACCGCACGGTCGGGACGATGCTCGGGTATGAGGTGACGCGGCGCTGGGGGGCCGCAGGCCTGCCCGAGGACACGATCCATGTGCGGTTCACCGGGTCGGCCGGGCAATCGTTCGGCGCCTTCCTGCCTGCTGGCATCACCTTGCGGCTGGCCGGGGATGCGAACGACTATCTGGGCAAGGGCCTGTCCGGCGGCCGGCTGATCGTGGCGCCCGACCCGGCGGCCCCGTTCACCGCCGAGGAGCAGATCATCGCCGGCAACGTGATCGGCTACGGCGCGACCAGCGGCGAGATGTTCCTGCGCGGCATCGTCGGGGAGCGGTTCTGCGTGCGCAACTCCGGCGCCACCGCGATCGCCGAGGGCACCGGCGACCACGGCTGCGAGTACATGACCGGCGGCACCGTGGTCGTGCTCGGCCGGATCGGGCGCAACTTCGCGGCCGGCATGTCCGGCGGGATCGCCTACCTGCTCGACCCGGACCTGCGCCGGGTGAACACGCAGATGGTGGAGCTGGAAGCGCTGGACGCCGCCGACGCCGCCCGGGTGCGGGAGCTGATCGAGCGGCACCGGGCCGAGACCGGGTCGGCGGTGGCCGGGCGGCTGCTGGCCGACTGGGAGGCCTCGCTGGGCCGGTTCGTCAAGGTCATGCCCACCGACTACAAGCGGGTGCTGGACGCGGCCAGCCGGGCCGAGCAGGAAGGCCGGGACGTGAACGAGGCCGTCATGGCCGTGGCGCACGGGTGAGGGGGCGGCATGGGTGATCCCAGGGGTTTCCTGACCACGCAGCGCGAGACGCCCGCCCGCCGCCCGGTGGACGTGCGGATCGGCGACTGGCGTGAGGTGTACACCGAGTTCGGCGCCGCCCGGCTGGAGCGGCAGGCCGGGCGCTGCATGGACTGCGGCATCCCGTTCTGCCATCAGGGCTGCCCGCTGGGGAACCTGATCCCGGAGTGGAACGACCTGGTCTGGCGGCACGACTGGGAAGAGGCGTCGGAGCGGCTGCACGCCACCAACAACTTCCCGGAGTTCACCGGGCGGCTCTGCCCGGCGCCATGCGAGAGCGCGTGCGTGCTCGGCATCAACGCCGACCCGGTGACGATCAAGCAGGTCGAGGTGGAGATCATCGACCGGGCGTGGGCGGAGGGCTGGGCAGGGCCGCGCCCGCCCCAGGCTGACTCGCTGACCGGGAAGAAGGTCGCGGTGGTCGGCTCCGGGCCGGCCGGGCTCGCCGCCGCGCAGCAGCTCACCCGGGCCGGGCACACGGTGGTGGTGTACGAGCGGGCCGACGCCGCCGGCGGGCTGCTGCGGTACGGGATCCCCGAGTTCAAGATGGAGAAGCGGCACCTGGACCGGCGGCTGGACCAGATGCGGGCCGAGGGCACGCAGTTCCGGTGCGGGGTCAACGCCGGGGTGGACGTGACCGCGCAGGCGCTGCGGGCGGAGTACGACGCGATCGTGCTCGCGGGCGGCGCGACGGTGCCGCGGGGCCTGCCGGTGCCCGGCGCCGGCCTGGCCGGTGTCCACCAGGCCATGGAGTACCTGCCGCTGTCCAACCGTGCCGTCGCGGCCGGGGCCGCGGACGGCGACGGGGCTGGGGCAGCCGCCGGGAGCGAGCCGGCCATCAGCGCCCGCGGGCGGCATGTGGTGATCATCGGGGGCGGTGACACCGGCGCCGACTGCCTGGGCACCGCGCACCGGCAGGGCGCCGCCTCGGTGACCCAGCTGGAGATCATGCCGCGCCCGCCCGCCGGGCGGCCCGAGAACCAGCCGTGGCCCACCTACCCGATGATCTTCCGCGTCTCCAGCGCGCACGAGGAGGGCGGAGAGCGGATGTACGCCGTCTCCACGCAGGAGTTCCTCGGCGACGCCGACGGCCGGGTGCGGGCACTGCGGCTGACCGACGTGGAGCTCTCCTGGGGCCGTTTCGAGCCGGTGCCAGGTACCGAACGCGAGCTGCGCTGCGACCTGGTCCTGCTGGCCATGGGGTTCACCGGGGCGGAGCGGGCGGGCCTCATCGACGACCTGGGCGTGGACGTGGACGCGCGCGGGAACGTGGCGCGGGACGGCTCGTATGCGACCTCGGTGCCAGGCGTGTTCGCGGCTGGTGACATGGGCCGGGGCCAGTCGCTGATCGTGTGGGCGATCGCCGAGGGCCGGTCGGCCGCCGCGGACGTGGACGCCTATCTGATGGGGGAGACGGCCCTGCCCGCCGCGATCCCCCCCACCGCCCGCCCCCTCACCTGACCCCGCGGGACTCGTCGGGGCTGCGCTGTCGGTGCGCCCGGTTCGCCGTGGTCGATTAAGGCTGCCCTGACGACCCCAATCGACCACAACCCTGTGTGCCTGCTGGGCGCGGTCGGGTTGTGGTCGGTTTGGGCCGCTCTGGCGACCCGGATCGACCACGGCACCGGGGGAGGGGCGGGCCGGCGGCCAGCGGGCGGAGCAGTATCGCAGGTGGCAGTGACGATATGTGGCCGGCCGTCCACAGGGCGCGTCAGGCTGGGTGGCTGTCCACAGGTTCGGAAGAGCCGGTGCCAGGTCTGCCACAGCCGAGCCAGGGTCATGTCCGTGAGAGACGATGAGAAGCTGCCCGTGCGCTTCGCCGCCCTGCTCCAGCGGCAGTCCCATGTCGTCAGCGTCGCGGACGCGGTGAGCTGCCTTGGCCGGGCGCACGTCCGGTGGATGGTGGCGAGCGGGCAGTGGCAGCGGCCCTGCCGTGGCGTCGTCGTCACGTTCTCCGGGCCCCTGGCCCGTGAACACGACGAGTGGGTGGCCGTCCTCGCGGCGGGCAGGAGCGCCGTGCTGGCGGGGCTGTCGGCTGCCCGACTGGACGGCCTCGCCGGATTCGGTGGTCAGCAGGTTCACCTGCTCGTGCCGGCCTCCCGCCGGGTGCGCAGGCACTTGCCACCCGATGTGCTCGTGCACCGTTCACGGGTACTCCCCCCGGACAGCGTGCACCCACTGCGACTCCCAACCAGAACCCGGCCAGCCCGGTCATTGGTGGACGCGGCGTCCTGGATGGGCACCGACAACGGGGCACGTGCCGTGCTCGCGGCCGGAGTGCAGCAGCGCCTGGTCAGGGTCGAGGACCTGAGGGCAGTGCTGGACAGCCGCCCGGCCCTGCGCCGGCGGCGACTGATCGCGGTCACGCTCGGCGACATCGCGGGCGGCGCCGAGGCGCTCTCAGAACTCGACTTTTGCCGGCTGACCCGGCGGTTCGGGCTGCCGGAGCCGGACCGTCAGGCGTTCCGCCCTGACGCGGACGGCCGCAAGCGCTGGCTGGATGCCTACTGGGACCGCGCCCGGCTGGTGGCCGAGGTCGACGGCCGCTGGCACATGGACGCGCATGCGTGGTGGGCGGACATGCGGCGGGACAACGATCTGACCGTCAGCGGGCTGCGGGTGCTGCGATTCCCCGCGTTCGCGGTCCGGGACCAGCCTGAGATCGTGGCCGCCCAGATCAGGGCCGTCCTTGGCGACGCGAGGTGAGCGCGCCCGCGACATGAGCGCGTGAGGGCTGGCCAGGATCGGCCGTCCCGGGCCCGCGGTGCCTGGATGGCCGGGCTGGGTCCGGTGGATGAAAGCTCCGTTACAGACCTCGTGTAACCGGATGGGGCACTCTAGAGTGGTATAGACCATTGAGGACCTGAGCGCGGGACGGGTTGAGCCGCGGTCTGAGCCACCGGAGGGGCAGCGAGCATGAGCCGCCGCGCGAAGATCGTCTGCACGCTGGGGCCTGCGACGTCCAGCCCGGAGCAGATCGCTGGCCTGGTGGCGGCTGGGCTCGACGTGGCCCGCCTCAACATGAGCCACGGCAGCTACGACACCCACCTGGCCGCCTACCGGGCGGTCCGGGAGGCCTCCGACGCCGCCCGGCGGAGCGTGGGCGTGCTGGTCGACCTGCAGGGCCCCAAGATCCGGCTGGGGACGTTCCCGGGCGGGCCGGTGATGCTGGCGGCCGGCCAGGAGTTCACGATCACCACCGAGGACGTGCCCGGTGACGGCCAGCAGGCCGCCACGACCTACCAGGGGCTGCCCGCGGATGTCCAGCCGGGAACGAGGATCCTGGTCGATGACGGCCGGGTGGTGCTGGAGGTGAGCGCCGTCAGCGGGGAGCGGGTCAGGACCCGGGTGCTCATCGGCGGCCAGGTCTCCGACCACAAGGGGCTCAACCTGCCCGGGGTCCGGGTCAGCGTGCCCGCGCTCACCGCCAAGGACGAGGCCGATCTGCGCTGGGCGCTCGGCTTGCGGGCGGACATGGTCGCGCTGTCGTTCGTCCGGGGGCCCGAGGACGCCGCGGCCGCCCAAGCGATCATGGACGAGGTCGGCTGCCGGCTGCCGCTCATCGCGAAGATCGAGAAACCGCAGGCGGTGGAGTCCCTGCCGGAGGTCATCGAGGCGTTCGACGGCATCATGGTCGCCCGCGGGGACCTCGGGGTGGAGCTGCCGCTGGAGCAGGTGCCGGTGGTCCAGAAGCGGGCCATCGCGCTGGCCAGGGACGCGGCCAGGCCGGTCATCGTGGCCACCCAGATGCTGGAGTCGATGATCGCGGCGCCCCGGCCGACCCGGGCGGAGGCCTCCGATGTGGCCAACGCCGTGTTCGACGGCGCCGACGCGCTGATGCTGTCGGCGGAGACGAGTGTGGGTGCCTACCCGGCGCAGACGGTGGCCACCATGGCCCGGATCATCGTGGCGGCCGAGGGCGGGCCGGGCCTGCCCGCCGCCTCGCTGGCCAGCGAGGCGTCCACCACCGGGGGCGCCATCGCCGGGGCCGCCGCCGAGGTGGGCGAGATCGTCGGGGCACAGGCGCTGGTGGCCTTCACCATGACCGGGGAGACCGCCCGGCGGCTGGCCAGGTACCGGTCCCCGATCCCGCTGCTGGCCTTCACCACCGAGGCGTCCACGCGCAGCCAGCTGGCGCTCACCTGGGGGGTGGAGACGTTCCTGGTGCCGCCGGTCGCCCACACCGACGACATGGTCCGCCAGGTCGAGGCCGCGCTGCTGGACATCGGCCGCTGCGGCAAGGGCGACAAGGTGGTCATCGTCGCTGGCAGCCCGCCCGGCACGCCGGGCCGGACGAACGCGCTGCGCGTGCACAGGATCGGCGACTCGGCCGACTCGTGAACGGGCCGCCGGGCGGGT
>Ga0307373_10004235_pt1 | contig 24346 bp, 21 predicted proteins | sample OX2MG_FD_202534 | JGI IMG/M metagenome (GOLD analysis project Ga0307373, IMG submission 202534) | Soil microbial communities from Risofladan, Vaasa, Finland - OX-2 | ecosystem: Environmental > Terrestrial > Soil > Coastal area > Acid sulfate soil | place: Finland: Risofladan, Vaasa | collected...
TCCAACGCTGCTCTTCGTTCGCCACCACCCTGCAAGTTCCCGAATCTCGCTGGCCGGTCGATCGTTCCGCCTTCGAGGACTACTGGGCAGAAGCGACCAGTCACGTCCAAATGGACGACGTGACGCGTACCTATCTTCGGGGCCTCGCGAACTTGGAGTTCCTTCCGAAGTTACTTTCACGCACACTCGGACCAGCTCATCGATTTATCACGATTGGATTCCTGCCACAGACGTTTCGCGAACAGTTGGGATACCCGTGGACACAGCGTAACCAAGCTCGATTCGAGATGATCTTCTCGAAAGTCTCGTTGGTCAACCGTCACTCGCCCAAGTCGCTCCGCGCGATTCCCTGGAACCTCATCGAATGGGACACGCGGCGACGGATGGCGCAAGGGCGTCGCGTCCTGTGACCGAGTTGGCGATTGAGTTCTCACGTGTCGTGGGGTCGATTCTGTGCTGTCACGCGATAATGCGCGAAAGGTAGCCTGCGTGAAGCACGAAGGATGGTGATGACACAAGACACTGGAACCGATCCGAATAGATTCGCCACGAAATTGTTCAACGGTCTACCGCTGCGCTACGACCGACTGGGCTATCTCCTCTCAATGGGTCAGGATCGTCGCTGGCGTGACGCCGTCGTGAACAAAGTCAAGGCGACACCGGGTGAAAAAGTTCTCGACGTGGCGACCGGCACCGCCGGGGTCGCGCTAGCGCTGCGCGCTGCCACGGGCGCCGACATCACCGGCATCGATCTCAACGCGAACATGCTCGACAATGCGCGACAGAAGTTGTCGCGTCGTGGCGAGACAGGCGTTCGTCTCGTGCAAGGGCGAGCCGAGGAACTACCATTTGCCGACGACACGTTCGATGACGTCAGCTTCACCTACCTCCTTCGCTACGTGAGTGATCCCGCGGCCACCGTCGCCGAACTGGCGCGAGTGCTGAAGCCCGGCGGGGTGCTCGTGGGTATGGATTTTTTCGTCCCTCCCTCTCGATTCTGGCGTCCCTTGTGGTGGTGTTACACCCGATGGGTGCTGCCCTTAGCGGGTCTCGTGACCGGTGGTCGAGAATGGTACGAAGTGGGACGTTTTTTAGGCCCGAATATTGAGGGACACTACGTCCGTCATCCGCTCTCGACGATCATTGACTATTGGAAAGCGGCGGGCATGGTTGACGTGCACGCGAAGCCGATGTCCCTGGGCGGTGGTCTCGTCATGTGGGCAACCAAAGGTAGCGGTGGCTAAGAGCGTCGAAGGACCGGCGTTCTACGCGACGGGTCAGCGCAGTGCGTGGCGCGACGTGCGCGCGGTCCTCCATCCTCCTTACACCGCGTGGCATCTCTCCTATGTCGTGCTGGGCGCGATGATCGCACCGCACGTGAATTGGTCGACGCTGGTGTACACGTTGCTGGCGTTCTTTCTCGCGGTAGGGGCAGCGGCACACGCCTTGGATGAACTGCGCGGTCGACCCCTCGGCACGGCGCTGCCATCGTGGCTGCTGGGCGGTGCCGCGGCGCTCGGACTGAGTGGTGCGGTGGTTTTGGGCGCCATCGGCATCACCCGGGTTGGCTTCGGACTGCTCGTTTTCATCATCGTGGGCGCCTTCTTCGTCCTCGCCTACGATTTGGAACTCTTCAGCGGTCTGGTGCATACCGATCTCGGCTTCGCACTTTCGTGGGGAGCGTTTCCGGTACTGACGTCGGCCTACGCCCAAACGTCAACGATCTCTTGGTCGGGCGCCGTGCTCGCCGCCGCGGCGGCACTGCTCTCCGCGGCGCAGCGTAATCTGTCGAATCCGGTGCGCATGATCCGTCGTCGGGTCACGTCCGTTGAGGGTGAGATCAGGTTTGCCGACGGGTCTGTTCGACCTATCGATCGGGACTTCTTGCTTGTTTCTTCCGAGCGCGCATTACGAGCATTGTCGATTGCCATGATCGCATTGGCGGTGGCATTGGTACTGGTGCGACGCGTCCATTAACGCCGAAGCTCGACGAAGTCAATCCACGCTTCGGATGAATTCCTTGATGACGGCGGCTGCTTCACGTGGCCGCTCGAGAGCCCACCAATGACCGACGTTCTTTAGCGTCGCGTGGCTCGCTCCGAATGTACGTGCGGCTTCTTTGGACATCGCCTCATTGTCGAATGCGTCGAGCTCCGGGAAGAGCACCAAGCCCGGCGCCGAAGTCGGAGCGAAGTGCGTGCCCCACGAGTGGAACACGTTCGGCGTCGCCGAGCGATAGAGATCGAGAATGCAGGTACCCATTGTGTCGTCGGACCATTTCGCCATAGTGAGAGCGTTGTCGTGATCCAGATGGAATGCCATGTAGGTCTCCGCGACGGTTTCGATCGGCGCCTCTTGGATGGCCCTGAAGTAGGCCTCACCGTCTTCCGGGGTTTGCCAGATACGCGCGTACCGGTGCCACTTCACGTCGGGGTGAACGCCGAAGGCGACGTCGGCGCTCCAGGACCGAAGCAGGTCCGCGCGAGTCGTCGCGACCCGGTACGTCAATAGAGCTCCCCAGTCGTGACCGACGAGGTCGACCGGTTCGTCGAACTTGTCGAGCTCCGCGACGAGCCATTCGGCGTAGTCGTCCTTGGTGGCACCGAAGCCCTCCGGGCGAGGACAACCGAATCCCGGAAGAGCGAGTGCGATCGTCTCTTCGTCGAACTCGGCGCGGACCTTGTCCCAGAGGGCGGACGTCTCGGGGACGCCGTGAAGGAAAACAATCATGTTTGAAGAGTACAGAAGGCGCGGTGCTTCAGGAATCGCTCTCGTTTCGTCTCTCGTCGTGTGCGAGTTGGAGAGCGAGATGTCGTTCGCTTCGGATCCGGTCAATGGTTTCCAGACCCGCACCGCCGTTGGTCGGCGCTTCGGCGACGAAGTCGCCACCGAGCAACGTCGAGAGCGTCGCCGCTACTGAAGCACGAAGGGCATCGAGGTTGTAGCCGCCTTCGAGGAAGAGGGCCAGACGGCTCGTGCCGATCGCATTCACTCGCGAAGCGAGGCGCGCGAAGTCACCGCCGGAGAGCTCTAAGTTCGCGAGGGGATCGGCTCGGTGACCGTCGTAACCTGCCGAGACGAGTACCCATGTTGGTGCGAAGTCATCGATGGCTGGAGCCGCGATTTCGTCGAAACCCCGAAGCAGTACGTCACCCGTCGCGCCCGGCGGCAGCGGGATATTCACCGTCAGACCTAGGGCGTCCACGCCGCCGATCTCACGTGCGCCACCGCTGTGCGGATAGAGCGGCCATTGGTGTGACGAGATGAATAGGACATTCGGGTTGTTCCAGAAGATCGCTTGCGTACCGTTGCCATGGTGAACGTCCCAGTCGATGATGGCCACTCGTTCGCCGCGACTCCGAAGCGCCGCCGCCGCTATGGCCACATTGTTCAAGAGACAAAATCCCATCGCGTGATCGCGCAGAGCGTGGTGGCCCGGCGGACGTACCGCCAAGAATCCGATGGCGTCAGCGTGGCGGTCCATTTCGCCAATCACCGACAGTCCGGCACCGGCGGCGTGCTGGGCGATTTTCCACGAGTCGTACGTGGCGTAGGTGTCGGGATCGAGTTCGCCTCCACCCTCGTAACAGAAGTTGCCGATTCGATCGAGGTAGTGAGGGTCGTGGACACGCGCGAGTTCGGAGTACGTCGCGCTGTAGGGCGCTGCGTGCATCAGTTCCTCGCCGAGATGTAGGTCGTCCACACCGGCGAGAGCGGCGTGGAGTCGTTCCGGCCGCTCGGGATGTCCTGGCTCTACGTGGTTCTCGTCAGCAATCGGGGAGTTCAAGATGAGCAATGGCGCCCCCTTATCACAGGAATTCGAGTATTGCCGACTACCCATTGCCGTTTCCATGGCCGTGGCCGGGGCCGGGGCCATTGCCGGGACCAGGCGGCGCGGCCACCGTCGTGGTCGTCGTCGATGAAGGAGTCGCCGCTGCGCTGAGGCCCAAGGCATCGGCGAGGGTCTTCAGGTCGCCTTGCAGAAGTGTCGCGTACGCCGGAGTCATGTAGCTGTTGGCCACGCCGTTTGCGATGTCCGAGGCCACGCCTTGGAGGTCAGTGGCGGCCTGGGCGGCGTTGCCCGAGTCAAGGTCGGTAACCGCTTGTTGCGCGCCATTCGAGACCGACTGGGCGACCTGCGGTCCGATTGCGTGCGTGCTCTGTCCGGCGACCACGTCGTTGACCATCTTGGCCAGCGAGTGCGATATCGACGGCAACGTTGTGGTTGTGGTCGACGTTGTGGTCGACGTCGACGTCGTGGTGGTCGTGGTTGGCGGGCCATTGGACCCGAGCGCGAGGGCTAGTCCCACGGCGCCGAGCACGACCGCGAGGACGATCGCCGGGATTAAGAAACGAGAATAAGGAGACCGATTCGAAGTGCTAGGAGTTACTGGGTGGGGCGGGAGCGCCTCATGCGGCGGGATCATGACCGTGTGGCCGTCTTGACCGGCACGAAGTCGCCCGGCGTCGCCGACGATGGTGGTGGCATCGCTCGAAAGATCTAGCGGAACCCATGCGGTGTGAAGGGCTGGTGTAGCCAGCATCGACGTCGCTTCTTGGGCACTGAGACGATTCTCGGGAGCTGTGGCGAGCATGCCGGTGAGCAAAAGTCGCCAGGGCACCGGCAGACCTTCGGGCAGCGACACCGGACCGGACAATCGAAGAGCCAGTACCTCACTCGGCGTGCCGGCGAAGACTCGTTCGCCGGTCAGGCATTCCAGTAGAACGATGCCCAATGACCAGACGTCCGCGCTCGGACCCACGGCGTGATTCTCCAGTTGTTCGGGCGCCATATACGTCGCGGTGCCGATCATCGTTCCGGTCAGTGTCATCGTGGAGGTGTCGACCAGACGGGCGATGCCGAAGTCCGTGAGTCGGGCCAGCCCGTCGGGGCCAATCAGAATGTTGGCGGGCTTGACGTCGCGATGGACGACGCCTTGCGCGTGGGCGTACGCGAGGGCATCGGCGAGCGAAACTCCGATCGACGCGGTCTCGGCGGTGGACAGCGGACCTTGCCGAAGTACTTGATCGAGGCTGGGACCATCGACGAACTCCATGACCAGGTACGCCATGTCGCCGTTCACCCCGGTCTCGAAGAGCTGGACGATTCCGGGATGCGAGAAACGTCGAAGGGCTCGAGCCTCTTGGGCCAGGCGCTGGGCGTACTCGCGGTCCGGTGAACGAACGATCTTGATCGCGACGTCGGTGCTGTTCACCTCGTCAACGGCTCGAAAGACGTCAGACATGCCGCCGCGACCGAGCAGCGTGCCCAGTCGGTATCGTCCGTCTAATAACTCTCCGGTCGCACTCATCTCGTCTTCGTCGAACCTTCCATGGGACATTGTGTCCGAAACAACTTCACCGCGAGGCATGCAAGATTTTGGGATCTCATCACGGATGCAGGTGCCCCTTTTTGGGTACGGAAATGCACCGAATTGTCGTACTTAATCTATTCGAACGGTGCCGAGAACGAGACTGAGCCGGCGAACTCGAGCGATCGTCAATGAAACCGGACGCACCGCGGTCGGCGACCGGATTTCGTGTGTTCCGTCAATTAGGTTGGTCGCGCGCGCCCAAAACGTGAGATCTGCGTGAAGCGCACTGAGTGGTGAAGACCCGCGAGACGAAACAAAAAAAGTAAAAGAATTGTCAAATATATTTGGCCAAGCAAAAGCGCTGTAAACGCTTACTTTTTTAGATTTCTGTAAAAATTTCCTTGCAATATATGGGGTTTGCTGACTTGACAGGGCAGGTACCTCTGAGTACTTTGTAAGCGGTTACATAGGCAACGGTACGTTGTCGCAGTTGAGGGAAACAAGGGGACTGCGTGGTTGATTCACAGCCAACTATTTATGACGTCGCCCAAAGGGCTGGCGTTTCAATCGCAACCGTCAGCCGCGCTCTCAACTCACTTTCTTCGGTTCGTCCCGCGACCCGCGACAAAGTTTTGGCCGCCATGCGTGAGTTGGAATTCGTCCCGAACTCCGTGGCGCGAGGCCTCTCGAGTGGCAAGCACTGGATTCTCGGTCTCGTGTTCATGCAGACGGCGGTCGACAACAACGTCCTCGCAGTTGAAGAGGCGAGCTTGCTCTACACCGACATCGTCATTCGAGGCGCGGAGGCGCGCGCGGCGGCGCAGGGATATTCGTTACTGCTCTGCGGCGCGGGTGAGAACCATCCGGCCGGAATGACGCCGCTGATGAACTTGACCGGCACGGTCGACGGGCTCATCATGCTCGATCGAGTCATGAGCGAAGATGACGTCGCCGATCTCTCTCGTCGGATTCCCGTCGTGCTGCTCGCCGGCGCCGGTGATTCATCCGTGGCCATCACCGTGCGCGTCGACAATGAGCAGGCGATGCGCAGTCTTGCTCGCCACTTCATCGACGTACATCACGTGAAGCGCGTCGGCTTCGTGTCGGGACACGAAGCCAGCCCCGACAGCGTGGCGCGTGAAGCATCGTTCAAGGCCGCCATCGACGAAGGTGGCGTGACGTTGGCCGATGCCGACATCTTGAAGTCCGATTGGACGTCCGCGGGAGGCGAGGGCGCGATGCGCGCTCGCCTCGCCTTAGAAGACCCTTTGCCAGAAGCCTTCGCGTGTGCGAACGACCAAACGGCGGTGGGCGTCATCTACGCGCTGCACGCTGCCGGTCTGCGAGTACCGAAAGACATCTTGGTCACGGGATTCGACGACATCACGCTCACGAGATATTTCAAACCGCCCCTGACGACGATCCGCCAATCGGGGAGTCTCTTGGGCGAAGTGGCCGTTGACGCGCTCATCGCTACGCTCGACAAGTCCGAGCAGGTGCAGCGAACCATCGTGCTGCCGACGGAATTGGTGGTGCGCGAGAGCTGCGGATGCGAGCCGGCGTCCGAACTAACCGAGATCTATAAGACGGTCGCGTCGACGTTGGCGGTGAACTGACTATGCGCCTGATCGGTCGTCGACTCGCGCTCTACGCGCTCACCGCCTGGGTGGCGATCACGGTCAACTTCTTGTTGCCCCACTTCATGCCGGGTAATCCAATTCAGACGATGATCGGCAAACTGCAAGGACAGGTCACACCCCAAGAGATCAGGGCGATTCGACTCTCCTTTGGCGGCGGTCTGAACCAGAGTCTGGTCTCGCAGTATTTCACGTACATTGGACAACTCGTCCACGGCAATCTAGGCGTGTCACTCACACTTTCAGCGCCAGTGAGTTCAATTCTGCGAGCGTCGGTGCCCTGGACGATTGGTCTCATCGGTATCTCCACCATCCTCAGTTTCTTGATCGGGACCGTGTGCGGCGCATTGTTGGGTTGGACCCGTGGATCGCGACTCGATTCGCTGATTCCGACCGCGACGTTCTTCCAGGCGGTTCCGTATTTCTTCTTGGCGACGGTAATGCTCCTCGTGTTCGCCAGCAACCTGCATTTGTTCCCGGTACTCGGTGCCTACAGTCAGAACCTCCAACCGGGTTGGACTTGGGCCTTCGTCGCGAGCCTCCTGCGCTACGCCGAACTCCCGGTGGCCTCGATCGTGCTGAGTTCTGTCGCCGGATGGATGCTCGGCATGCGCAACATGATGATCACGATGGTCGCCGAGGACTTCGTCCTGATGTCGATCGCGATGGGACTGCCGAAGCGCAAGGTGATCATGGCGGCCGCGCGAAACGCCGTGTTGCCGAGCATCGCGAACCTGTCGTTGGCGATCGGACTTGTCGTGTCCGGCGCGCTGTTGGTCGAACTGGTCTTCAACTACCCCGGTGTCGGCGACCTCTTGTTGAACGCGGTCCAGAGTCAGGACTATCCGTTGATCCAAGGGATCTTCCTGTGCATCACGTTGGCCGTCTTGGCGGCCAACCTCTTGGCCGACCTCGTGTACTTGATGCTTGATCCTCGAACGAGAACCGAAGTGGCGCCGTGAAGAAACTGCAAATACCTCGTTCGCCCAAGGTCATCATCGGTTTGTCCATCCTGGGCTTCTTCTTGTTGCTCACGATCATCGGGCCGTACCTCGCGCCCTTCGACCCCAACAACACTTCGTTCGCGCCGAACCTGACGCCGTCGATGCACCACTGGTTCGGCACCACCAGCTTGGGACAAGACATCTTTTCTCAGACATTGGTCGGAGCAAGGGCGACCATGATCGTCGCGTTGGTGGCTGGGCTCGTGGCCACGATGCTCTCGATCATCGTCGGCGTATCGGCGGGCTATCTCGGGGGCTACAGCGACGACGGCCTCACGCTCGTGTCGAACGTCTTTCTCGCCCTACCCGGACTGCCGCTCCTGATCGTGATCGACAGCTACCTGCCGGTGAGTAGTCGATCGAACGCCATCGTGATCGGTCTGATCATCGCACTGACCGGCTGGGCGTGGGGCGCTCGAGTGTTACGGGCCCAAACCATGTCCCTACGCAACCGCGACTTCGTCGAATCCTCGCGGATCATCGGGGAGAAGCGGATTCGGATCATGTTCACCGAAGTGGCACCCAATCTCCTGCCGATTCTGGCCTCGTCGCTTCTCTTCACGATTCTCTACTCCATTGGCGCCTACGTCACCTTGGCCTACATCGGACTCACGAGCACCTCGGTGTGGAACTGGGGCACGATGCTCTTCTGGGCGCAAGCGAATAACGCGCCGCTTTCGGGCGAATGGTACTGGTTCGTGCCGCCGGGCATTTGCATCGCTCTGGTCGGCACCAGCTTGGCGCTCCTCAATTTCGGAATCGACGAATTCATCAATCCTCGCCTCCGCGCGGGCGGACTGAGCAGTCGTCAGCGACGGCGCCTGGGCCTGCCTCGTCGTCAGCGTCTGGGACTCACGCCCGTCATACCTAGGGCGGCCAATCCACAGCGCCTCGCGGCGACGACGAACTCGGGGGCGCCATGACGACCGAGTCGATGGGGATCGACGACGTGGTACGGACCGAGCTGCCACGCGTGAGCCCGACGAAGCCGACGAAGCTGACGAACGACGTCGTGACGAGTGTACACAATGAGCGCGCGATGGGTGAGCGGATTCTGGACGTACGCAACTTCTGCGTTGACTACGGCTGGGGCGACAAGGCGGTGCGTGCAGTCGACAACGTCGATCTCCACATAGAGCGTTCGAAGGTGCTCGGCATCGCCGGCGAGAGTGGGAGTGGAAAGTCCACCTTGGTGTACGCGATCACGCGACTACTGCGTGCACCCGGCGTGATCGCGGGCGGCGAGGCCCATTTCAATTTCGGATCCGCTGAAGAAGGCGACCGCGTGCTCGACCTGGTGAGCGCGAGCGAGCGCGAACTCCGCAGCATCCGGTGGTCGAACATCTCCATTGTCTTACAGAGCGCACTTAATGCGCTCAATCCCGTAGTGCGGGTCCGCGCGCAGTTCGAGCAGGTACTCAAGTCGCATCGGGGCGACCTGTCGAAGACTGAACGACGGGCGCGTGCCACGGAGTTGTTGGCCATGGTCGGTCTCAGCGAAGACCGCCTCGATCGCTACCCGCACGAACTCTCGGGTGGACAGCGCCAACGAATCATGATCGCCCTCGCCCTCACCCTGGACCCGCAGCTTGTCATTATGGATGAGCCCACCACGGCCCTTGACGTGGTCACCCAACGCGAGATCATCTCGGAACTCTTCGATCTGCGTGCCCAATTCGGCTTCGCGATGATCTTCATCACCCACGACCTCTCACTGCTGACCGAATTGGCCGATGAGATCGTGGTCATGTACGCGGGCGCTCTGGTCGAGCGCGCCACCGCTCGAGAGTTGTACGAGGCCCCGCGACACCCGTACACGCTGGGCCTCTTGAACTCCTTTCCACCCATGCACGGTGAACGCTCGAAGCTTTCGGGCATACCCGGCTCGCCCCCCGATCTGGCGCACTTGCCGACCGGTTGCCGCTTCCACCCGCGCTGTCCCTACGCCATGACGCGTTGCTCGAACGAGACGCCGCCGCTCATTGCAGTCGGCGAGACCGGCCGGTCGGTAGCCTGCTGGCTCCACGTTAGTGAGGCCGGGGTCGCGGTCCCGGTCGAGTTGAGTCGCTCGACCTCCGCCGAGTCCACGAGCGACACCGAGGTGGCGCGATGAGCGAGGACACGAAGACCCCGGTGCAGCTGGCGGCGCATCGTCTGACTCGACACTTCTCGGTGCGCACCCCGGGCCGGCTCTTCAACGCCAAACACATCGTGCGAGCGGTGGATGACGTAAGTCTCGATCTGATCGCCGGCAAGGTCGTGGCCGTGGTGGGCGAGAGTGGTTCGGGCAAATCGGTCTTGGCGCGGATGTTGGCGAGAATCATCACGCCGACCTCCGGTGACTTGGTGCTGGAGGGCACGCCCATTGCCATCAAGTCCAAGCGAACTCTTGATTACACCTCACAGGTCCAATTGGTACTGCAAGACCCGTTCGCGTCCATGAATCCCGTTCACCGGATGAGCCACAACCTGCTTCGTCCACTGCTCATTCACGGCGCGTCGAGGCCCGACGCCCCGCAGCTGGCCGAGGCGGCGCTTCGGCGCGTGTCGCTCGAGCCGCCCGCTCGGTTCCTCGAGAGTTACCCGCACGAGCTCTCGGGCGGTCAGTTGCAGCGAATCTCCATCGCGCGCGCACTCTGCGTGCAACCCAAGGTGCTGCTGGCCGACGAGCCGATCTCCATGCTCGACGTCTCCGTGCGCCTGGGCGTCTTGAATCTCTTGCGGGGACTGTGCGACAACGACCGGCTGGCGATCCTCTACATCACCCACGACATCGCCTCGGCGCGTTACATCGCCGACTCGATCATCGTGATGTACGCCGGGCAGATCGTGGAGCAATCGCGCGGCACCAGCCTGGTCGACGAGCCGACCCATCCGTATACGCAACTCCTCATCGCCTCGGTCCCTGATCCGTCGGACCCGACCAGGGACGCGCCGATCACCGGCGAGCACGCCCAGACGGCGATCGCCGAACAGGGATGTCGCTTCAGCCCGCGCTGTCCCTATGTCATGGACCATTGTCGCCAAGAAGAGCCGCCGGAGTTCATCGTCGGTGAAAATCACACCTCGAAGTGTTGGCTGTATGCCGATCACGAGGTGGCAGTCGAAGTGGCGCTGTCGACGCGCCGGAGGGAGGGGGAGACAGCGACGACATGACCCACATCGAATAGAGAGCCGCGGGCACCCATTTTGGGCTCTCGTGGTCGGATAAATCGCGAAGGTCCAACCGGCCTCGCGTTAGTTAAGTAAGGACCCACACGGTTCACACGAAACGTCGGCGTAAGCCGGCTGGACACTATCAATATAAAGGAAAAAATATGTTTAAAAGAGCTGCAGTTGTCTTCACGGCTATGTCGTGTATGACACTAGGCATTGTCATGAGCGTTGGCCTTAACGCCGCCTCGGGGGCGAGTTCTACTTTGACATTGGAGAACAACACCGGTGTGACCTTCACCGACAACTTCAATCCATTGGATTCGGCCTCGTTCGCGACGGAAATGAGCGTGCGCTCGCTCACCTATGAACCACTGTTCGAATTCGACTCGCTCAAAGCGGGCGTTTCGTATCCGTGGCTCGCCAAGAGTTACGCATGGTCCAACGGTGGCAAGACGTTGACGTTCACGATTCGCTCCGGCGTGAAGTTCAGCGACGGATCGACCTTCGGTCCCGCTGACGTGGCCGCGACGTTCAACCTCGTCAACACCGTCCCCGCGGCGAACATCTGGGGACTCCCCGCGTTGGCGAGTCCGGCGACGGTCACAGGCAACACGGTGGTGCTGAACTATGCACAACCGGAGTACGCGAACATCGTGGCCATCGCCGGCACGCAGTTGATGCTGCCCGCGAACTTTGGCACGGTGAACTCGCCTGCGAATTCGGCTACCGTGACCAATCCAGTCGGTACCGGTCCGTACGTGCTGAACAACTACAGCTCCACGCTCGTGAGCTACAAGGCCAACCCGAAATACTGGGGTGGCACACCGGCTGCGGCTCAGATCAACGTGCCGGCGTACGCGTCGAACACCGACGCCGCGACCGCGTTGACGAGTGGACAACTGGACTGGGCTGGTAACGACATTGAGAACGTAAACAAGATCTTCGTGGACGTGAACAAGGCGACCAACCACATCTACTTTGCCCCAGGTTCAACCGTGACACTGGAGTTCAACATGACCAAGTGGCCATTCACCAACGTCGCTGTTCGCCGGGCCATTAGTGCCGGTGTGAACCGCACCGCGTTGAGTGTCAAGGGTGAGACCGGATACGAGGCGCCGGCGACGTCGCTGAGTGCACTCATCTTGCCTAGCCAGGCTTCGTACCTTGGTTCGCAGTACGCCAACGACATCAAGTCGAAGAACCAGCCCAAGACAGTCGCTTCGATCATGAAGAAGGCCGGCTTCAAGAAGAACAGGCACGGTTTCTACGCGTTGAAGGGCAAGGTCGTCAAGTTCTCCATGGAGGACCCGATCTCGTACTCCGACTACTACGCGGACATCCAGCTCATGTCCTCAGAACTGAAGTCCGAAGGCATCGACGCCACGGTTGATGGCGTCGAGGCGTCGCAGTGGTACACCGACTCCGCCGACGGCCACTTTGACTCCATTGAGCACTGGGGTAATGGTGGCACCGACCCGTACACGCAGTTTGACAACTGGTTCGACTACAGCAACTCCGCGCCGATCGGCAAGAACGCTAACGCGGACTTCGGCCGTTACCACAACGCTAAGGTTCAGTCGTTGCTGGCTAAGTTGTCCACGACGGACCCGGCCAACACGGCTGCCGTGAAGGCGGCCACCATGCCCCTGGAGAAGATTGAGGCGACGACGTTGCCCGTCGTGCCGCTGCTCTACGGCGCGGACTGGGACGAGTACAGCACGGCGCACTTCACGGGATTCGTGACTGCGGCTAACCCGTACATGGACCCGTCGCCGAGCGACCCTGAATTGCCGTACATCTTGATGCAACTCAAGGCGTCGTAAATAAATCACCTCTACGCGCGGGCTAGGAATTCTCCAACCACTAGCGCGCTCGTAGAGGGAATCAGATTACGCGTGACCGCGCTGAGGTTTCGATCAGCGCGGTCGCGCGCAGTCACCCCTTGCCGAAACTTGCCCAATTACCATCAGGAGACCCACACCATGAGCACCACAAGCCCCCACAACGAGAGCTCACCGCGCTCGTTCCCACCCGGTTTCCTCTGGGGAACCGCCACCGCCTCGTATCAGATCGAAGGCGCCGTCGACGTCGACGGCCGCGGACCCTCGATTTGGGACGCCTTCAGCCACCGCGCCGGGGAAGTCTGGAACGGCGACACCGGCGATATTGCCTGTGACCACTATCACCGCATGGACGAAGACCTCGACCTCATGAAGGAACTCGGCGTCGGCTCCTACCGATTCTCAGTCGCGTGGCCGCGCGTGCAGCCCGACGGCAAGGGTCCGGCCAATCAGGCCGGACTCGATTTCTACCGACGACTCGTCGACGGCCTGTTGGCTCGCGATATCGAGCCCACGTTGACGCTCTATCACTGGGACCTCCCGCAGCCGATCGAAGACGAAGGCGGCTGGTGCGTGCTCGACACGACCGAACGATTCGGCGAGTATGTCGACATCGTGGCGCGCGCCCTGGGCGACTCCGTCGAGCGCTGGATAACGCTCAACGAACCGTGGTGCTCGGCCTGGCTCGGCTATGGTTCGGGCCGTCACGCCCCAGGCGTGAAGGACATCGGCAAGGCCGTGGCCGCCACGCACCACCTCCTCCTAGCCCACGGCGCCTCGGTGCCGATCCTGCGTTCGGCGATACCCGACGCCAAAGTTGGAATCACCCTCAATCTGGGCGTCTCTCGTCCGGGTACGACTCACGAACTCGACGTCGCCGCAGCGCGCCGCGCCGACGGCAACTTAAATCGGCTCTTCTTGGACCCGTTGTTCAAGGGCCAGTATCCCGAGGACATGCTCGAGCACTACAAGTCCAACCCGCCCGGATTTTCCGTCGTGCGCGATGGCGACTTGGAGGTCATCGCCCAGCCGCTCGACTTCCTCGGCGTCAACTACTACTTCCCGGGCACCATCATGGACTCGACGCGCGTCAAAGAGGCGCGCGCCGCCGGTTACGGCGTGCCGCTGGGCGAGCAGTTTCCTGATTTGCGCGTGCTCTCACTTGAGACGCCCGGCACGGACACCACGTCGATGGGCTGGGAAGTCGACGCGTCGGGACTCACCGAGCTGCTCGTGCGCGTTAAGAAGGATTACCACGACTTGCCGATCTACATCACTGAGAACGGCGCGGCCTTCGACGATTACGTCGATCCCAACGGTCACGTTCTCGATCACGACCGCGTGTCGTACTTAGAAGAGCACATCTCGGCGGTGCACGACGCCATCGACGCCGGCGTCAATGTGCAGGGTTACTTCGTCTGGAGCCTGCTCGACAACTTCGAATGGGCCTACGGCTATTCGCGCCGCTTCGGTATCGTGTGGGTCGATTTTCCCACCGGTAGGCGTCTGCCCAAGACGAGTTTCTCGTGGTACGCCAATACCGTTCGCAACAATGGATTGGTCTATTCGACCAGCGGCGGCAGTTCGTAGCAGGCGAGTACCTCATATCTTGAGTGGCCCCGCGCGTTGGTAACGTGTCGATCCGCGACCTACGGTGGGACGATGTGTCGAAACATCACCATGTTGCGGGGACTCGAGCCGCCCGCTACGCCTGAAGAGATTCATGCCGCCGCGTTGCAGTACGCGCGAAAAGTCGCCGCAGTCAGTTCGGGGCCGTTACTGACCTCGAACGAGTTCATCGAGGCCGTCGAACAAATTGCAGAGGTGACGCAGCGACTCCTGGGGAGCTTGCCGCCTCGACGTTCACCGCCGCCGATGGTTCCCCCGAATCGACGACGGGTGACGCCACTTGAGGCTTGAAGAGATTCTCGACTACGACGCCTTGTCCAGCTTGCGGCGCTCGTTGGCCGCGGCGACAAGCGCCTCGGCGAGTATCGACTGCTCGGATCCGCTCAAATGGCCGAATGCGGCCATTGATGTTGGCTCCAGCAAGCTGGTGTTCTGCGTTTTGGGAGTCGACAGACCAAGGAGTTTCCTAATTACCCTCATACATCCTCCTTCGAAGAAGTTCGACACGATCACGATTTCGACGTTCTAATTATCCTGGTCCTCGACCGTTGAGTGGTGGATGGTTCGACTTCGTACATTCCAGATGATCGTCGGACATCGATGAGATCGTATTGTCCAGCTCTCGAAGGGTTGGGACACAATGAGGTTGTTAACGCAGATTTCGAACAGCGTTGGATGGGTATTTCAGGGCATCGACTATGCGATGGCTGCCGAGCAGCCTGCGCACGAGAGCGAGATTGTGCGTATGAGAGGGTTGCGCGCACATGCTTTGTCAATTGCCCTGCGTGTAGCACGCGCTGAGCCGCGGTACGGTGCGAAATTGGACGCCAAGCAGGTTGGTCGAGCCCTGGATTCGCTCAGAAATGCGGGGCTCATCGTCCAAGCAAGGACCGGTGATTGGCGACTCGTCGATCCGCTCTTACGCAGGTATCTCCAACGTTTTTCAACGTTCTAAGTCTCTTCGATGAAATGAAAGACGTGAAATCTGAAAGCGTCCATCACTGCGAAAAGATGAACTGTTCAACGGCGCGGGCAAAACCTTCGTCTTCGTTCGACGACGTGACCTCGCGAGCCGACGCCTTCACGTCGGCTTCTGCGTTACCCATCGCGATGGAGAATCCGGAACGTTCGAACATGGAGACGTCGTTGTATGCGTCGCCGATAGTGGCGATCTCGCTTACCGGTACTCCCAACTTCTTCGCCAGGTACTCGACAACGGAGCCTTTGTTGGCTTGTGGGCAGGTCACGTCCAAGTAGAACGGCTGAGAGTTCGTCGCTGAGAGGTCCGCTCCGACGGCGGCGTGAAGATCTCGTTGCGCCCGCGCCATCACATCGCGGTCATCACTCACACCAACAATCTTGGCGACGCCGTCGCTCACCGAGTCGAAGTCGGCAACCGTCACTGGCTCGAATTGACATACTTCGACTTCGCGGTGCACGTGGGGACCGTCGGGGTCGCGGACGTACCACTCCTGGCCGCGGTAGACCCAGACCGTGACGTCGTGGTTGTCGAGCGAACGAATCGTCTTGGCGATGAGTTCGTCGTCGATCGTCCACTCCTCGAGAACCTGAGTGTCGGGGCCGACGATCATGCCGCCATTGAATCCAGCCATCGGCGTCATCAGCTGGAGTGGCTCGATGTACATGCGCATACCTCTCGGAGGGCGACTGCTGGTGACGGCGAACAGAATTCCCGCCTCGCGCATGTCGTTGACGGCTTGGACCGTGCGTGGCGTGAGGATCTTGTCGGACGGGACGAGTGTCCCGTCGATATCGGAGATCAGCAATCGAATCTTGGGCATCATCGAGGCAGTGACCAACGGTCCGGGGCGACAATGCGGTCGATCGAGACTGGGCCCCAGGACCCTGGCTCGTAGAGTTCGACCTCCGGCGGTTTCGCCAAGACGGGGGCAGCGATCTCCCACTGTCGTTCAATCCCGTCTGAACGAGTGAAAAATGCCTGGTTGCCGAGCATCGCCTCAAGGATCAGGTACTCGTACGCCTCGAGATTGTTGGCCATTTGGAAGGAGTCGGCGTAGCGAAAGGTCATGACGGCCGGCGCAAGCCGCATCTGCGGGCCGGGTTGCTTGGCCAGGAAATGCGTATGGATCGAACCGGGGTCCGCGAAGTCCGCGACGAGTTCGTTGCCGTGACGCTGGCCCTCCATGTGGTCCACCGGAAACATCCGCATCACCGGCTCCTTGAATCCGATCGTGACGACTTGTCGGCTTTGCGCCATGGATTTCCCGGTTCGCAGGAAGAAGGGCACGCCCTTCCAGCGCGTATTTTCGACGTCGGCGCGCAGGGCGACGAATGTCTCGGTCTGGGAGTTCGGTGCCACGCCCGGTTCCTTGAGATACCCATCGTATTGACCTCGAATGACGTAGGCCGGATTGATCGGGGCAATTGAATCGAAAACCTTGCTGATCTCATCGCGCAGCGGCTTGGCGTCGAGTGAGATGGGTTGTTCCATGGCGACGAAGGCCAGCACCTGCAGGAGGTGCGTGACGACCATGTCACGGAAAGTTCCAGTCTCTTCGAAAAACGCGCCACGTCCTTCGATCGAGATGGACTCGGGCACGTCGATCTGGACGTAGCTGACGTAGTGGCGATTCCAGATCGGTTCGTACAGCCCGTTGGCGAATCGCAGCGCCAGAATATTGTCGATCGACTCCTTGCCGAGGAAGTGGTCGATCCGAAACACGTGCGATTCATCAAAACACTTGGCGATCGCGGCGTTGAGGCGACGCGCAGAAGCGAGATCGGTTCCGAATGGTTTCTCGCAAATGATTTTGGTGTTCTCGTTGAGTCCGGTCGTACCCAACATTTGAATGATGCCCAGGAGCGCCCCGGGCGGCACCGCCAGGTGGAAGAGTCGCTGCACTCGAGTGCCAATCTCCTTTTCAGCGCGCGCGACCGCGTCGACGAGTTCGCCCGTGCCGTCCTCTTCGGCGTAGGCGAAGGAGAGATTCTTCTCGAACTTCTCCCAGTCATCACCTTCCGGCTTGTTCGAACCAAATTCGCATACCGCGTCATAGGCGCGCTTGCGAAAATCGTCGTCCGACATGGCCGAAGCGTGGCGTGAGCAACCGATGATCCGGTAGTTCCTTGGCAACAGACCGGCCACAGCGAGATGGAATAGGCCCGGCAGCACCTTGCGCTTCGCCAGGTCACCGGTGACGCCGAACATCACGAAGATGTGATCCGGTGGCACCTTCGAATGCATGCTGGCAGGGGTCTTCGTCATCGTGGGCCTCCCGGGGTTGTTCTACTGACCGTTTTACCGCTCGCGACAATGACGTCACTCACGATGTCAGGCGCGAAGAGGCCGTGAGCACTGACCCCAGGAATCGACGCCAGGCGTTCGGCGAGTCCTCGGGGGTCGCCGACGTCGCCGTGATAATCGGCAAGTACACCGCCGTCGGGGCTGGGCTCGACGTCGCGCAGGGTGGCCCAGTCCAGCTCGCGCAGCGTCGCTTCGAGTCCGAAGCGACGTAGTTCCAAGGGCACCGGTGCATGCAACGCCGGAACCGGCTTCGAAGAGTCGGCGATGACCACGAAACGCCGTGCCGCCGTAGCGACGATTTTCTCGCGCAAATGCGCACCGCCCCTGCCCTTGACGAGCCAACCGTCGGGCGCGATTTGATCGGCGCCGTCGATGGCCAGATCCAATTCGTCGAAAGTGTCAAACGCTTCGACGGCGATGCCGAGCACGCGAGCGGCGTCTTCGGTATGTGGCGACGTCACTACATAGCGGGCCTTGACGTCGAGTCTGGCAATGGCCATGAGAAGGAACGCCACGGTGGTTCCAGTGCCCAGACCGACTCTCGTGCCCGGTTTGATGAGTGCTGCCGCGGCATCGGCGGCGAGGCGCTTTTCCTCGTCGATGCTCATGCGAGCGCTGCTTCGTCAGCCATCACGATCGAGGCACCCGCCGTGACGTCGCCGGCCGGTATCGAAGTGTCGCCGCGCAACAGCTCTGCAAGGGCGGTTCGCTTGTCGTCGCCCGTCACGAGCCAAAGCAATTGGTCGGCTCGGGCCAGGGCATCGTAGGTGAGCGTCATCCGCTGCTCACCCTGATAGACGCCTGTGACGGCGACGAGTCGGTCACGCACCTCGAGCACAGGGTCGCCCGGAATGAGTGACGCCGTGTGGCCGTCGGGACCTAGTCCGAGGTGCACGAGGTCGAAGCGGTCAGGCAGGAGTTGTGCGTAGGACGTCGCAGCCGCATCAAGATCGCCCTCGTTAACCGGCATCGGCACGATGGTCGCGCGGCTGTCCCCGAGGCTGCGTTCGAGATTGGTGAGATTGCGAGTGGTGTCGCCAACGGGAGCGATCCGCTCGTCCACTTGGTAGATGACGACGTCGACCCACGCCACGTCGAGGTGGGCCAACTTCTCGAACATCGCCCACGGGCTTCGCCCTCCACTCACGGCGAAAGTGAAGTGCCGTTTTTGCTCGAGCGTTTGTCGAGCACACTTCGCCACGTACTCGGCGGCCGCCGTGGCGACTGCCTCTGAGTCCGCGAACCGGCGCACTTCGTGGAGCACGCTAGGAAGTCTTCTCGACGTGGCCGCCAAACTCAGAGCGCATGGCCGAGAGCACCTTGGCGGTGAACTCCCCTTGGTCGCGTGACTCGAATCGCTGCCAGAGGGCGGCGCTGATCACGGGCGTGGGGACCGATTCGTCGATTGCCGCCTCAACGGTCCAGCGGCCCTCACCGGAGTCCGACACCCGACCACTGAATTGCGAGAGTTCCGGTGAGCGCGCAAGCGCGTCGGCGGTGAGATCGACCAGCCAGGAACCGACGACCGAACCGTGTCGCCAGACCTCGGCGACTTCGGCCACATCGAAGTCGAAGGAGTAGTACTGGGGATCACGCAGCGGCGTCGTCTCGGCGTCGGCTTCGACGGCGGTGGTGCCGACGTTGGCGTGTTTCAGAATGCTCAGGCCCTCGGCGATCGCCGCCATCATTCCGTATTCGATGCCGTTGTGCACCATCTTGACGAAGTGTCCGGCGCCGTTGGGCCCGCAGTGCAGGTAGCCCAATTGGGCCGTGCCGTCGGTGCGGGTACGTCCCGGGGTGGCGGCGGTGCCGTCTGCACCAGGCGCGATGGAGCGAAAGATCGGATCCAGGCGAGCGACGACGTCGTCTTCGCCGCCGATCATGAGGCTGTAGCCCCGCTCGAGTCCCCAGACTCCACCGCTGGTGCCGCAGTCGACGTAGTGCACGCTGCGCGCGGACAGTTTCGTTGCGCGCGCCATGTCGTCGCGGTAGTACGAGTTGCCGCCGTCGATGACGACGTCATCTCCGTCCAGGTACTGGAGGAGTTCATCGAGCGTGTCCGCGGTGATCGCGGCCGGCAACATCAGCCACAGCGCACGAGGACCATCGAGTTTGCTGACCAGATCTTCCAACGAAGACGCCCCGAGCACTCGCTCTCCTTCGAGTTTCTCGACGGCGGCAACGTTGACGTCATAGACGACACAGCGATGTCCGTCGCGCACTAGTCGTTGGACGAGGTTCGCTCCCATCCGCCCGAGACCCACCATCCCCAATTGCATCGGTCGCTCAGTTGTCATGGGTGTCCTCATTCCTCTTCAGTCGTCGATACAGGGTGATCAGTTCGTTCGTCGATGAGTCGTGGGCGAGCGTGGGCTCGACATCCGATTCCAATTCCGGAATGATGGCGACCGCCAGGACCTTGCCCAGTTCCACCCCCCACTGGTCGAAGGAGTCGATGTCCCAGATCGTTCCTTGGGTGAACACCGAGTGCTCGTAGAGGGCGATGAGGAGTCCCAGGACTCGAGGCGTGAGGATCTCCGTGAGCAGCACGTTGGTCGGACGGTTCCCTTCCATGACGCGATGGGGTACGACGTGTTCGGGTGTTCCTTCGGCGCGTACCTCCTCGGTCGTCTTGCCAAAGGCCAGCGCCTGGGCCTGGGCGAAGACGTTCGACGAGAGGATGTCGTGATGCGCACCGAGCGGGTTGAGACTCTTGGCGAATCCGATGAGGTCCACCGGAATGATCGACGTGCCCTGATGGATCAATTGGTAGAAACTGTGCTGGCCGTTGGTCCCCGGTTCGCCCCAGTAGATCGCGCCGGTTTCGTAGTCGACGTTCGTTCCCTCGAGGGTCACGTGTTTCCCGTTGGACTCCATCGTGAGTTGTTGGAGGTAGGCGGGCAGGCGCTTTAGGTACTGCTCGTAGGGCATGACGCCGACGCTGGCGCAACCGAGGAAATCGCGATTCCATAGCGCGAGCAGGCCCATCAAGACCGGAAGGTTCTCTTCAAAGGGAGCGGACTTGAAATGTTCGTCCATCGCGTGGAAGCCGTCGAGCAGTTCGTAGTAGTGATCCGGTCCGATGGCGATCATCGTCGAGAGGCCGATCGCTGATTCCATTGAGTAGCGTCCGCCGACCCAGTCCCAGAACACGAACATGTTCTCTGGGTCGATGCCGAAGGCCGCGACCTTGTCGGCGTTGGTGGAGACGGCGACGAAGTGCTTGGCCACGGCCGACTCGTCACCGAGCTTTTCGATCAACCACTGGCGAGCGGACGTGGCGTTGGTCAGCGTCTCGAGCGTACCGAAGGTCTTCGACGAGATGATGAGCAGCGTCTCGTCGGCCTCCAGATCCCGCACGGCTTCGACGAGGTCAGTCGAGTCGACGTTGGAGACGAAACGGAAGGTGAGATCGCGACGCGAGTAATGGCGCAGAGCCTCGTAGGCCATGACCGGTCCGAGGTCGGATCCACCGATACCAATGTTCACCACGTTCTTGATCGCCTTGCCGGTGTGGCCCTTCCACTCGCCGCTTCGCACGCGGTTCGCGAAGGATGTCATCTGATCCAGCACCTTGTGAACTTCGGCCACGACATCGACACCATCGACTATTAGTGACTCGCTCTTCGGCATTCGAAGCGCGACGTGGAGCACCGCTCGATCCTCCGAGACGTTGATGTGCTCGCCCCGGAACATCTGATCGCGCCGCTCGGCCAGGCCGGACTCATTCGCGAGTTCGAACAGGAGTCGCAGCGTGTCCTCGGTGACTCGTTGCTTTGAATAATCGAGGTGCAGACCTTCGACCTCAGCGCGAAATCGCTCGCCACGTTTGGGGTCTTCTGCGAAAAGCAGTCGCAAGTTCTTCGCGTCCAATGAATGGGCGTGACTCTCGAGTGCCAACCAGGCGCTCCGTTGGCGAAGGGGGGGAACGGTCATTGAATATACCTCGGCGTTAGATCGGCGGAGACGACTCTCCACGTTCTTAGTTTGGCAACTTTCTGGAACACACACGAATTCGAGGCGATGGTGCACAGTTGAGACATCTCAAAGGATCGCCCTCTGATCTTTCCGCTCAGGCGGGTCGGCCACGCCGGGGTGGGGCAGGACCTCGGGGACATCGAGACGGGCGACGGCGATTTGATAATCGTTGATCCCGTAGTAGACGTCGAGTCGGTCGGGTTCGCCAATATCGTCGCGTCGGTCGATACCAGTCGGAAAGACTACGTTCGACGGCGTGCCGCGGGGACCCGTGTAGTCCGAAGGTGAGAGTGCGGGATGCGTCGAACGGTAGAGCAGCTCCTGGGGATGATCCGCGGAGAGGATCATCACGCCGGCCGAGTACGAGAGTCGGTGCACATCGCTACCGGGTGGAGCGATGTCGGTGACGCCGTGGTAGATGAACAGCCACCCATGCTTCGTCATGATCGGTGGTGCCCCGCTGCCGATCTTGAGCGACTCCCAATCGGAAACCGGCGACGCGAGACGGTGATGCGAAGTGAACTCACGTAGTTGGTACTTCGGGTCACTGGAACTCGCCGAGGAGTAGGAGATCCAGATGCTTTCGCGATGCAGGTCGACGTCACGTCCCGCTTCCATCATCATGGTGTCCTCCGGGAGCGTGCCCGGAAAGAGTGGTCGGTGGAGGATCGCAAGTTCGTGTCGGTGGGCGGGGTTCGGCACGGCGAGTGGAAACATTGCCGCGTCCTTGTTGTCCACGCCATCGAAATGGATCCCCTCGTAGGGTTCGAACGTGGCGAGACCAAGTCGCTCCCAGTTCATGAGGTCCTCCGACATGGCCAGCGCGATGCGCGGCCCCTCGGGAGAAAAGGCCGTGTAGGTCATGACGTATTGCTTGAGCGGTTCGACGAAAGTGACGCGGGGGTCTTCACAGCCGCCGCCGTCCGGACGAAGCTCGTAGGGCATCTCAGGTTCGAGCGCGATGCCGAGGCGTTCGATACCACGCGGTTCACCCTTGGCGTCGAATAGCACTCGAGCGATGCCGATTCGTGAATAGTTACCCTTGGCGACGAGCCGTGGGAAAAGATAGAGCTCGCCGTCGCGTCCTCTCGCGGCCGCGGGATTCAAGATGCCCCCGACCTCGTTCGCGTTGCCCGGCTCCGGATCGATCACCAGACCGAGCGGTTGCATGTTGAAGCCGGTCACGACTTCTTTCCTGGCGACTTGATCTGTTCCTTCCCGTCGCCCAGGCACGCGATCACCGTCTGAATGACGCGCGCCGTCTCCCAGGGATCGCGCACCTGAATACTGTCGACGCCCGCCTCTTGGGCCGGATAGTCGTTACCTCCCGGAAAGATGGCGTCGCCGGCGAAGAGCATCTCGGACACGGATATCTTGAGCTGATCGCGCAATTTCGCGATTCCGTACGCCTTGTCGATGCCGGGCTTGGTGATGTCAATCGACGTCGTGCCGCCCATGTGGATCGCGAAATCGGGCAACATCGGCTGGAGGATCGCAATGATCTTCTGACGCTTGGCGAAGTCCGGGTCCCACTTCTCCTTTTCTTCCAGTGGCGCCTCTTGTCCGAGGACCGAAAGCGTGATCTGGCTGCCACGGTCTTCGATGGCCTCACCCCAAATCTTGTCCACCTTGGTGCCGGACTGGTCGTAGGCGTCTTGGAGCGCCTTCTTGATCCGAGCGCGCTCTTCGTCGCTGAGGTCTTCGGAATAGACCTTCGACCAATGACCGACGTATTCGTAGAACTGTGTGCCGCAGGTAGGGAGAAGAAAGAGGTCCTTCATTCGCTCGTCGTCGGGGAGATTGGCGAGCAACTGCTTCTGGAACTGCGACCAGTCGCCGCCAGAGATCACCGCCACCTTCATGACGCCCAAAAGATCGTGTAAGAGGGCGGCGACGTCTGAACCGAGAGGTGACTTACTCGGCGCGAGGGTGCCGTCGAGGTCGAAGACAAAGAGCTTCTTGATGGTGTTCTCCTCCTGGTCGAAGCCGTCGTCGAGCCAACCTTCGCTGGCCCTCCACCACCCTAAACGAGACAATATTGATTGATTCGCTCGTGGATTACGAGGTCCTTAAATCTCTCCGCGACATCGACGCGTTAATCCATGAACGAAAGAATCTTCTCGGCCCGGACAGTATTCAATGTGAGGCAAATCTCAAGACTTCGTTTCGGCGCGTCAAAACGCGTCGGCAAAAGGGAGGGCGAGCACCGAACCCGGCGCGCCGCACGCCGAACAACGTGGATTATCGTCGCGCTTGGCGCGGCGTGGCTCGGTTTCTCATCGACGTTCTCCGCGGCGGGTGCGACGAGTGCAACGAGCACCACTACGTTGCCCGCCACCATCGTCGCGGCGGGCAATGCCTACGCACTTCAACTACTCAAGGCGCAACCAATTCCGCCGAGTGCTCGCGAGGTTGACTCTTTGCCCACGCCGCTCACTGGCACCGGCGACGTGGCCGGTGGAGTTGGTCTTCGTCTCGCGCATCGCTTGTATCTCCTGCC
>Ga0307373_10004237_pt1 | contig 24342 bp, 22 predicted proteins | sample OX2MG_FD_202534 | JGI IMG/M metagenome (GOLD analysis project Ga0307373, IMG submission 202534) | Soil microbial communities from Risofladan, Vaasa, Finland - OX-2 | ecosystem: Environmental > Terrestrial > Soil > Coastal area > Acid sulfate soil | place: Finland: Risofladan, Vaasa | collected...
CAAAAATACGGCTGGAAGCGGAGCACGGCGACCTCTCCACCGCCGTGTAACCCCGCCCGACTCTGCACTGGCGGACAGTCGTACGTGCTTTTCCGGCGCCATTTCGCCGAGAGCCCGACAGGCTGCTGATATGGATTGACCTGTCAAATTGTTTGATGTGACTTATAACGGCTGCATGCACTTGGAACAAGACACAGCAAGCTTTTGCGACGGTGGATCACTCTGATATGCGTGGATTGGGTACCGACCGGACTTCACTTCGTCGCGGAGCTGCCTTGCTCTAGTTTCGGGGATCGTCCGGACAGGCCGGATGCCACATAGCAGCCTCAAGGATCCTCCTGACCGGCTTGCCATGTCCTGATCCAAGTGCATGCATCTACCTCCTGTTGTCAGCGGGGTGTCGAAGTGGCTGTCATGCAGCGGCCTGCACGGGGGTGTGGCGAGCGATGTCCCAGATGAACCCGGCCAACTCTCATGCTACGGCAGTGGTCGCTTGGTTCTTCACCTTGCCAGCTTCGATCAGATGACGATAGCGGGCGCACAGCCGCTGCTGCGCTTTCCAGGCAATAGCCTGGATCCCGGGCGGGGTCAGTTCGGCTCGTCGCTGAATGATTCTGCTCTTGCGCGCCGGGAAGCGATACGCCCACGCGGCTTCCACCAGGACGCGGCGCACATGACCGTTCCCGGTCTTCGTAATGGCGCCTTGGCGGCGGGAGCTTCCTGTGGAGTGCTCGCTCGGAACCAGCCCGAGAAACGCCATCAGCTGGGCCGGTGACTCGAATCGCGTGAGATCACCCAATTCTGCAAGAATCGTCATGGCGGTCACCCGCTGTACCCCGCGGAGTGCCATCAAACATTCAACCACCGGGCGCAGTGACCACGACGCCAGCGCTGCGCGCATCTGCTGCGTCAAGTTCGCCACCCGATGCTGAGTTTGGATCACGACATCGACGTACTCCTGCAACACGATCTGCTGCACGGACGTCGGCATCGTCAGCGACTCCAGCCAGCGAAAGTGCGCCTGCGTCCAGCGGCTCTTGCCCGAATACACGCGGCCGTGACGAAGCAAGAACGCCCCCAGCCGTTGACGCGCCTTGAGCTCGATCGCCTGGTTCGCGTCAACTATCATGTCCGGTCGGCGTCAATTATCTTGGCCGGTGAAGCGAGACGCGTTTAGTCCTTTTTCTTGGTGGGCTGGCGGATCGTTAGCGGCATTCCGGCCGCGCGCCGCCGGTAGCTCTCGACGTTCAATTCGAAGAGGGTGGAGTGATGCACGAGGCGGTCCACGGCCGCGAGCGTCATCTCCGTCTCCGGGAACACCTGATCCCGACCAGAGAACGGCTGATTGGCGGTCAAGGCCAGACTCTTGCGCTCGTAGCGGGCCGCGATCAGTTCGAACAGCACCGACGTTTCGGCCTGGTCACGGCGCACGTAGCTCAGGTCATCAAGGATCAGCAGATCGAAGCGATCGAGCCTGGCGATTTCCGCCGGAAGGCGCATCTCCCGCCGGGCCACTTGCAGCCGTTGGACGAGGTCGCTGGTGCGCGTGAAGTGGACGCGATAGCCGCGGTCGATCAGGCCGTTGCCGATAGCGCACACGAGATGGCTCTTGCCCACCCCGGGCGGTCCGAACAAGAGCAGGTTGGCGCCTTGCTCAATCCAGCCATCGCCATCGACCAGCGCGGCGACATGGGCCTTGGAGACGCTCGGCACCGCCGCGAAGTCGAAGTTCGACAGCAGCTTGCCGTGCAACAGCTGGGACTCGATCCGGTGGCGATCGAGGCGCCTTGTTTCACGCTCGGCCAGTTCGTGCTCCATCACGGCGGCGAGGTAGCGTTCGGCCGGCCAGTTTTCCTTGTTGGACTGCTCGGCCACGGTGGCCCAGAGCCGCTTGACGGTGGGCAGGCGCAGTTCGCCCAGGATGAGCGGCAGTCGGGCCGCAGCGCAGCTCATGCCGCCGCCAGCAAGCGGTCGTAGCTGGCCAGTTCAGGCAGCACGACGGTGACCGATGGGTAGAGCGCCGGACACGGGGCTAGCTCCTCCTTGAGCAGATCCAGGTCCGGCAGTTCGCCTGATGCCAGCAGCAACGCCAGGCGCTGCGCCAGCGCGGCCTCGCAGCCGTCGTTGCCGGCCAGGTCCAGCAAGCCCACCATGAGCCTGCACGCGCCCGCCTCGGGCAGTTGGTCCTTCAGTTGCGCCCACATCTGCCGGTACTCGGTGCGGGGGAACAGATCGTCCAGCAAGGCTGAGCGCGCCAAGGCGCCGGGCTTGCGTTTGAGCGCGGGCAGCACGTGACGGTAGTCGACGACGCGGCCACGCCGGGTGCCGGGAACTGGCTGCCCACGGTGCAATTCAAGCACGCACACATTGCCCAGCCAGCACTCCAGTCGCTCGCTGAAGACGCGCACCTTGAGCCTGTGCCCGACCAAGCGCGATGGCGCCGTATAGAGCACCCTCTTGACCGTCATCGTGCTGAACTTGGTCACGCGCGCATCGACCTCCTCGTAATCGCTGCTGCGCCTGACCGGCAGGGCCTTGAGCGTGCCGCGTTCTTCGTTGAATTTGCGCGCGACGCGCGCGTTGAGCCGACCGAACACCTCCGCCAGGAAGAGCTGGTAGGCGTCGAGGTCGGCGAAGTCGCGGTGGCCGCGCAACAGCAGCGCCTGTTCCAAGGTCAGTTTGAGCGTGCGCTGGCGCGACTCGATCGAGCCATTCTCATTGCTCACGCCGAGGTTGTTGCGGGTCGGCCGCATGCCGTAGTGCGTGCACAGCCCCTCGTAACGACGGGTCAGCAATTCATGTTCTGCGTGGTTGTTGTACGCCGCCGACAGGCTGTCGGTTCGATGCTCCTCCGGCACGCCGCCCATCATCCAGATGGCGTTCTGCAGGCCCGAGAACAGGGCCATGAAGCTCTCACCACTGAGCACGACTTCGACGTAGCGCCATCCGGAATATGCCAACGTAAACTGATACAGCAAGTGCAGCAGCACTGCGCCGCCGATCATCACACGCAGCACAGCAGCATTCGTAAAATCGGACAGGCCCTGACGGCCGGGTGGATGCTCCTGCGCGAAGAACACCTCGCGGTCCTTGCCGTAGCTGGCGTTCCATGTGCGTACCCGGCGCTGCAGCGTGCGTAGCAAGCTGTCATCGTACTTTTCTGGATGACGCCGTTGCATCTCTTCGAGCAGCGTCATCGCCGTCAATCCCGGTGTCGCTGCCAACAGCGGGACGATCTCGCTGTCCCAGACAGCCTCGAATGGATCGGCGCGCGTGCGCCACGACCGTGCTCCACGTTGCGATGGCAGCGCCTCCATGCCGTCGATGCGTTGCGCAGAGCGCACGCTGATGCCGGTCTTGGCCGCTGCCACTTCCTGACCGAGCCTCGTCCTGAGTTTCTTGTAAATGCCCACTTGGTGATCTCCAATGCGTTTGCCGGCCACTCGTCCCCCGTTCAGCGTCATGCTGATGGGTCACTGTATGCCTCGCTTTCGCACCCGGCCGGTTTGGGTGAAAACCGGCCAAGATAGTTGTCGTCTACCGGCCAAAATAATTGTCGCTCACCAATCGCCTTCATGTCCTCGCGTGCTCGCGTCAGATCGCGCATCGCCTCCTGCTCATCACCTGGAATCCACACCGGAGTCAGCTCACCCGCACGATGTAAGCGCGCCAGACTCAAGGCATCCCGTCGGTCCGTCTTGATCCGGTCCGTCGCCTTGCGCGGGATCAGTCCCGGCGCCACCACCGCACAGTCGTGGCCCATAGCGCTGATCTGCCGCTGGATAACATAGCCACAGGGGCCGGCTTCGTAGCACACACCCAGAACCTCACCGTCAGGGCTCAGCTTGCCCATCAGCTTGCGGATCGCTTGTGGCGTGTTGACGATCTCGCCCCTGTACTCCGGCTCCGAGCGGCCCACCTGCGCAATCGCCACGGCGATGGTGTCTTTATGTACATCCAATCCTACGTAAACGCTAAACTCTTTCATGACCTGCCCTCCTCAATAGTGGCTCTGCCTCTGGATAACCTTCCTCAAGGTAACCCTCGACCTTTGAGGACGGGCAGGTCAATCCATGATGTCTAGCGCCCTTCATAAAAGCACCACGGCAACGGGTGCAGGACTCCCGCGTTCGGCTGGCCGGCCTGGCCGTGGCAAGTCAGTTTAGTTCAGTCCGTAACTTCGTCGCGCAAACGAAAGTGATCGCTGGCGACCCTATTCAGCTCGCCTGCTTCAACGGCACCACGTTTGGACTACGACGTAGAGCGACCCGCTTACTGCATGATCATTCTCCATGTGGTGAGTCAGGTGCTTCGGGGTGCTTGTAACGCCCCGTTGCGCCGTCATCCTGGTGTGGCGCCGGTACGGGTAAAGAATCGTTAACCTCTGAACTTCTAGATCAGATCGCTGACTGATAGTTGCCGGCGCAGTTACTCTCCTTTTCTGCTCCGGTTGATTTGGACATCGCATTTACTCCCTGTGTGATGAACCTGACTTGATAGGCGTCGACGTTTCCACGTTGGCGCCTTCTTTTTGCCCATCACGCAACCGGTCCGAACTTGCCTGTAATCACTTTGCGTTCGTCTCGTAGTACGTCCAGATAGTCAGCCCACGCTTGCATCATCTTCCGGCGTTCGGGCAGGTGTTCGGCGTAGTTGTAGGCACCACGCACCTTGTCGCGCTCGCCGTGGGCAAGCTGGCGCTCGATGGCATCCCGGTGATAGCCCTGTTCATTCAGCAGCGTGGACGCCATGCTGCGGAAGCCGTGGCCGGTCATCTGATTGTTGGTGTAGCCAAGGCGGCGCAGTGCGGCGTTCACCGTGTTCTCGCTCATTGGACGCCCACGACCGCGATTGCTCGGGAATAGGTAGCGTCCGGTGCCGGTCAACGGCTGCAGCTCCTCGATGATCTTTCGCGCCTGCACCGACAGCGGCACGATGTGGACAACTCGCATCTTCATTTTCTCGGCAGGGATGCGCCATTCACCGAACTCAAGGTCGAACTCATCCCACTCGGCCTGCCTCAGTTCGCCTGGGCGAACAAACACCAGCGGCGCCAACTGCATGGCACAACGGATTGGTAATGACCCCTTGTATCCCCCAATCGCCCGCAACAGTTCCCCGATTGCTGAAGGTTCGGTGATGCTGGCGTGGTGGGTCTGCTTTACAGGGGCAAGGGCACCACGCAGATCGGTTGACGGATCGCGCTCGGCCCGACCCGTGGCAACCGCGTACCGGAACACCTGACCGCAGTTCTGATTCGCTCGATGTGCTGTCTCATTGGCTCCACGGCTTTCAATCCGACGCAGCACCGCCAGTAGCTCTGGTGCCGCAATCTCGCGAGCTGGACGCTTGCCGATCCATGGAAACACGTCGCGTTCAAGCCGGCGTCTGATCTTGTCGGCGTGGCCGTCGCTCCACTGGGGTGCAAACTTGGCCAACCACTCACGGGCGATAGCCTCAAAGGTATCGGCACCCAAGGCAGCTTTCCGCACCTTCTCCAGCTTCCGCTGTAACCCGGGGTCTATGCCTTCAGCCAACAGCCGGCGAGCGTCGTCACGGCGAGATCGGGCGGCGGCAAGAGAAATATCCGGGTAACCCGCCAATGCCAGAGTCTTCTGCTTACCCTCCGCGCGATAATTGAACCGCCACAGCTTGGAACCGGACGGTTGTACCAGTAGGTAGAGTCCGCGCTCATCCGTCAGCTTATAAGGCTTGGCTGCCGGCTTGGCGCTTCGCACCTTCACATCAGACAAAGGCATACCAGTACCATCACGTCATCAGCAGATACCAGCAGAAGTACCACCACCCTTGATGGTATGTCAACGGACGCTAGTGGACTGCAATGGACGGCAGGCATTAAAAAACCCACATAACTAGTGGGCTTTATGGACTTCTACGGACTTCAGTGGATGACAATATGGTGGCCAGGGACGGAATCGAACCGCCGACACGAGGATTTTCAGTCCTCTGCTCTACCGACTGAGCTACCTGGCCCGGGGATGTACCGGTATCGGCGGATAAATGTCCGTACTTTGCGGACAGCCGATGCTTGGAAGTGCGGTATTAGACCGGCCCCGGTCTGTTCAAGTCAAGCGCGAAACGGTCGGCAGCAGCGTTGTGCCCGCTTTGACCGAGCTTCCGCCGTGGGCTACTCTGCAAACAAGGTTTCTGCTGACGTTCATTGATGTCGACATCTTCTACAGCCCGTGCTGCGGGTGAGTCACAGCCACACGACGTCGCGCAGCAATTGTTGCGTGTGCGGGATTTCAGCGTGGAACTTGCGGTGGGCCTGTCGTCGGAAGACTGTCAGGTGCAGAGTATGGCGGACGCCAGTCCGACGAAATGGCATCTGGCCCACACCAGTTGGTTTTTCGAGACCTTCCTGCTGTCTGAATATCTGCCGGGATACGAAGTGTTCGATCCGGCGTTCGGCTATCTGTTCAATTCCTATTACAACAGCGTGGGCTCACTGTACCCGCGGGCACAGCGTGGCCTGGTGACGCGACCGGCGCTGGCGCAAGTTCTAGACTATCGTTCGCACGTGGACGCTCATCTGCGACAGTTGATGGCCGCGGATACGCTGCCGCCTGCAGCGTGGCCGCTGCTGGAACTGGGTGCACATCATGAACAGCAGCATCAGGAGTTGCTGCTGACCGACATCAAACACGCGTTTTCGCTCAATCCGCTGCAGCCGGCGTATCGACCGAAACCGCGACGTACTGGCAGCCCGGCCGCAGCATCTTTGGGCTGGCAGGAATTCGCCGAGGCCATCGTCGAGATCGGCACGCCGGACGATGTCTTCGCCTTCGACAACGAACGCCCGCGTCACCGCACACTGGTGCAGGCATACGCGCTGGCCAAGCGTCCGGTGACCAATGCCGAATATCTGGATTTTGTACGCGACGGCGGCTATCGGCAGACGACGCTGTGGCTGTCGGATGGATGGATCACACTGCAGGCCGAAGGCTGGCAGCGGCCGTTGTACTGGTCCGAAGATCTGGACAGCGGATTCACCCTGCACGGCCCGCAGCCGCTGGATCTGCACGCGCCGGTCTGCCACCTGAGTTACTACGAGGCCGACGCCTACGCGCGCTGGGCCGGCGCACGACTGCCGCGTGAAGCGGAATGGGAACGTGCCGCCGGCTCGCGGCCAGTGTCCGGTCATTTCGTCGACAGCGGCGACTTGCATCCGCGCGGCGAGGATGGCGGCGAAGGCTTACAACAGCTCTACGGCGATGTCTGGGAGTGGACGCAAAGCCCTTATGTCGGCTATCCCGGCTATCAAACTCCGGCTGGCGCGGTCGGCGAGTACAACGGCAAGTTCATGTGCAACCAGTGGGTGTTGCGCGGTGGCTCCTGCGCCAGCGCGGCCTCGCATCTGCGCGCCGGTTACCGCAACTTCTTCCCGCCGCAGGCACGCTGGCAATTCAGCGGTCTGCGGCTGGCCCGCGATCTCTAGCCTTCCGACACCTGTGCTTATGGATACCCCCACCGCCACGGCACTGCCGTTGCAGGACCTCGGCCCCAGCCAGCAGCAGTTCCTTAAAGACGTGCTGCATGGTCTAAGCCAGCCGCAGAAAAGCATTCCGTCCAAGTATTTTTATGACGAGCAGGGTTCACGCCTATTCGACGCGATTTGCGATCTGCCCGAGTACTACCCGACACGCACCGAGCTTGCGATCATGCGCGAGTACGCCGCGGATATGGCCGCGGGAATCGGGCCGGGGGCCTTGTTGGTTGAACTTGGCAGCGGCAGTAGCGTAAAGACGCGCATGCTGCTGGATGAGCTGGAATCACCCGCGGGCTATGTGCCGGTGGACATCTCGCGGGAACACTTGGCGCGCGCCGCGCAGACGCTGGACGCTACCTACCCGACACTGCCGGTGCTGCCGGTGTGTGCGGATTTTCTGCAAGCATTTGAGCTACCGACGACGCCGACGACGCCACGCCGGGTGGTGGTGTATTTTCCCGGATCGACCATGGGCAATTTCGAGCGGGCTACAGCGCTGCGCCTGCTCAAGCTGATGCGGCAGCTGGCCGGCAACGGCGGCATGTTGCTGATCGGGCTCGACCTGAAAAAGGATGTGGCCGTACTCGAGCGCGCCTACAACGACGCGCAGGGCGTCACCGCCACCTTCAACTTCAACCTGCTAACCCACGTCAACCGCGAACTCGAAGCTGATTTCGACCTGGACGGTTTTCGGCATCGCGCCGTCTACAACAGCGAACACGGCCGGGTGGAAATGCATCTACTCAGCACACGCTCACAATCGGTCGGCATCGCCGGCCAACAGTTCGCGTTTGCCGCAGGCGAGACCATCCACACCGAGAACTCCTACAAGTATCGAGCCGATGTCTTTGCCGAGATGGCGGCGAGCACCGGTTTTGCCGGCGATCACTGCTGGCACGATGCGCAGCGCTGGTTTGCGGTGTGGTCGTTTCGGGCGGTGTGATCAGGACTGGATCAACCGGCATGACAATGATGCGGCTACGCGGCCGGCTTGGGCGGCGGTGTGTAGTGAGTTTCGGTGAGTTCGCCGCCACCGAAGAAATACTTCTCCATTTCTTCGGACAAAAACTTGCGCGCCGAGGCGTCGGCCAACGATAGATGGCCTTCGTTGATCAGCCGCGTCTGGTGCGCGAGCCAATCCGCCCAGGCTAGCTTGCTGACGTTGTCGAAGATGCGCTGGCCGAGCGCGCCCGGATAGGGCGGGCGGTCGAGGCCTTCGGCATCGATGTCGATCTTGACGCAGTGTACGGTTCTGGGCATCGGAGAGCTTCCTGTTGAAGTCGTTTGAATAGTCGGAGAATCGGCGCGGGCAGACCCAGAGCCCTGGGTTGTTCCGCCAGCAGCAGCTCTATTGTAAGCCAACGCGACCCTGCATCCAGTACGCGCTGTTGCGATTGTAGCGCCGCACGCACGGGCCGCAGTTGCAGATCGAAATGCGTGAAGACGTGATTGATCGGCTCCAGGCTTTGGACTTCACGCAACATCAGGCCGTGATCACGACTACATTGCTCGCGCCAGCCTTCATCCGTTTCACACAGCGGCGGACACCACAGGCCTCCCCAGATGCCGGCCGGCGGTCGTCGCTGTAGCAACCAGCGGCCCTGCGCGTCTTCAATCAGTATCACAGTGGACCGACGTTGCGGGCGAGGTCGTCGCGGTCGCGGGGTCGGGAGCTCGGCGACACGATTCTCGCGCAACGCCGCACAATCCCGCGCCAGTGGACACTCGCTACAGCGCGGCGAACGCGCCGTGCACAGTGTTGCGCCCAGATCCATCAACGCTTGCGTGTAGTCAGCCATACGCGAACGTGGTAGCAGCGATTCCGCCTGCGCCCACAGCCGCGTCGCAACGCGTGGCTCGCCAGGCCAGCCATCGATGCCGGCGTGTCGGGTCAGCACACGCCGCACGTTGCCGTCGAGAATCGCGTGGCGCTGACCGCAGACCTGGGCCAGGATCGCCGCCGCGGTGGAGCGACCGATGCCGGGCAATACCAACCAAGCGTCCAATGCCTGCGGGAACACACCCGCACGCTCGTTAATCAACAACTGTGCGGTGCGATGCAGATTGCGGGCGCGCGCGTAGTAACCAAGACCCGACCAGTACGACAGCACCTCGTCCAGAGATGCCGCAGCCAGCGCCGGCAGATCCACAAACCGCTGCATGAACCGCGCGTAGTACGGCAGCACTGTCGCCACCTGTGTCTGCTGCAGCATGATTTCGGCAATCCAGACACGATAGAAACTACGCGGCAGCTGCCACGGCAGATCGTGGCGACCGTGCGTGTCGTACCACTGCAACAACCGCGCGGAAAACGTTCGATCCGTCATTGCACTGCCTTACTCGTGCCACCTCGCGCCAGACGCTCGATGCCTTTGCCGGCGACGATGCTCTCCTTGCGTAATTGGCGTTCGATCAGCCACGGCCCGATCAACGCTGGGATCCAGAACGCCGGTTCCATCCGAGCACGGAACCTCATGCAGGTCTGCTGCGCGTCATCAACACAGGGACGAAACGACCAGTACGCGACGCCGTAGCGAAAATCGCTCAGCGCGGGGACGACGTCGGCACGCATGTCGCCGCCATCGACACGCGGCTGCAGGTGCACGGTCTGCACCTGATGCAGGGTGCGGCAGAAGAACACGACACAGGCGTCGATACGGGTGCGCAGTTTTTCGGTGTCGGGAGTATTGCCGGCAGTGACTTGCTCTTCACGTACCACCGGATTGATGCGCGGCAGGTTACGAAAGTCGGTGAAGACTGCGTAGGCGCGGGCAGGCGAGGCATCCAGCCGCATGTTGAGGTCGATACGATACCGCGCACCGGGATGATCCACCGTAACCTGCTGCACCCGCGCCGCCGCTGATAATCCCGGCAACAGCGCCGCAAGTGTCAGCAGCACAAACAGACAATGGCGGCAATACACAGCCCTACTTGGATCCGTCGCCGAACAGCCCTTTCAGCTTGTCCCCAAGCCCCGGCGGCAGCTTGTCCTTAAGTTTGTCGATTTCCTTGTTGGCCTGGCCGCGCAACTTCTGCGTGGCCTTCTGCTGCAATGCCGCCTGCAGATTCACACGATATTTCGGCGCACTGAACGGGCCACTGATCGTCACGGGGATCTCGATGCCGCGCAACTGGTCGAGACTCTTGCCGCCCTGTCCGGTCGCGGTGTTCACCACCATCGGCTTGATCGTGTAGTCCAGCGTTTGCTGCACGAGATCCATCGTGCCGGCGCCACTGAGGCGCAGCAGAGGGCTGGCGCCGTCGAGATCGTTGGAGGTAAGCACGCCGTTCTTGACCCGGCCGCTGGCGCTGAGTGCGGTGAAATCAGTCTGCTGCGCCCCCGAACTGCTGCCGCTGGCGACTGCCTGAGCACCTCCTTGCTGCAGACTCTGTAGATTGCGCAAAATTTCACCGAGGTTGAAGCCCTTGATCGCACCCTTGTTGAGCTTGAACGCGACGTTGCCGCCTAGCGCGCGTTCGACCGCACCGACAGTGTTGCCGGAACTGGTCAGGGCAGCGGAAACATTGCCGTTGCCGGTCGCAGGCTCGTTGCCGGTGGCATCTTTCATCAGCGGGCCGATATCGACGCCGACCAGTTTTAGATTTTCCACATAACCCGGACGCGAGCCGGGCGTAATCCGGGTGGTGCTGGCAACGCTGCCGTTATACAAGCGCGCCTTCAGGCTCAGATCCTTGGCCGCACCCTTGACCGCCGACAACGCCACATCGACGTTGTTCATCTTGACACCGTGCAGCGTCAGCTTGCCGATCTTCAGCGTGCCCTTGGCCGTGAAGCCGTCCAGCGCCTTCACCGGAATCGGCGTGTCGTCGCCGGCAGATTGGCTTCCTTTGGGTGTGTTGCCGTTGCTGCCGCTGGTCTGGGCGGCAGGCAGGTAGTGATCGGCGTCGATGGCATTAATATTGAGCGCGAATTCCGCTGCCGGCACCGACAGACTGGTGATGCCCAAGCTACCGGTGGCGGTGGTCTGATCGAGTTTGAGCTTCACATCATGCAGCGCGACACTGTTGGAGCCGCCGGTGAAGTTGGCGCTCAAGCTGGCCTGTTTCAGTGCGGACGCATCGGTGCTGAGGAAGTCGGTCATGCCCAGTGCGTCCATCGCCTCGCGCGGGCTGAACGGATCGATCCTGAGCGGACCGCTGTAGCTGAGATCCTTGCTACCGATCCCTTTGGCCAGCACGCTGACGTGCGCGGTGACACCGGCCACGTTGAGCACCGTGCCGGCCAGATGCGCACTGCCATTGGCGCCGTCGTAATCGATGTCGCTGCTGAGTTTGAGGGTCTGTTTGCCGCCGGGGACGCCCTTGCCTGTGGCGATGATATTCAAGGTGAAATTTTGTAGCTGATAGTGCTGGCTGGCGGGATCGGAACTGAGCTTGCCGCTGGACTGTACGTCGGCCGCTACCGCTGGCTGGTTGATCCGGGTCTTGAAGCTGGTGCGGAATGAGCTGGGCTTGCCGGGCTTGACGTTGTCGACGCTGAGGTTGAAGCCGTCCAGCGTCAGATCGCGTTTGGTCTGCGCGTCGCGGTAGTGGATCGACGCGTTGTCAATATTGACGCCGTTGATGTCCAGCGCCGCCAGGAGATTTTTACCGGCCGATGCGGGTGTACTCGCCGGTTTGGCGGCGGGCCGGCTGCCCGAACCGGCCAGATCGGTCCAGTTGGTTTTGCCGCTGGCGTCCTCCTGCAGATTCAGCTTCAAATCTGACAGATAGACCGTGCCGACTTCCAGCTTGCGCTGGAACACCAGCGGCAGCAACCGCACCCCGACGTCGGCGGCGCCGATCTGCGCGAAAGGCTGGTCGCCAAACCCCTTGGCGTTGCCCAGGCTGGTCTCGCTCAGCTTCAGACCGAGCGTTGGAAACACGCTGAGATGGATCGAGCCGATGACCAGGCTGCGGCCGGTGGCCTGCTGGACCTTGGCTTCGATCTGTCCGCGATAGTCGTTGGCGTTGAAGAACAGCGCCAGCAGAATCACCGCGGCGACGATCAGCACGACCACCGCAGCCACGATTCCCAGCGTAATTTTAAGTAGCTTGTTCATAAGCAGCGTCTATTTCTTGGATCTCGACCCTAGTCTACCGATGTTCGACTGCAGCACAGCGCCGGGGTTCGCCCGGCCGAAAATCAGTTCGAATCCAGCAAACCGAAACCGCGTGGATTGAGAATGCCCGCCGGATCGCGACGCCGTTTCTCCTCGCGCAGGCGCTGCACGGCAGCCGCCGGCGTCCGCCGCAGGAATTCCTCGCCCCACTTGGGGCCGACGCCGTGCTCGGCGGAAAAAGTGCCACCGAAATCCTGGGTGACATCAAACACCAGTTTCACCAATGCCGCCGCGTGCGCATCGACCGGCTGCGCGCGGCTCCCGATCAGGTGCAGGTGCGCACCACCGACACCGCCGTGCCCGAACGCGATCAACTCGATCCCGGCATAGGCACCGGCCAGCCGCGCCGACAGTACCTCCAGATACTCGCCGATACGGCTGATCGGCACTGCGGTATCGAAACTCAGTCGGCCACCGCCTTGCGTCTGCATGCGCGCATTGCTCGCTTCAGTGATCGAATGACGAATGCGCTTGAGCGCCGGCAGCGGCGCGTAACCGATATCCTCGTCGGCGATGCCGGCCTGTTCGGCCAGAAAACCGTACAGACGCTCGGCCAGGGCGCCGTCGTCGCTGCCCTTGACTTGTAACAGCACACACCACGGCTGCAGACGCTCGGCTGCGAACGGCAGTTGTGCCGCCGTACCCAGATGCCGCAGCACCAGCTCCAGCGCGCCGCGGCCGATGAACTCGAACTCCTCGACAGCGCCGGGAAACGCTTGTTGTGCGGCCTGCAACAGACTCACCGCCGAGGTCATCTGCGGCAGCGGGATCAACACCGCTTCACGCGCGCCGGGACGCGGGTGCAGACGCAGGTACAGTCGCGTGATGACGCCGAACAGGCCCTGTGATCCGATCAGACCCCAGGCGGGATCGACGCGGGTCGAGTCGATCGCCAGCTCATCGGCGGCCGGCACGCACCAGACGGGGCCGGCAAACGGGCCGGCAGGGCTGCCATCGGCCCAGTAACCGGCCGCGTGATCGCACAAGTGCGCGGCGGTGCCGTAACACACGGCATTGGCGCCGGCTGAGGCATTGGCAACGCAGGCGCCAGCGCTGGCGGCGCTGCTCGAACCCATCTCCATCGGCCACGCCAGGCCCAACGATTCAAGCAGCGCATTGACGGTATCGACGGCGATACCCGCTTGGACTTCCAGCGTCGCGCCCGCCAGCGGCGGTTCACCCTGTTGCTGCCACCAGCCGTAAACGGCGGTCGCGGTATCACCCTGCGCCGGAAATTCAAAACGTCGCCCATCGGCAAGCTGAAACGACAATGGCCGCTGCAATTTTTCCAGCGACAGCACTCCCTCGCCCTGCGGCCGCTGCGCCTCGACCAGCCCGGTACGGCCCGCGCTGATGACCAGCGGCAAGTGCTCCCGTGTCGCCAGCGTGAGCAGCTCACCAACGACCGCTTCGTTGTCGGGCAACAGCACATAGTCGGTATGGCCGGGCGCACCGCGTTCCGGGATTTCATAGCGCTGCAGTGTTTCGCGCGCGGTCCGCACCAAGTGATCGGGCAGCGGGCGCAACACTTCAGGCAGGCTCACGGTTCACCTTCTGACGTCAAACTTTGCAAACTTTGGGTGGAGCCATGGCTACCGTTGAATACCGAACCGTCTGAGGGTGTCGTGGCCAAACTGCGGCATTGCCTGCGCGCGGCAGGTACGCAACAGCGTTTCCGGTGGCGGGCATCAGGTTAACGCGAAGAAGATCAACCCCGCCAAGGGTTGATCTTCTTCAAGTGGATCGTACAATCCAAGTGAGCAATAAACGGTCTACTTCGGTGCCGGCGTCATCCGCAGATAAGGCTTGAGCTTCTTGAAGCCCGCCGGGAACAGGATCTTGGCGTGGTCGTCGGAGACAGATGTGGAGATGACGACGTTGTCGCTGGCGCCTTCGACTTTCCAGTTGGCCGGGGTGCCGACTTTGTGCTTCTGCGTTAACTGCAACGCGTCGAGCGCACGCAGGATTTCGTTGAAGTTTCGGCCAACACTCATCGGATAGATCAGGATCAGCTGCACCTTTTTGTCGGGGCTGATCAGGAAGACGTTGCGCACTGTCAGGTTGTCCACCGGCGTGCGCTCGGAGACGTGACCGTAAGCATTGGCCGGCAGCATGCCGTAGAGCTTGGCAACCTTCAAATCGGTATCGCCGATGATCGGATAGTTCGGGGCAGTGCCCTGAGTTTCACCAATGTCTTTCGACCAGCTCTTGTGGTCGGCGACCGAATCAACCGAGACCGCAAGGATCTTGGCATTGCGCTTGTCGTACTCCGACTTGGTTCCTGCCATAAAGCCAAGCTCGGTGGTGCAGATGGGGGTGAAATCCTTGGGGTGCGAGAACAACACGCCCCAAGAATTGCCCAACCACTCGTGGAACTTGATCTTGCCTTCAGTGGTTTCGGCTTCGAAATCGGGGGCGATATCGCCTAGTTGCAGTGCCATTTGTTACTCCTTGTGGAACGCCAGTTGCGTATAATGCACCTCAACGCCGTAGATTCAAGCCCTGTCTTCAGATCATAGCCTGCGGTCAGGCCGAATGCAGCGTGTCCCTTGTCGCCAAGGCCCAGCGATAGCGCAGGCTCAGACCGAACGCCGCGCACCCCAACCCCGCGGTCAGTCCCCACCACAAACCGTCCGCGCCGAGGCCCGCGTCGAACGCTAGCCACCACGCCACCGGCAGACCCACCAGCCAGTAGGCGATCACGGTGATCAGCGCCGGCCAACGCGTGTCCTTGAAACCGCGCAGGGCACCGCTGGCGGTGACCTGCAAGGCGTCGAAGAATTGGAACACCGCGGCCAGATAGAGGAAATGGGCGGCCTGAGCGGCAATCGCCGGGTCGTTGGTGTAGAGCCCGGCGATCCAGCGTCCCAGCAACAGCATGATCAGCGAGTTGGAAGCGGCATTGATCAGGCCCAGCCCCATGCCGACGTTGCCGCGCAACCGCGCCGCGTTGTTATCGCCTGCCCCTACTGCATGACCCACGCGCACCGTGGTCGCCAGCGACAGGCCAACCGGAATCATGAACGCCAGCGCGGCGAAGTTGATCGCCACCTGATAGGCCGCCACGGCAAGATCGCCGAAACGCGCCACCAGCAGCGCAACAGTCACGAACAAACCGGCTTCGGCCAGCATGATCAGGCCAATCGGCAGGCCCAAGCGCAGGATATCTGCGGTGCCCTCGGCTGGAGCGACAGCCGGCGGCGGGCTCGCCATCAGCCGGCGCAGCACTGGCGCGTGACGAAACTGCCGGGCCAGCAGTGCGGCCATTAACAAGCTGGACAAGGTCGTCGCCACGCCGCAGCCGGGCACGCCCAGCAGCGGCAAGCCCCAAGCATTCAGCGCCGGGTGCGGAAACAGCAGCAGCCAGTCCAGCGCCGCGTTGGCCGCCAAGCCAACCAGCCCGGCGACCACGATCGGCCGCGTCTGCCCCAAGCCCTCGGCGCAAAAGCGCTGGGCGAACCACAGACTCATGCCGTAAGCGCTGAAGGACAGCAGCCGCACGAAGCGCACCGACAAGCGCACGGTTTCGTCGTCGAGTCCGAGATGGCTCAGCACCGGCACCGCGACCAGGTTCAGCCCCACCAGCCAGAGCGTGGCCACCAGCAGCGCGAAACGGCGCGCACGACGCACGAACACGGCGATGTCGCCCAACTCACGCCCCGCGCCCGACATCTGCGCGACGATCGGCGAACAGGCCATCATCAATCCCATGAAGGAGATGAAGAACACCACGTTGAGGTTGAAGCCCATCGCCACCGCCGCCAGCGCACGCGGCCCCAGCCGCCCTGCGAACACGGTATCCACCGCGCCCATGCCGATACCGGCGATCTGTGCCGCAATCAGCGGCAGCGCCAGACGCAGGTTGGCACGGACTTCCACGCGCAAGAGAACGGGGTTTGCAAAGGGCATGAGACGAGGGAAAATGAATGCGCGCGGTTGGCCGCGACGAGTATTCTGGGTGCGGATCACAGTTGACGCCAGCCTTTTCCTTGTGCATCCCGCCGTCTGAACAAATCAATCTTGCGATCCACCCAACGTGACATCGACCGACGCACTGCTGATCTACGTCACCTGCCCGCCCGAACATGCACCCGCGCTGGCGCAGTTGCTGGTGGACGCGCGTCTGGCAGCCTGCATCAACATCCTGCCCAGCGTCGCATCGGTGTATCGCTGGCAGGATCAAGTGCAGCGCGACGACGAATCACTGCTTTTGATCAAGACCAGCCGCGCGCGCTACGCGGCGCTGGAGCAGATGGTGCGCGAGCATCATCCCTACGAACTTCCCGAGGTGCTTGCGGTCGCAGTGGAAGCTGGTTCGCCGGCCTACCTCGACTGGATAAGAGACGCAACCCGATGATCCTGCGATCCCTGATATGGGTGATGTTGTTGAGCGCCGCCACAGCGTGTGCTGCTGCCGGCTGGCCAAAGCCGGACGGCGATCAAGGTGATGCCCTGCTGCGCGCCGATCAAGCGTTTCAGATGATGCCGGCACAGCACGAGGGGCACGGCGTGAAGCTGGAGTGGGTGATCGCGCCCGGCTATTTCATGTATCGCAATCGCATCCACGCCGACATTGTCAAGGCCGGCGGCACCCACCCCGTAGCACTGCAGCTCCCTGCGGCCCAGCCCTATAACGAGGCGGGTACGGGCATCGTGCATGTCTATCGCAACGATCTCAGCGCCACGTTTCAAGTACCGGCGGGCACGGACTTGCGCCGCCTGCGGGTACGCTACCAGGGGTGTTCTGACAGCGGCGTATGCTATCCGCCGCAAACTCGAATCTTGAACCTGAAGAACAATCCATGATGCCCATACAATGGCGCCTCCAATGGCGCCGTAGCGGGGCCCTAGAACCAGCACATGAACAGTAATCAACACAGTCACTCCAAAGTTGGCGTTGAGCCAGCAAAAACCCACTGGCGAGCCGGTTCAATAACCCAACATTGCTCTGTTCTATTGATGCGGTTGCGCCGTGCCTGCGCGTCACCGTATACGCCCGAATCAAGCACTATGACTATGGGCTACTACTATTTGAGTGCTGCATCAATAGTGCTTGTGCGATGAACCAGAACCTGCGTTTTGCGCTGGCCGTGGTGCTGGTCGGCATCATCGCCGGGGCCACCGGCTTCGGACTTTACAGCTACTACAACGGCAAAACTTTTGGCGGCAGCGACGTTGCCAACCAGACCCTGCCGGCCCATATCGAGCTGACCGACCTCGACGGCCACAAACACAAGTTCAGCGAGTGGCGCGGCCATCTGCTGTTGATCAATTTCTGGGCCACCTGGTGCGGTCCCTGCAGGAAAGAGATTCCAGAGCTGGCACAGGCGCAGACGAAATACGGCTCACGCGGTTTCCAGATCATCGGCCCGGCGGTGGACGACCCCACCGCTGTGCGTCAGGAAGAAAAAGCGCTGGGCATCAACTATCCGGTGATGGTAGGCACGCCTGAAGAAATGATTTCGTTGATGAACACACTCGGCAATCAGCCGGCGGGGCTGCCGTTCTCGGTGCTGGTTAGCGCTGACGGGCACATCATCCAGCGCCATCTGGGTGAATTCGATGCAACGGAACTGAACACCCTGATCAAACAGAACCTGCCGGGCTGATCGTCTCATATTGCCAGCATCGTCCCCGTAACTGGCGCCAACGTCGGCAATTTTGCAGTCATGCCGACATTGAGGCAGAATGCCGTCTATCCCCGTCACGGTAGACTTTGTTGAGCACGCTGCTGCTGGTCAACGGCCCCAATCTCAATCTGCTCGGCTCGCGCGAGCCTGAGGTTTATGGTCGTGCGACGCTGGCGGAGATCGAGGCCGACTTGGCACGCCGTGCTGCGGAACTGGGGCACGAGCTGCTGTGTTGCCAGGACAATCGGGAAGGCGTGCTGATCGATCGCATCCACGCAGCGAAACCCGAAGGGGTCGAATTCATCATCGCCAATTTCGGCGCTTTCACACACACTTCAATCGCCCTGCGCGATGCCCTGCTGGGCGTCGCCATCCCGTTCATCGAAGTACATCTGACCAACATCCACGGGCGCGAATCGTTTCGCCGGCATTCGTATTTTTCGGATATCGCCGTCGGCGTCATCGTCGGACTCGGCCCCATCGGTTACGACCTTGCCCTGCACGCTGCCGACCGGCAACTGCGCGCGCAGCCGTCTGCCGGAATATAAAAAGGCAACCTCCATGGATCTACGCAAGATCAAAACGCTCATCGAACTGGTCGAACATTCCGGCATCGCCGAGCTCGAGGTCAAGGAAGGTGAGGAGTCGGTGCGCATCAGCCGCCACGGCACGCCCACACCGATGGCCATGTCGATGCCGCAATACATGACAGCACCACAGCCCGCGGCTCCGGCGACGCCGGCCGCCGCAACGACAGCACCAAAAACCCCCGCCGAAGCAGCGCTGGCGGCCAAGGACAACCGCCATGTGGTGCGCGCACCTATGGTGGGCACGTTCTATCGCGCCGCCGCGCCGGGCGCCAAGACTTTTGTCGAAATCGGGCAGACCGTGCAACAGGGGCAGACCCTGTGCATCATCGAAGCGATGAAGATGCTTAACCAGATCGAGGCAGACACCAGCGGCGTGATCGCCGAAGTCCTGATCCAGAACGGCCAGCCGGTGGAGTTTGACCAGCCGATGTTCATCCTCGATCCGGCCTGAGCCGCCCCGCATGTTTGACAAAATTTTGATCGCCAATCGCGGCGAGATCGCGCTGCGCATCCAACGCTGCTGCCGCGAGATGGGCATCGAGTCGGTGGCGGTGTATTCCACCGCTGACCGCGATCTCAAGCATGTACTGCTGGCCGACCAAGCGGTCTGCATCGGCCCGCCGGCGGCGACCGGCAGCTATCTCAACATGCCTGCGATCATCGCCGCTGCCGAAGTCACCGATGCCGACGCCATCCACCCCGGCTACGGCTTCATGTCGGAGAATGCGGATTTTGCCGAGAGCGTGGAGAAATCCGGCTTCGTCTTCATCGGCCCGCGTCCGGAAACCATCCGTCTGATGGGCGGCAAGACCGCCGCCAAGGCCGAGATGATCGCTGCCGGCGTGCCCTGCGTGCCGGGCTCGGACGGCGTCCTGCCGGAGGACGACGAGGTCTGCATCAAGATCGCTGAACAGGTCGGCTATCCAGTGCTGATCAAGGCGGTGTCCGGCGGCGGCGGTCGCGGTATGCAGGTGGTGCGCGAGCCGCACAAACTGCTCAACGCCATCAACACGGCACGCACCGAGGCAGCAGCGGCGTTCGGCGACGGCTCGGTGTTCATGGAAAAATATCTGGAGACGCCACGCCACGTCGAGTTCCAGGTGCTGGCCGATGCCCACGGCAACGCCATCCACCTGGGCGAGCGCGACTGCTCGATGCAGCGCCGCAACCAGAAAGTGGTGGAAGAATCACCCGCGCCCGGCATCAGCGAGGAACAGCGGCAGCGTATCGGCGCGCTGTGCGTGGAAGCCTGCAAGCGCATCGGCTACCGCGGCGCCGGAACCATGGAATTTCTCTACGAAAACGGCGAGTTTTACTTCATCGAGATGAACACCCGCATCCAGGTCGAGCACCCGGTCACCGAGATGGTCACCAGCGTCGATCTGATACGCGAACAGATCCGCGTCGCCGCCGGCGAGAAGCTGGACATCACCCAGGACGACATCGTCATGCGCGGCCACGCCGTGGAGTGCCGTATCAATGCCGAAGACCCGTTCAAGTTCATTCCTTCACCGGGTGAGATCACGAAATACCACACCCCCGGCGGCCCCGGCATCCGCATGGACTCCCACGTCTACGCCGGCTACCACGTACCGCCGTATTACGACTCGATGATCGGCAAGCTGATCGCCCACGGGCCGACACGTGAATCCGCCATCGCCCGCATGTGCACCGCGCTGTCGGAGATGTTCATCGACGGCATCCGCACCAACATCGCCCTGCAGCAGAAAATCATGGAAGACGAGACTTTCATCCGCGGCGAACACCACATCCATTATCTCGGCTCGCAGATCGAACGTTGGATCGCGGAAGGCTCGAAGTGAGATCCGCGCAGTTGCCGCCGTCACGCTGAACGCATGCCCTGGCTGCAACTGGCGGTGAACAGCCGCCACCCTGAATTCGTCGAAGAACTGCTGCTGGCGGCCGGCGCGCAGGCGGTCAGCTTGGTCGATGCCGCCGATCATCCTGTGCTGGAACCCGCGCCCGGCGCCACGCCGTTGTGGCCGCAGACAAAAGCGCTCGGCCTGTTCAATGCCGACGTCGACCTCAACGTGGTGCGCGCATTGCTGCGCGACAATCTACCCAAGCCCGGCGATCTCGCGTTTGAAGAAACTCAGATCGAAGATCAAGACTGGGTGCGCGCCTGGCTGCAGCATGCGCGTCCGCTGCGCTTCGGCAAGCGGCTCTGGATCTGCCCCAGCGGCCATCGGGTAGACGCTGCCGACGCCGTCGTCATCGATCTCGACCCAGGGCTGGCGTTCGGCACCGGCACTCACCCCAGCACCGCACTGTGCCTGGAGTGGCTGGCCGACGCCGATCTCGAAGGGCGTCGCGTGCTCGACTACGGCTGTGGCTCGGGTGTGCTCGCCATTGCCGCCCTCAAGCTCGGCGCCAGTGATGCGCAGGCCACCGACATCGATCCGCAGGCACTGCTGGCCAGCGCTGACAACGCGGCCCGCAACGGCGTCACCGCACGTCTGCGCAGCGTTATGCCCGAACAGCTCGATGCGCCGTCGGCGGCCTACGACGTGGTGCTGGCCAACATCCTCGCTGGCCCGCTGATTGCGCTAGCACCACAACTCGCCCTGCATGTGAAACCCGGTGGCTGGATCGTGCTGGCCGGACTACTGCAGCGTCAGGCCGACGAAGTGCGCGCAGCCTACGCGGCGTGGTTCGACTTCGACCGCCCCGGCGAGCGCGAAGGCTGGACTCGACTCAACGGCCACCGTCGTACTGCATCAATCTAAGCGGCAGCTCACGCACCACACAGTGGCTGCGTGATTTGCAGTGCAGTATATTTTTACCCTGTTTCACACCCGCACAAACAGGTATGATCGGCCTCACCCGAGGATTGCCTGAAAAAACACGCCGTCGTCCTCTGACCTCAACTCTCGCCGCCACATCGCAGCTTCTCGCAGCATGTTCAAACCTGACTCCAACCCGACCGGGCCGACTCCGGTTGCAAGCAAAGCCGATCACAAGCCACTGTGTCACTCGGTAGCGGATTGTCTCGATCACTATTTCCGCACCCTCAACGGTCACGCACCCAACGCGCTTTACGACGTCATCCTCGGCCAGGTCGAACCACCGCTGCTGCGCGCCACGCTGCGTTACTGCGCCGGCAACCAGTCCAAGGCCGCCGGCGTGCTAGGGCTGAACCGCGCCACGTTGCGCAAGAAACTGTCGCAGTACCAGATCAACGCCAGCGACCTCAAGTGAGCAACGACACTTCCGGCGGCGGCATCCGCCGCGCGCTGCTGTCGGTCTCCGACAAATCCGGCCTGGTCGAATTCGCCCGCGCCCTGAGTGCAGCGGGCGTCGAACTGCTGTCCACCGGCGGCACCCACCGCGCGCTGCGCGAGGCGGGCATCAGCGTGGGCGAAGTCGCCGGCGTCACCGGCTTTCCCGAGATCATGGACGGCCGCGTCAAGACGCTACACCCGAAAATCCACGGCGGCATCCTCGGCCGTCGCGGTATCGACGATGCGGTGATGGCCGAGCACGGCATCGAAGCAATCGACCTCGTTGTCGTCAATCTGTATCCGTTCGAACAGACCATCGCCAAAGTCAATGTATCCATCATCGAGGCGATCGAGAACATCGACATCGGCGGCCCGGCGATGCTGCGCGCGGCAGCCAAGAATCACGCGCAGGTCACCGTCATCGTCGACCCTGCCGACTACGCCGGTGTGCTGGCTGCGATCACCGCAAACACACTCGACGCCGCGCTGCGCCGCCGTCTCGCCACCAAGGCTTTCGCCCACAACGCGCGCTACGACACCGCCGTCGCCAGCTATCTGTCCAGTCTCGACGAGAGCGGCACGCGTGAGTGTTTTCCCAGTGTGCTCGGCCTGCAGTTCGAGAAAAAACAAGCCCTGCGCTACGGCGAAAATCCGCATCAACACGCCGCTTTCTACACCGAAACCACGCCGCTGGCGGGAAGCATTTCCACTGCCGTGCAACTACAGGGCAAGGCGCTGTCTTACAACAACATCGCCGATACCGACGCCGCGCTGGAGTGCGTAAAATCCTTTACCCAACCGGCCTGCGTCATTGTCAAGCACGCCAATCCCTGCGGTGTGGCAGTGAGTGACGACGGCATCAGCCGCGCCTACGATCTGGCGTTCCAGACCGATCCGACCTCGGCCTTCGGCGGCATCGTCGCCTTCAACCGCGAACTCGACGCGGCCACCGCCAAAACCATCATCGAGCGCCAGTTCGTCGAGGTCATCATCGCCCCCACCGTCGCCGTAGACGCCGCGGCCGCGGTCGCCGCCAAGCCGAACGTGCGCCTGCTCGAATGCGGCGTTTGGCCGCAGCCGCCGCCGTCCACACTCGACTACAAACGCGTCGGCGGCGGCCTGCTGGTGCAGATGCACGACGACCACCGCATCACGGAATCCGATCTCAAGGTCGTGACCCAACGGGCACCGACCGCAGACCAGCTGCGCGATCTGGTCTTTGCCTGGAAAGTAGCGAAATTCGTCAAGTCCAACGCCATCGTCTACGCCCGCGACCGCCACACCATCGGCATCGGCGCTGGCCAGATGAGCCGCGTCTATTCGGCCCGGATCGCCAGCATCAAGGCGGCCGACGAAAAGCTCGAAGTGCGCGGCTCGGTGATGGCAAGTGATGCCTTCTTCCCGTTTCACGACGGCATCGACGCCGCCGCCGCGGCCGGCATCATCGCCGTGATCCAGCCCGGCGGGTCGATGCGCGACGCCGAGGTGATCGAAGCGGCGGACGCCGCCGGCATGGCGATGGTGTTCACCGGTGTACGGCACTTCCGACACTGACGTCCGGCGGAGCTCGCCAGTCCGCTCCGTGGCCTGCTCCAACGAGGTCCGGCTCCAGCGAGCCCGGTTTAATTCAACCTCCGTCAGACCGGCGTAGGCCGGTATCCAGTGCCGGCCACCATGGCCATGGTTTCGGCCGCATGACTTGGGACACGATGATGCTCTGATGGATTTTGGCCTGCGCCGGAATGACAAATCTCACAAACGACGTCGGCTACACTGTGGCGTTCATCACCGCACGCCTGCACTGTTCCGCGCCATGTCCCGAGCCCTCGACATCACCACCTCCCTGCTGGCCAGTACCCTGCGCGGCTGGCGCACACACAACCGCAGCAACCGTTGGATCTGTACAGCTTCGAGTCCAGCCCGTTCTCGCGACTGGTACGCGAGCGCCTGTGCGAGCTGTAACTACACTATCTGCTGCACAACACCGGCAAGGCGCGCTGGAGCGACTTGGGCCCGCCATCGTTCCGCGACCGCCTGTTGCATGGGCCGATCGAGACCAGCCGTAACCGCAAGCTGCTGCACCAGCGCACCGGCCGCGTGCAGCTGCCCTACCTGATCGACCCGAACACCCTTATGTCTTGAACCTTCCGTAGTCTAGTTGCCGAGAGCCCGGCGTGCGCGCCCGATAACGCCTGGGTGTCAACAGCACCGTAACTCAGCAGGGGCCGCACGCGGGTTCTCGCGTCC
>Ga0307373_10004238_pt1 | contig 24340 bp, 24 predicted proteins | sample OX2MG_FD_202534 | JGI IMG/M metagenome (GOLD analysis project Ga0307373, IMG submission 202534) | Soil microbial communities from Risofladan, Vaasa, Finland - OX-2 | ecosystem: Environmental > Terrestrial > Soil > Coastal area > Acid sulfate soil | place: Finland: Risofladan, Vaasa | collected...
CGTGCAGCTCTGGTGGAAGTTGCATATTTTGTTGACGTTAGCGGTCTACTTCTCCCAGGACGATGTCGGTCGTGCCGATGCACGCTACCACGTCCGCAATCAGCTTGCCCACGCACATCTTGGGCAGTGTCTGCAGGTTCACGAATGACGGCGCGCGGAAATGCACGCGGGAGGGCTTCGGCGACCCGTCGCTCACCATAAACACACCCAACTCGCCGCGAGGCGACTCTATCGCTTGATAGACCTCGCCCGGAGGCGGCGCAAATCCCTCGGTGAAAATCTTGAAATGATAAATCAATCCCTCGATGGACGTTTTCATTTCCTCGCGCGAAGGAGGAATGATCCCGGGCGCTTCGGCGCGGAACGGCCCGCTGGGCGGGATTTTTTCCATCGCCTGGCGAATGATTTTCAAGCTTTCGCGCATTTCGGCCACGCGCACCTGATACCGCGCGAAGCAGTCGCCGGCAGTTTGCGTCGGTATGTTGAACTCGAACTCATCGTAGCTCGAATAGGGGAACGCTTTGCGAGTGTCATACGCTACACCGCTGCCGCGTAGCATCGGTCCCGAGGCGCCCAGCGCGATCGCATCGGCGGCGCTTAGAATGCCTACCCCCTGCGTACGCGCCATCCAAATGCGGTTTTTCGTCAGCAAATCCTCGTATTCGTCGATGTGCCCTGGCATGGCATCGATCACGCGGCGCACGCGATCCAGCCAATCGGGAGGCGGCTCGATCGCCAGCCCGCCGATGCGGAAATAGCTGGTCATCATCCGTTGGCCGGAGACGCACTCGTAAATCTTCATGATCTCTTCGCGCTCGCGGAAGCTGTAGAGGAACACGGACATCGCGCCGAGATCGATTGCGTGCGTTCCAAGCCAAACCAGATGCGAACTGATGCGCGTCAGCTCCGTCAAAAGCACACGAATGTATTGCGCGCGCTTGGGAACTTCCAGGCCGATCAGCTTTTCAGCAGCCAGGCAGTAGCACAAATTGTTCGAAAGAGGCGCGAGATAGTCGATGCGGTCGGTCAGCGTGATGGCTTGCGAATAGGTCTTCGATTCGCACGATTTCTCGATTCCGGTGTGCAGATAGCCGATCACCGGTTTGGCAGAAAGCACGATTTCGCCGTCGAGCTCCAGCACTACGCGCAACACTCCGTGCGTGGACGGGTGCTGCGGCCCCATGTTCAGGACCATCGGTTCGGCTGGGCCGGATTGCGTCTCTAGTGTTGGCATTGCGTCACCACTTCATTCCTTCGAACCGTCAGCGATACCCCTCGACTGGATAATCCTTGCGCAATGGGTAGCCCTCCCAGTCGTCCGGCATCAAAATCCTGCGGAGATCGGGGTGGCCTTCGAATCGAATGCCAAAAAGATCAAAAATCTCGCGCTCGTGCCAGTCGGCGGTGGGCCATATGCCGATCACTGACGGCAGCACCGCGTCCGATCCCGAGAGGCGCACTTTGATGCGCACGCGCTCGCGCCGCTGCATCGATAGCAGTTGATAGTTCACTTCGAAGCGCGGCTCCATCGGGAAGCGGTCCACGGCGGAAATATCGGAAAGGAACGTGAAGGAGAGAGTAGGGTCCTGCGCCAGGAATTCGCAGATGCGCATCAGGTCTCGCCTGGCCAGCACGACGGTGGTTTCTCCCCTGGATTCAATCACTTCCGCGATTGTCTGGGGCTCCCGCTCGCGCAGCTTTTGTACAGCTAGACTTTTCTCGTTTTCTTGCGATTCCACGTTGTACCTGATTCCCGGCGGGCGGTTACTGCCAGTCCAGCGCGCCCTTCTTCCAAAGGTAAATGTAGCCAACAAGCAGGATGGCAATATAGAGCACCATCTCGACGAATCCAAATACTTTTAGATCGCCGTAGATCAGCGCCCACGGATAAAGAAAAATTGCTTCGATATCGAACAATACAAAGATCAGGCCGACCATGTAGAAATGCACGGAAATCGGCGCGCGCGCATCGCCCACCGGCGCCACGCCGCATTCGTATGGCTGATCTTTTTCGCGCGTGCGCTTGTGCCGTCCCACCACAGCGGACGCGGTTACCAGCGCACCAGCCAGCCCGGCCGCTAGTATAAACATCAGCAAAAGCGCGCCGTAATTGTCGAGGTAGTTGCCGTTCATTTATGTCTACGCTGCTATAATAACGTCCGTCTTTTGATCGGTCAATTGAACTCCCTAGAATTTTTTGCGAGCCCGGTCCTTTGGGGGGAGAATCGCGATCGATGAGCTCCGGATTCAACACCGACGTGCGCGTCGGCGAGCAGATTTTCCACGTTCAGACAGAAGACCGCGGGCCCAGTCACCCCGTAATCGATACGGCGGTGTATCAAAACGGGCGCGTGGTGCACCGGCGCTCGTCAAATTACAAGGAATTTTCGGCTTCCACTGATTTTAGCACCGCAGGCGTGCGCGAGCGGGTGGAAGAGCAGCACCGAGCCATCATTCAGGAGCTTCGTTCAGGCGCACTGGAAACATCGGCGCCAACGGCGCCGAATTCACCGCCCCTGCCTGAAAAGCCGAAGGCGGCCGCCGGCGGCATCGGCGGGATACAAGTGCAGCTGCTCAATCCTCAATCGTGGCTATCGGCGGGAAGAGTGTCGCTCGATTTGGAAATTCAGCGCCGCGCGGACCGGCAGCCTTGGCCCGGCGCGGCGATTGAAGCGGCCATCGAAGGATCGGCATCGAGCGACCGGCATACCGGCACCAGCGACGAGCAGGGCCGCGCGCGCATTCAGTTTCCGCTGCCGCCCCTCGGCAAGGGCGATTTGACGTTGGTGATCCTGGCCAGCGCTGATGGCGATCGCGACGAAGTGCGCTTCGCCATGCGCTCGCGCGACAAATCGAAGCCGAATGGCACCGCCTCATCGGCTTAAGCAGCTCGTCCGTGGGACGCCGACGCGACTCAGCTGTTTTTCGCAACGCGCTTTCCGCCTGAGCAGATTGATGCAGCGTTGTACAGCCCGGGCCTTCAGCCTGAACAGCTGGACGGAGCGCGGTTGTGAGTTGCGCCGGCGTCTCGCCGGCGAATTTTGCAGAGTGGCAGGTACCGACGGCGCGGCCCACCGCGGTAACGTTGTCATCCGGAGCGAGGCCGCTTTTCGGCCGACGCGTGCAGTTTGCGTCCCGGCGTAGTTGGCCGGAAAGGGATCTGCTTTGTTCCTGGGCGCCGCACCTGGCTAGCGATTTGTCATTCCGAAGCGAAGCGAGGAATCTGCTTTTCGTTCGCATGCGAGGAAAAAGCAGATTCCTCGGGCAAACGCCGCCCTTCGGAATGACAATCGAATGCTGTTTCTTGCCAGATTCGCAGGATCGCAGAACGAATTCGCATGGAAATTATCGTCAATGGAGACCACCGCGAAGTCCCCGACGCCCTGACCGTCGACGCGCTGCTCGAATTTTTGCAAATGCGCCCGAACCGCGTGGCCATCGAACGCAACCGCGACATTCTCCCGCGCGCCCAATGGCAAGCCACGCAAGTCCAGCCCAACGACAGCTTCGAAATCGTCCAATTCGTCGGCGGCGGAGAGTGTGCATGGTCAGATTTCTGATTAGCACTGTAGGTCTGTCTCTGTTTACGTTCGCGTTCGTTCCTGTTTGCTTTGCGGCGCCCGCCCACCGCACTGCCTCCCCTTTGACCCTCCCGGAGGCCGAAATCCTTTTGTACACGATGCCTCAGAGCGTACGGGTACGGAACGATGGAAAAGACGTGGTGTGGGAACGAATAACCAGCAATGCTTTCGACCAGGAAGATTACTTTGTTTTTCTACTTTCCAGCACTGCGCCGGCTCGGATCGTGCCGGTAGTGGGAAGCTTTGCTGTGAACAAGCACACTGCCGACGTGCTCGACATAACCGCCGAGTATCAGTTCGTGACGTCAAAACAACTCTTAGACTTGCAGAAAATATTGCGACGCGAGCACTGCATCACGCGGGAGTTCGTCGAGAAATTTCGAAATATCAACCCGGACACCGGAGGGGCAAGACTAAGTCCGCGTGGCACGCGATAGGCGGATTCGGAACCGCCGTGGCGCTCGCACCTTGCTCACAGGCTCCCGAGCAAATGCCCCATCTTCTTTTTTTTGGTTTGCAAATACGCGCGGGAATGCTTGCTGGCAGGCGGCTGGCAGGGGACGCGCTCAACCACGCGGACGCCGTTTTTTTCGAGCTGGCTGACTTTTTCAGGATTATTCGATAGCAGGCGCACCGAATTCGCGCCAAGCGCCTTCAGCGCCGCCGCAGCGAAATCGTAATCGCGGGAATCGGCGGCAAACCCGAGCTCGCGATTGGCTTCCACGGTATCGAGTCCGCGATCCTGCAGCTCGTAGGCGCGCAACTTGTTAATGAGCCCGATTCCGCGGCCTTCCTGCGCGAGGTACAGCACAACTCCCGAAGGCGCTTTGGCAATGCGCCGCAACGAAAATTCCAGTTGCGCGCGGCAATCGCAGCGTTCCGAGCCGAAGACGTCTCCCGTGAGGCATTGCGAATGAATGCGCACCAGCACCGGCTTGCGAGGCGCGAGCTTGCCATGCTGGATGGCTACGGCCTCATCAGCCGGTCCTACTCCTTTGATGCCGTGGATGGTGAAGCGCCCGAAGCGCGTAGGAAACTTCGCCGTCGCGACGATTCGCGCCTCCCCTGCGCCTATTCCGGCGCGCCCAGCAGTCCGTAGTCGCTTATTTTTCGTCATGGCAATCGGCCATTATAGCAGGCTTCTCCGAATGTCCCGGCGGACACGCCCAGCGGCGCCTCTCTTTACATCTCGCTCGCCATTGGCTAACGTAACTTCCAGAATCAGCCAAGCGCGACGCGGAGACCGATGAACCACGTTTTCGAAGGCCGGGACTTGCTGTTTGCATTGGTCCTGAAAGTGGGCTGGGCGGCGTCGTTTGCGGCGTTGTTGGTTCGCTTCAAATCCTTCCGCAAGCTGGTATTCAACGAAAATCGCGACCCGAATGAAAAGGTGAAACTGCTGCTGTTCCTGGTTCCTCCATTGGCGGTAGGAATCATGCTGCGGCTGATCGGTCATTACGCGTTCTTCGACCTGGCCATGGAAGGTTCCTTCGTCATGGGTCTGATCGGCGGGCGCATCGTCGGCCTTTTTGGCGGCTCGCTGATCAGCCTGCTTCCTTTCGGATTCCACGAATGGCTTTGCCCTCCGATGGCCGCGCTAACCGGCCTGTTCGCTGGAGTGATCCGCGAAACGATGCCGGAAAAAGAGGACATCTGGCATTTCGGTCCGTTTCTTTTTCTGAATATTCCGCAATGGATCTGGAAGCTGCTGCGCTTCGGCAAAAGCAACTGGGCCATGCTGCCGCTCTTCGCCTGCGCGACATTCGAGTTCGGCTGGATCGAGCTGACAAGCTTCCTCCAGTTACGACACCACGCGGGCTGGCTTTTCGCCGTGAATCCAGGGAATTTCGGCTACTCGTTGCTAGTGGTTCTTTCCTCAGTCATGTCTGTGGCCATGATCGTGAAAATATGGAACAACACGCGCATCGAAATGAACCTGGAGCAGAATCAGCAGCTGCTGCTGAAAGCGCGCATGGACGCGCTCACCAGCCAGATCAATCCTCATTTCCTGTTCAACACGCTCAATACTGTTTCGTCTTTGATCCGCTTCGATCCAGATATGGCGCGCGGCGTGGTGCTGAAACTTTCCAATATCCTGCGACGCCTGCTGCGCAAGCACGAGACGTTCGTCCCGCTACGCGAAGAGCTCGATTTTATCGACGACTATCTGGGCATCGAAGTGATCCGCTTCGGGCGCGATAAACTGCAAATATTCAAGGAAATTGACGCGGAGACGCTCGACGCCTTCGTCCCCAGCATGTTGTTGCAACCCATCGTGGAAAACGCCATCAAACACGGCTTGGCGCCGCGCCTGGCCGGCGGAGAAATCCACCTTCGCACCCTGCGCCGCGATGGGCGCCTGACCATCGAAATCGAGGACAACGGCATGGGCATGCCGCAAGAGCGTTTGCTCGAGGTTTACGCGGGCGGAATCGGCATCAGCAATGTCCACGAACGTTTGCGGCTGCTTTACGGCGATCAGTTCGACATGCGCATTCGCAGCCGCGAAGGGGAAGGCACGCAGATTCGCATCGAGATTCCCGAGCTAGCGGTTGCGGAGCCCGCCGCGCGGTGACCGATTCGCGCGTCTTCACATTAACGGCGCAAAGTGGCTCGATGTATGCTGCTGTTCCCCGATCAATGTTATTGACCCGCCACGTTCGGGCCGCCGGCTTGATTCGCGACATCGCACCTAAATCGAGGGCGGATTCGCTGGGCATGGAGGCATCCCACTGAAGTTTCCCGTAATGAGCTGGTCCGATACCTGGTCGTTCGCGATGGACGCTCTGCGCGCGAATAAGCTGCGGTCGATCCTTACCGTGTTGGGAGTGGCTATCGGCAGCGGCTGCTTTGTGCTGGTGGTGACGGTCGCGCTTTCCGGCAGAAAGTACATCATCCATGAGATTGAGGCGGTGGGCTCGAACATCGTCTACGCGCAGCTCGCGCAATCGAACCCCATGCAGGCGATGGTTCTGTCCGACCAGATCACCATGGGCGATCTTCGGGCGGTGCGCGAAAGCATCCCGCAAGTTTTGCGCGCGGCGGGCACCAGCGACCGGCAGATGAGCGTTGTGGCCGCTGGAAAAGCCTGGCCCGTCGCCATGGTCGGCGTTACCCAAGGATTCGAGCAAATTCGCCGCTTGATCGTCACGCGCGGCCGCTATTTCGATGATGCCGATTTCACCATGGTCAGCAAAGTATGCCTCTTATCGCAGCATCTCGCGGAGACGGTGTTTCCAGGACAAGACCCGGTCGGCCAGAACATTCACGTCGGTGAGCTGGCGTTCAACGTCGTGGGAGTTTTCCGCGAGCGCATGGACACCTTTGGACAGTCGGAAATTCGCACCGATTCCGTGCTCGTGCCATTCCCTCTGATTCAGTATTACACCGGCAGTTCGTTCATCGTGACGCTCTACGCCCAGGCGGATCGCCCGCAGGACGTTCCGCTGGTCACCGAAGACGTGGCGCGCATTCTGAAAAACCGGCACCGGCCCGAAGCGGAGTACAACGTTCAAAACCTCAGCTCGATCCTGGAAACCACCCGCCGCATCTCGGTAGCTATGATGCTCGTGCTGCTCCTGATCGCCATTCTGGCGCTGGTGATCAGCGGGATCGGCATCATGAATATCATGCTCGTGAGCGTCACGGAACGAACCCGCGAAATTGGCATCCGTAAAGCCATCGGCGCGCGCGGCATGGAGATTCGCTACCAATTTCTGTTGGAGGCGGTGCTGATCAGCGTCATCGGGGCGGTGATCGGCATTAGCGCGGCCGTGGGCATCCCATTTTTCATCGAGAGCCTGCTGCGCCTGCTGCCAGTTCCTCCCGGCATCACCATCCCGACGTCGTGGCCATCGGTGGCCGTTTCGTTCATCTTCTCGTGCGCCATCGGCGTGATCTTCGGGTATCTGCCGGCGAAGACCGCGGCGGCGCTTCCGCCTGTCGAATCCCTGCGCTACGAGTGAATTTTTCGTGGGCGAGGCGCACTACAGGCGCAAGAATTCTGCCGCACACTTCGAGCATCTGGTATCTTAGGGCTTAGGTTCGGCCTTCCAGGCATCTAAGCGCCACGCACAAGCAACAAAGTCTCTGGAAGTCTTCGAGGGAAAGCTCAAAAAGTGTGCGGAATCGCAGGCTTCACCCATAGTGGCTGGTCTCCCGGTCCGGGGCGGATCGAGAGCGCCGTCGCTACGCTCACTCACAGGGGCCCGGATCAGCAGGGAAGTTTCGCATCTACCGTTTGCTCGCTGGGCGCCACGCGCCTGAAAATTCTCGATCTTGAATCGGGCGATCAGCCCATCCGTACGGATGACGGTCAGACAGTCATCGCCTTCAACGGCGAAATCTACAACCACCTCGAACTTCGCGCTGAGCTCGAATCCAAAGGCCACCGCTTTCGGACTCGCACCGACACGGAAACGCTTCTGCACGCTTTTCTCGAATGGGATATCCGGTGTTTCGCGCGGCTGCGCGGCATGTTCGGCGTAGCCCTCTGGCACGCGCCCGATAAGCGCCTGGTGCTGGCTCGCGACCGCATGGGCATCAAGCCGGTTTACACCGCTCGGCTTGGCCGCGACATTCTCTTCGGCTCCGAACTCAAGGCGATCTTCGTCCACCCCGAATTTGACCGCCGTTTAAGCCTTCACGGCCTCGATTGTTACCTGTCGCTGAATTACGTTCCATGCCCTTGGACATTGGCCGAGGGCGTTGAAAAGCTTCCGCCGGGGCATTGGCTGGAGTGGCGCGACGGCCGCGTACATTCCGAGGCGTATTGGCAGCTTCCATTCGGCGTCGCGAACAACCGCACCGTTGATTCGGCGACCGTCGATTCAGTAAAAGAAGAACTGGATGATCTTCTGCAGCAATCCGTGCGCGAGCATTTGCTATCCGATGTCCCGCTGGGCGTGTGGCTTAGCGGCGGTATCGATTCATCCACCGTTCTGCACTACGCCGCGAAGGCCTCGCCATCGCGATTGAAAACCCTCTCGATCTCTTTCGCTGGTCGCACTTTTGACGAGACCTCCTACATTCGCCAAGTCGTCCAGCGCTACGGGACGGACCATCGCGAGTTCGACCTGAATCCGGCGGAAAATCTTCCCAGCGTCATCGAAGAGTTCTCCTACTACAACGACGAGCCCGACGCCGACGCCGGTGCTTTGCCGCTCTGGTATCTCTCGAAAATGACCAAGAGCGAAGTCACCGTCGCGCTCAGCGGCGAAGGCGGAGACGAGCTCTTCGGTGGCTATTTAACCTATCGGGCGAACCGACTGGCGCGCCATTTGCGCCGTTTTCCCGCCGGCTCGCGGCGATTCGCCCTCGCGTGTCTGCGCCGCTGGCCCGTTTCCGACGACAAAATCAGCCTCGAATACATGGCAAAGCGCTTCGTGGAAGGTTCGCTTCTGCCTCCCGAGCAGGCGCACGTCTACTGGAACGGCACGTTTTCATCGGCGCAGAAGGCGAACCTGTTATCGCGCACGCCGCCCGCCGCCCTCGATTCCATCCTCGGCGAATTGCGCCAAAAGCTTTCAGCGGACGATGACCTGGCCCCCTACCTCTGGTTCGACCAAAAATATTTCCTGCCGGACGACATTTTGATGAAAGTCGACCGCATGAGCATGGCTCATGCCGTGGAGGCGCGTCCCGTTCTGCTCGATCATCGCATCGTTGAATTCGCGGCGTCACTCCCCGCCTCGTTCAAGATTCGTGGCTCGCGGCAAAAGTGGATTTTGAAAGAGCTAATGAAGGATCGGCTGCCTGCATCGGTGCTGAGCCGCAAAAAAGTCGGCTTGGATATTCCCGCGCACGAATGGCTCCGCGGGCCTTTGCGTCCTCTTCTATCCGATGCGCTCCGGGATGCTGCTTCCCAGTACTCGGATCTGTTTCGTTTTACCGAGATCGAAACCTGCGTGCGCCGCCACATGGAGCGCCAGGAAAACCTCGGGTACCACCTGTGGGGATTGATGATTCTGTTTCTCTGGATGAGGCGATGGCGGATTCAATTGGGACGCTGCCCCGAACCGAACCGGCTCGGGCAACGCGTTCTTACGTCTACTATTTGATCGTAGCGCTCGTCGCGAGCGCCGTCTATTTAGGCTGTATCGTTTCACCGCCATCTTTGATGGACGATGTGGACGCTGTGCAGGCGCAGATTGCCCGCAACATGCTCACGTCTGGCGACTGGGTCACTGCCCACATCGACCGCATCGCCTATATGGAAAAACCGCCCCTGGTCTATTGGGTGATGGCGGCGTCCTACAAAATCTTCGGCGTGCACGATTGGTCGGCGCGGCTGCCCATCGCTCTTTCCGCCGTCGCGCTGTGCCTGATTACCGCCGGGTTTGGAATTTGGGCCTTCGGCAAACGTGGCGGATTCTACGCCGGCCTATGCATGGCCACCTGCGTCGGTCTGTTTCTATTCACGCGGATTTTGATTCCAGACGTAATGCTGACCGTCAATATCGCCCTCGCCATGTGGGGATTTCTGCGCGCGATTGACGAAGAAGAACGCCACCCGCTCGTATGGTCGATCGTCATTGCCGTCAATTTAGGCCTGGGATTGTTGCTGAAAAGCCTGATTGCCGTTGTTTTTCCGGTCGGCGCCGCGTTGCTCTACCTGCTTTTTACGCACCAGCTTTTTTCGGCAAAAGTCTGGCGCAGGCTCCATCCGTTTCTCGGCACCGTCATTGTTCTCGCCATCGCCGCGCCCTGGCATATCCTGGCGACGCTGCGCAATCCGCCTACTTTTGCGTTTACGCTGCATAGCGGCCCCGGCGATTACCACGGCTTCCTCTGGTTCTTTTTCATCAACGAACAGCTTTTGCGCTTTCTGAACATGCGCTACCCGCGCGACTACAACACCGTCCCGCGCGCCTACTTTTGGCTCTTCCATCTGATTTGGTTGTTTCCGTGGAGCGTTTACCTCCCGGCGATTGTGAAGCAGTCGTTTAAGCCTACGGATCGCGCCGGGCGAGCGCGCCTGCTGGCGCTATGCTGGATCGGGTTCGTGCTCGTATTCTTCACGTTTTCTACCACGCAGGAATACTACTCGATGCCCTGCTACCCGGCGTTTGCGCTGCTGATCGGCTCGGCCATGGCAGCGGGAGGGGACTGGGTCCGTCGCGGCACTCGCGTGCTCGCTGTCGTGACGGCCTGTTGCGCCATTGCGGCATTTGCGTTGCTGGTTGCCGTGCGGCACGTGCCCACTCCGGGCGACATTTCCATGGCTCTGGGCCACCATCCCAAGGCTTATTCGCTTTCGCTTGGGCACATGGAAGACCTGACCGTCCACTCGTTCGCATATCTGCGCCAGCCGTTGTTTTTGGCTGGCGTCGCGTTTCTACTCGGCGCATTGGGGACAGTTCGCTGGCTAGGGCAACGTGCTTATTTTGCCGCGGCTCTTATGATGGTGTTGTTCTTTCACGCCGCGCGCATGGCGATGGTGACGTTCGATCCTTATCTTTCTTCTCGTCCTTTGGCCACGGCCCTCAATCACTCGCCCCAAGGCACATTAATCGCCCAGGGCCACTACTACGCCTTTTCTTCGGTGTTTTTCTACACCGATCGGACGAGTCTGCTTGTTACCGATCGGCGCGTGAATCTCGCGTATGGCGCTCAGGCGCCCGGTGCTCCACACATGTTCATTAGCGACGCTGAATTTAAGAGTTTGTGGGCCGCGCCGGGCAGGTGCTATTTCCTTACGCATGATGTTAATCTATCGAAATTCCAGGCCATGGTCGGCGCGCCCATGGATACGGTCGCCAGCAGCGGCGGCAAGCTTTTGTTGACCAATCATCCAATTCCTGCCGCCGAAACCGGGCCGGGACCCGCAGGCGTTATTCCCCGCCGGAATGCTATACTGCATTCTCACTTGGATCCTCAGCACGCGCGTTTTGCGCGCTGGGGCGGAAACTCATGAGCCTCGAACAACATAGCGAACTAGCTTATTCGATAGTGGTGCCGCTATTTAACGAGCAGGAAAACGTCCCGCAGCTCTACGTCAAGATCATCGACGTAATGGACGGTATCGGCGAATCCTACGAAATCATTTTCGTCGACGATGGCAGCAAGGACGGCACCTTCCGGCTTCTCTCCGAAATCGCCGCCGACGATGCGCGCGTGGTCGTAGTGCGCCTGCGCCGCAATTTCGGACAAACCGCCGCGCTGAAAGCCGGTTTCGACCATTCACGCGGCGAAATCATCATTTCCATGGACGGCGACCTGCAGCACGATCCTGCTGAAATCCCGCGCTTCATTGAAAAAATTCAGGAAGGCTACGACCTTGTCAGCGGATGGCGCGTCGAACGCACAGACCACTGGCTGATGCGGCAACTTCCGAGTCGCGTGGCCAATTGGATCATGGCGAAACTCTCGCGGGTGGAGTTGCACGACTTCGGGACGACGTTCAAGGCCTACCGCCGGGAAATCTTGTCGGAAATTCACTTGTATGGGGAATTGCACCGCTTCATTCCCGCGCTCGCTAGCTGGGCCGGCGCATCCGTCGCGGAAGTCCCGATCACCAATATTCGCCGCAAGAATGGTAAGTCCAATTACGGCATCTCCCGCACCATTCGCGTGCTCCTCGATCTTCTGAGCGTTAAGTTTTTGCTCGACTATTCAACCAGGCCGCTGCAACTCTTCGGCATCCCGGGGCTCATCTGCTTGGCGAGCGGCACCGGAATCGGACTGTGGATCTTCGCACGCAAGGCGCTGTTCGACGAAGGCTTGCTTGCAAACCACGGGCCTCTGATCATTTTGGGCGTCGCGCTGGTGATGGGCGGAATCATGTTCATCGCCATCGGCCTGATCGGCGAGCTTTTGGCCCGCACGTACTACGAATCTCAGAACAAGCCGGTCTACACCGTACGAGAATTCGTCGGCCGGCGCGGCACTCTGTCGGGTCGCTCCGACCGCACCGCCGGAGCGGGCCGCTGAGCCGCAGAGCACCTCACGGGCGCTGGCCAGCCACGATTCAGCATAAACCAACGTATCGCGTTTGTTCGCGCAGGCAAAAAGTTGCTTGCAGGCGGTAGGCTGTCTGAGTGAAGATTTATCGGCGTTTTTCTTTTAGGCGGCGTGTTTCAAATTGCGGAGCGGCTACTGATGGTGACGCCGCGACGCGCATCGACGTACATCATAGACCCGTACAAGGAGCTCAGATGCGAATTGCCGTGCTAGGTGGGGATGGTTACTGCGGTTGGGCGACGGCCCTGTACCTCTCGAAGCAGGGCCATTCGATCGCCATCGTCGATAATTTTGTGCGCCGCCAGTGGGATTTTGAGCTCGGCGCGCAGACGCTGACTCCTATCCGCCCGCTTCCCGTGCGCCTCGACACCTGGCAGAAGCGCACCGGCAAAACCATCCAATCCTTCGTCGGAGATGTGACCGACTACGAGTTCCTGGCTTCATTCATTCGCGAATTCGAACCCGACGCGGTGATCCATTTCGCCGAGCAGCGCTCCGCACCCTATTCCATGATCGACCGCAAGCACGCCGTGGGCACGCAGGTGAACAATGTCGTCGGAACGCTCAATCTGCTCTTCGCGCTGCGCGAATTTCGACCCGATTGCCACCTGATCAAGCTCGGCACCATGGGTGAATATGGCACGCCGAATATCGATATCGAAGAAGGCTACATCGAAATCGAGCACAACGGCCGCAAAGATGTGATGCCGTACCCGAAGCAGCCCGGCTCGTTCTACCACCTCTCCAAAGTTCACGATAGCCACAACATCCTGTTCGCATGCCGCATCTGGAAATTGCGCGCCACCGACCTAAACCAGGGCGTGGTCTACGGCACTCTCACCGATGAAACGGCGCTCGACGAAGCGCTCATCAATCGCTTCGATTACGACGAAGTTTTCGGCACCGTGCTGAACCGCTATTGCGCGCAAGCCGCCGTCGGCCATCCGCTCACCGTTTACGGCAAGGGCGGGCAAACCCGCGGCTTCCTCGATATCCGCGATACCGTCCGCTGCCTCGAAATCGCCTGTTTGAATCCAGCGGCGCCGGGCGAATGCCGCGTCTACAACCAGTTCACCGAGCAGTTTTCCGTGCTGGAGCTGGCGCAGATGGTGAAAGCTGCCGGCAAAAAGTTGGGCATGCAAATCGAAATCGACCACTTGCCCGATCCGCGCGTCGAAGCGGAAACGCATTACTACAACGCCAAGCATTCCAAGCTGGTCGATCTCGGACTCAAGCCCCACTTGCTCTCCGAGTCGCTGCTCGATTCGTTGATGAATATCGCCGTCGAGTATCGCGACCGCATCGATCAGTCGCTCTTCCTGCCGCGCGTGAATTGGCGCAACGCCACCAACGACCGCCGCCGCCAAACCGCCACAGCCGCCGGCGCCACCGTCCCCGGCGCCTGATTCCGCGCGACACGCGGCGCAGAATTCTGCCGCAGCGCCCAGTGCCAGATAGCGTCGCGCGCGTATAGCATTTGATCTTCAGGTTGCCGCACTCTTCGCGCTTTCCGCGAAGGGTGCGGACTTATGCTTTTGGGGGCACAGATGCGCCACAACGCCTCTCGTCTACTAACGCCGCCAGTCCTAAAGTAGCGCTGGCCTTCAGGCCAGCAGCCTTTTCCGTTGCGTCAGAGTCCTGCGCCGATGTAGGGAAGGGTGCGGACTTTCCGGCCTTGCGATTGCCGGCGCCAGAAAATTCCGCAATTCGCCAACGGATTGAGATCTGTCATCCCGAACCGTCCCGCGCAACGCGCGGGTCGGGAGGGATCTGCTTTTTGCTTTCGTGGTTGGTGCGCCTACGCCCCCGCGGCCTTCTCCGTGTCGATCGAGCCGTCCTTCGTTCCCGCCGGCGTAGCCGAAACGAATTTCCCCTCGCGCATCAGATAATCCACTCCGCGCCAACGAATCGTCTTGCGCGTAAAGCTGCCCAGCCAAATCGCGAATGCCAGCGCATCCCACAGCGGGATCAGCGGAATCTTTTTCCAAAGCCCGCGCTGCTTCATGCCCCATCCGCCGATCGTCAACGCAATCGCCAACCGGCACGCCGCATAGCCCCCGAAATAAATCGCAGCAACCGTCGAACTCGGGTGACTCGCCACCGCCACAATGGCCCACGGCAATCCGAACGTAAAAATCAGCCCCATGTGTCCCCATGGACGCATCAACCGCTGCACCGTGGCCCACCGCAACCGCTTGTGCACCAGCTCTAGGAACGATCCGAAGTCCGCCACCGATTCCACCACGTACGGCAGCAGCTTCACCTCGTAGCCCTGTTCCGCGGCCAGTTTTCCCGCGTACAAATCATCCGCGGGACGATCCTCCACCAGCGGATACCCACCCCAGCTCTGCACCACTTTTCGTGTGGTCGCAATCGTTTGCCCGAATGTGAAAGTGACCCCATCGAGCTTCCACGCCACCATCACGCTGGCAAAGAAATCGGAAGTCATCCCGATCGATTGCAGACGCTCCGCCAAGCTGCGTTCTTTCGCCGATACGTAGAGACACGTCGCCGCTCCCACGCGCTCATCTCGAAACGGCGCCACTACGTTGCGCAAATAATCCGGGCGCACGCGCACGTCGCTATCGGTAATCACAAACAGGTCGTACTTCGCCTCGTTCGTTAGCCGCACCAGACGCGCCACTTTGTCGTTGATGGCGTGGCGTCCCGAACCAATCAGCACGCGAATCGAGCGCTCCGGAAAATCGCGTTTCACCTTTTCGATCGCCGGTAGCGAAGGATCGTCCGCATCCACGCAAAAGACGATCTCGTACTCGGGATAATCCAGCCTGCAGAAGCTCGCGTAATTTTCGTACGCGTCGATGTCGAGCCCCTTCACCGGCTTCAGCAAGCTCACGCCCGGATTGAAATCCGCGTCCACGCGAGTCTCCCGCCGCGCCGTGCGGAAATAATCCGCGGTGCAGAACAAAACCAGCAGGTAGTAAATGAAGGGAATCGCTGCAACACTGAGCACAGCGTATTCTGCTATCGCCAAGTGTTTCTGCCTCTCGTGGAGCCGGTTATATCGATAGATTCAGGGCCCGATGAAGCTGCCGGCGCAAGCTCTCCGGCTCCGGGCGGACCGGCACTGCTGGATGCGGACTGAAGCCGCTGCTAACCCTAAAAAGTGTAGCATGGAAAATCTGCCCGGCCCCCGCGCCGCCGGTCCGCAAGTATTTTTGGCCAAACGCTTTCGCTTCCCTGCCCAGAACGAGTAGGATATCCGCGATGCTTTTGCGTTCTTTTTTAGCCGTCGTTGTGTTTTTGCTTGGGATTCCCGCAGCCGCTTTTGCCTGCACGTGCTCGCAATCCGCTCCTGGGAAGTGCGCCGGTCTGCAATCCGGCAGCGTGGTTTTCCTCGGCAAGGTCACCGGGGCCTACGCCGTGGCGGCGCCCGCGCCCACAACGGATGGCGCGTCTGCCAGCGGTGTTCCCGCTGCCGACGATACGGAAGAGGGCGGATCTTCCGCGCCTGTCACTCGCTACCATTTTGAAGTCGAAGAGCGCTTCTCCGGTCCGAAAGCCTCTACCACCGATATTTTTTCCGGCGGTGACGACGGTGATTGCGGTTACCGCTTCAAAACCGGCGCCGAATATCTCGTTTACACTCACGAAGGTGCCGACGGTCGCCTCTACTCCACCATCTGCGACGGCACCCGCCCCGCCGCCGATGCCCGCGCGCTGATTCCGCAGTTGCGCGCCATGCGTGACGGCCAGCGTGTCGCGTCCGTGTTCGGCATCGTGCGCCGCGTCGATCCGCCATTCCTTGATCCGCCCAACGCGCCTGATCCTCCCGTCGCCCGTGTGACCATCCATCTCCGCTCCCGCTGGGATCGCTTCGAAACCGCCACCGACGGAACCGGCGTCTATTCGCTTTACGACGTCCATGCCGGCGTTTACAACTTCTCCGCGCATCTTCCCGCCCGCATGGTTCTTACCGAACACAATCTGGCCAGCGGCCTGCATCCTTTTGAACTTCCCGCCGGCGCCTGTTTCGAATACGACGTAGACGCGTTGCCCACCGGCGAAATTCGCGGGAGCATCCTGAACCCGGAGGGGAAGCCCCTGCCGCTCGCGGCCATCGAACTCTATCGCGAAGGAAGCTATTCGGAAGATCATCCCGGCCTTTGGGGTTTTCAAGGCTCAAAGGGCGTTTTCGATTTTGACCACGTTGGCCCCGGCCGCTACATCCTCGTCTTCAACCGCAGGAATAGCTTGGATCCCAATTCGCCCTTTCCGCGCGCTTTCTATCCGGGCGTATCCGATCTTAGCGATGCTAAACCCATCGTGCTCAAAGGTGGCGAGCGTCTGCTTGACCTGAAAATGAAGCTTTCGCAAGGTATCCCCACGCGCCACCTGCGAGTTCGCATCCGCTTCCTTGGACCGCGTCCGCTCGGCACCGTCACCGTGACGGCGCAGGCTGACCACGGCGATAATCCCGCGACGCAAAGGATCGGCCCTGATCTGTACGAATTCGCCCTGCTCGATTCCGCGAGCTACACTGTTTCTGCATGGCAGGATTTGATTCCGCAGCACATCCCCACGCGCCGCGGCGCTCCAGCCTGCGTGGTGCCGGCGCGCATCAATGCGCCGCCCGTTAGTATCCCGGCCGCGAACGCGCCTCTTGAGCAGATCACGCTGGCATTTCCGGCTCTTGCTTGCAGCAACGTGGCGCCCTAAAGCATCTGATTCCGTGCCAACAATCTGCGGCCGCCATCCGGTTCATATGTTCTGCTCATGAAGGGAGTTCGCGAATGCAAGGCAATCTCACAGTAGCGGCACTGGCCCTTTTACTCTTTTCGGGTCCGGCCGCGCGAGCGGTCGCTCAATAAAACCCAGCCGATTCGAATTCGCAGGCCGCAACTGTGAAAACGGGTAAAGGGAAAGCGGCCGAATCAAAGGCCTCGAACGCATCCGACGGCAAGCCGCAGTCGTCCGTCACCATCGGCTATTACGACGGCCGCTATAATTCACCGACGTACGATCTGCTCGAAGAAAACGCCCAATCGGAACCTTCCTACAGCGCCATCGTCGGCGCCTTCACCGCTGCATTTAATACCTACGTTCGCGATGAGCTGAAATTCGGCGATGACATGACCTATCAGGTTCTTCCCACCGCGCCCAGCGCGCATTGGAACTGGAAATCAGCCACCAACGCAGGCGAGGGTTGGCCAACCGCTCCGAACGTCGAACCCGATCTGATTAGCGAGTTGCTCGACAACGCCAATCTGCAAGTGCAAGTTGAGAACGGCTATTTCGACCTCTCCACTCCGTTCTACGCCACCAAATTCACCATGGACCATCTGCTGCTTCCCAAATCGGCCGAAGACCGCATCCATTTCGAACATAACGACGCCGGCCACATGATGTATCTCCGCGAAAGCGCGCTGCAGAAACTCTCCGCCAACGTCCGCGCGTTCATCACCCAAGTCTCCACGCACTAGCTGGGCCGGTTCGATCAATGGAAGATGCGCCCAAGGTCGACGTGTGCTATCGTGCGCGCGGCAACCGCGCGTTCGCCGCGCCCGATTGCGGTGATCTGCATGATCGTCAGAACTGTAAAGGTCGTGGTGTTCGCGTTCCTGGCGGCGCTCCTGTCTTTGGCTGGCCCCTATAGCATTGGACTGCGGCAACAACACCGTGCTCGGAAATTTTTGCGAGACGTCACGAAACTGAAGTTGGGGGCAGCGACCTTCGCGGATGCCGAGAGGCTGGCTGACCGCTACGGAGGGGAGCCGTGGAACGCGATTCCGAGCCTCGCCATGTGCACGAGCAGTCAGTGCTATCTCATTTTTAAGTTTCCAAATCCTCGCAATTACTTGCCGTTCTTTTCGAAGGTTCTCTTCGGCGGCCTCGTTCACGTAAAAGACGGGACGGTTGTCTCTGTCGAGATCTCCTATGAGTGCGACTCTCGGCTCGGTTGGGCCGCGTACGATGTAACGGAGACTCCGGGTGGTAACTTTCCGGATGACCGAGTTCACCATTGGCAATACTTCGGATATGAATGGAAGTCGCCGGCCTATGGCGTCAGACCTCTCCATGTGGACGGAAATGGGGTTCCGTGGGTTCTTCAGGTGCTACTCGGCAAGAATGCGAACGCTGGAGAACGCTCAGATGCCCTCGCGTTCGATCTGTCGTGTCTCGCGAAGCTCTACGACTGCCGTACTCCGTCTTCAATCTATCCCGCAAAAATGTTACGGCTGGCCGTCAACGAATCTTGGCCTACGCCGAACGCGCCGCTCGTGCGGAAGTAGGATCATCCTCTGCTCAGCGTGGGGCTCGCGGGCTTTTCGGCTCCGCGTTGGCGCCGGAATTGCACTTTTTTGCGATGCGCAGGTACAGGATTGTCCAACCTGTACCTAATCTGTACTTCCGGCCAGTAGCGTTTTTCTTAGGCAATCTGTTAACGTGAGTTCGCCATGTTGTATGGAGACAAAATTCTCGCCGCCGAATCGGCTGGCTCCAGCCGGACGCGGAAGTCTGCCTCGCGAAGCTCCGCGAATTCCCGTCGAACGCCTCACGTAGCTGCAAGCCGCCCAGCCACATCCCAGGCGCCTCAACGAGCGCAAAATCGTTCGCTCGGCAGATCGATACATGTTCGGGTGAAACGCAGCCTAAGTGCCTGCCAAACCAATAACTTAATTTTTGCAGATCGATACACTCTCGTTGCACGTTCTAGCATCAAAGTCGAAGCTTCCAATTCGCGCACTCTAGGCCGAAAGTGACCACTCCGTCGCCGAAATCAGCCACGCCGTTCGCGCTCAGGCCCCACCCGCGTCTCTACGAAATCAACACCTGGGCGTGGCTCGAATCTCTTTCCGCGCGATTCGGTCGAACCGTCAAGCTCGGGGATGTTCCGAACTCAGAGTGGGACGCACTCGCGCAGCGCGGCTTCGATATCGTTTGGCTGATGGGCTTGTGGCAGCGCAGCCCCGAAGCGCGCCGCCTCGCGCTCGCCAATCCTGATAACCCTCCGCTATACGATCGCGCACTGCCCGGTTGGAAACCCGAGGACGTAATCGCATCGCCCTATTCCGTCGCCGCGTATGTTCCCGACCCGCGCATCGGAACTTGGCAGGACGTAGATGCCGTCCGCAAGAAGCTGCACGCGCGCGGCATAGCCCTGTTTTTCGATTTCGTCGGCAATCACACGGCGCTCGACCATGCTTGGACGCGCGAACATCCCGACTTCTACGTTCAGGCCACGCAAGAGCAATTCACCAAAGACCCGAACTCTTTCCGCGCCATTGACTCGCCGACTGGGACGCATTTCATCGCGCTGGGCCGCGATCCGTATTTCCCGCCGTGGACCGATTGCGCGCAGCTCAATCATTTCAATCCGGCGATGCGCGCCGCGCAAATCGCCGAGCTGCGGACGATCGCTTCTCACTGCGACGGTGTTCGCTGCGATATGGCCATGCTGCACCTGAGCGATATCTTCGAAAAAATCTGGGCGCCGTATCTTGGAGGCGCGAAACCGATGGCCCACGAATTCTGGGCCGACGTTCATGTTCAGGTACCCAATCTGATCCTGCTCGCGGAAGCATATTGGGGCACCGAACAGCGTCTGCTCGATCTCGGATTTTCGTTTGTCTACGATAAGAATTTTTACGATTCCGTTCGCGACATGGACGCGCCGCAAATTCGCGGCGCGCTTTCCGCGCCGCTCGATTATCAGAAGTGCATGGCGCGGTTTCTCGAAAATCACGACGAGCATCGCGCCATCGAAGTCTTCGGTAAAGATCGCATGGCATCCGTCGCCACGTTAATGAGCACCGTGCCGGGCATGCGCTTCTACCATCAGGGCGAACTCGAAGGGCTCTCCATTTATTTGCCGATCACGCTTCGAATGGCCGCGCCGCGCCCCGCCGATCCAGCGATATACGAGCTTTTCGAAAAAATTCTGCGCGTCACCAACGAAGACGTCTTCCATCACGGCTCGTGGAATCTGCTTCCCGTGACCCGCGATTGCGACGATTCCTGCGGCAACCTGATCGCCTACGAATGGCGCGCGGACAAGGCGTGGAAAGTCATTGCCGTGAATCTCGCGGGACGTCCTTCGCAGGGACGCATTCAGTTCACCGCAAGCCAGCTTTCCGCGCCAGAATACATCTTTTACGATGAACTCAACGAAGTGCGTTATTTGCGAACAGGCGACGAACTGCGCGCGCAGGGTCTTTTCGTCCGGCGCGACGGCTTCGGCGCGCACCTATTCGACGTTTCTCCCGCGCGCTGACCGGATGAACCCGACGCGCGGTTTTCTTGATTCGGCTGGCCGCTTATCGTTGCGCGTCGAAGCAATCTCAGCCGCCGCCTCGCACGAAAAAATTTCTGCTATCCTTTGGGAAGTGCGTAAATCTCTTTTGCCGTTGATTTTTCTCGTTGCGGCGGCCGCCTGCTCGCTCGCGCCGCTGCACGCTGCACAACCATCGTCGCGCGCACGGGCTGAAGCATTTCCTGCGGCATCTCCCGCCCAGCAGGCGCCCACACCCGCTCCGGCTCCCGCATCGAACAAGCCACAATTGCCCGCAGCGGCTTCTCACCTCAATGACGCGCCGTCGCCGCTCGTCCCACCGCCGGTGATCATTCTCGACCCGGCTCATGGCGGCACGAATACCGGCGCGCGCGGCGAGAGTGGTCTCGTCGAAAAAGATGTGGTGCTGCAAATCGCGCGCACGCTGCAGGCACAGCTTGAGAACCACGGCTATCGCGTGTTGATGACGCGCACGGATGATTCCAATCCTTCTTATGATGACCGTGCAGCCATCGCCAATGCCTACCGCAACGCGATTTTCATCACGCTGCACGTGGGCTCAACCGGAAAGATCGGAACGGTGCGCACCTATTACGATGAATTCTGGACTCCGAATGCCTCGATGCCGTCATCCGCGCAAGCGCCGACGCCAAAGACAACGCTGAAGCCGAATGCCCAACCGACCGTGCCGGCGATCGCCAAACTTCCCGCGAACACGCTGATCTCCTGGCAGCAGGCGCAGAGGCCGTACGTCGATGCCAGTCATCGTCTGGCCGATCTATTGCAGCTTCAGTTCGCGCAAACGTTCCCCGGCTCGCCACTGGTTTCGTCAGCGGTGCCGCTCCGCGATCTGCGTTCGGTGGCCAACCCCGCAGTAGCGATCGAAATCGCGAATGTCTCCGCTCCCAGCGCAGACACGATTTTGGCTCTCTCCGGACCGTTATCGGCTGATATCGAGCAAGCGATCGCGACATTCCGGCAAGCGCCTGTTTCGGAGACGCCCTGATGCCGCGCAACCTTAAAATTGTCATTGGCATTCTGGCCGTTGCGGTCATCATCGGACTGATCAGCCTGGGCAGCCTGCGCAATCACATGAAAGGACTCGATGTAACGCAGTCGACCGAGGAGCAGGCGCGCCGGGCCGTACTCGAACCTCCCATTTCCACGCCCACGGACCAGCCGGTGGAGGCGAAGATTTTCTGGGCCGCGGGCGCCGGAAAAGTCGCGCCGGTGGAAATCGAATTGCCGCTTTCCGCCGATCCGGTGGAGCGCTCGGAACAATTGCTGCAAGCGCTGATCGCCAATCCGTCCACCGCGGATCAACGGACGCTGCCCGCGAGCACCACTTTGCTGGGCTTTTACATTCTTCCGGACGGAACCGCGGTTGCGGACTTTTCGGATTCGCTGGCGTCCGAATTACCATCCGGAATTTTGAGCGAATCGATGGCCGTGGATTCGATCGTGCGCACGCTCGCCGCCAACATGCCGCAGCTGCGGCGGCTGAAGATCCTGATCCACGGCCAGGAAGTGGACACGCTTGCGGGCCACGTGGATTTGACCGGATTCTTCGATCTGAATCCAGCGCCAGCACAACAGACCTCGACCGCATCGGCAGTGGGCGAACCAGCAGCTAACAGTGAGATGAACGTTACGGCTCCATCCGGCGCATCGCCGCCCGCGCTGGCCTCGGCATCGCAGACGAAACCTTCGCATTAAGCGACCGCGCCGCGCATTGCGCCTTCAATTGTTCGTGCTTTCGGTTGACACCTTCGGCATCAGTCGGCAAACTGGCCCGACGACAAAAATTCCGCAGGAAAGAAAGGAATCTGCATTTTGCGAACCGACGGACGCGCGCCGCACGATTTGCGGCCTATTAAAATGACTGCCGATTTTATTCCCAGCGCCGAGGGCAGCGTGCTAATCGAGTTGGGCCACACGCGCGTGATCGTCACGGCCACAGTGGACGATGGTGTGCCGCAATTCCTGAAGGGCACCGGCAAAGGCTGGGTGACCGGCGAATACGGAATGTTGCCGCGCTCGACTGAGGAGCGCACCCCGCGCGAGTCGGTGCGTGGCCGGCAGTCCGGACGCACGCTCGAAATTCAGCGCATGATCGGTCGCACGCTGCGAGCCGCCGTTGATCTGAAGGCTCTCGGCGAGCGCACCGTGTGGCTCGATTGCGACGTGATTCAGGCGGACGGTGGCACGCGCACCGCGTCCGTGACCGGTGCGTTCGTGGCGCTCGCGCTGGCGATGCAGCGCATGGTTTCGGCGGGAATGCTTCGCACCATTCCGATTATCGATTCGGTGGCCGCCACGAGTGTGGGAATCGTGGGCGACGAGTTGCTGCTCGATCTTGCATACGAAGAAGATTCGCGCGCTGAAGTGGACATGAACGTGGTGATGACCGGCGGCGGAAATTTCGTGGAAGTGCAAGCGTCGGCAGAGGGGCGTTCGTATACCACCGATGAACTGGCGCGACTGCTCGATCTGGCGGGCGATGGAATCAAGCGGCTGGCGCGCGCGCAACACGAACTTTTGGGCATGGATTTCCGCGGGCGAGGGCGATAGCGGCGACCGGACATGTTGACTCGCGTCCTGCTCGCTTCATCAAACCTTGGAAAATTGCGCGAATATCGAGAGCTTGCCGCTGGCACCGGAGTCGAACTCGACCTGCTGCCAAATTTTCAGACTCACCCGCCATTCGATGAAAGCGCGCTGACCTTCGCGGAAATCGGCGCCGCCAAGGCTCTGCATTACAGCCGCTTTACAAGCGAGATGGTGCTCGCCGACGATTCGGGACTCGTCGTGCCAGCGCTTGGCGGCGCGCCGGGAGTGCGGTCCGCACGCTACGCGGGCCCGAACGCCACCGATGAAGAAAACAATCGCAAGCTGTTGCGCGAGATGCAAGGGCGTGAACGCGACCAGCGACGAGCGCGATTCGTCTGCGTAACAGCTCTGGCGCGGAGTGGACGCGCGCTAGCGATAGTTTCGGATTCGGCGCAAGGCAGTATCGTTCAACAGCCCAGGGGAACGGGCGGGTTCGGCTACGATCCTCTGTTTTATTCTCCCGAGCTGGGATGTACGTTCGCGGAAGCGCCTGCCCCGCAAAAGAACCGTCGCAGCCATCGCGGCAAGGCATTTGCCAAGATCCTGGCCCTTCTGGCCGCGCACAATTTTTGATCCCTTCTTACCGCCTGCCGCATCCAATCGGAAGCTTGCATAAACTTCTTGCTCCGGGCGCGTGGCCTGGAGTAGAAGTGGGACTCCTTCCCTCTGAGGTGCCTCAATGGCCGCATCGCAAGTTGCCCTGAAGTCACAATCGGACTTGCTAGCGCGATTAGAGGAAGCACGCGCGCGAACCGATGCGATCTACGATTCGCTTCCGCCCAACTCCTATTACGAAAGGCCGATCCCCCAACGCCACCGGCTGATTTTCTATCTCGGCCATCTGGAAGCGTTCGATTGGAATTTGCTCAGCGGACCGCTGGGTCTTGTGACGGACGACGCCGCGTTCGACAATTTATTCGCGTTTGGAATTGAC
>Ga0307373_10004241_pt1 | contig 24331 bp, 18 predicted proteins | sample OX2MG_FD_202534 | JGI IMG/M metagenome (GOLD analysis project Ga0307373, IMG submission 202534) | Soil microbial communities from Risofladan, Vaasa, Finland - OX-2 | ecosystem: Environmental > Terrestrial > Soil > Coastal area > Acid sulfate soil | place: Finland: Risofladan, Vaasa | collected...
CGGAGTCCGCGGGCCTGAAGGCGATTGTCATGGACGTCGAATCCTACGCCCAGCAGGCGGCGCTCGGCCTGGTCGTGCGACAGCTGCCGAACGGCGGCAAGGACCAGAACATCGCGGTGGTCGATGTCGGTGCGAACGTGATGAACGTCAGCGTGCTGCGCAACGAGCAGTCCGTATACACCCGCGAACAGGCCTTCGGCGGCAACCAGCTGACCCAGGATATCGTGAGCCGCTACGGCATGAGCGCCGAGGAAGCAGAAGGCGCCAAGCGAACCGGAGGGCTGCCGGACGACTTCGAGATGGAGGTGCTGCGCCCGTTCATGGAGAACCTGTCCATGGAGATCCAGCGCGCGCTGCAGTTTTTCTTCACCTCGACCCAGTTCAGCAGCATCGATCACATTCTGCTGGCGGGCGGCTCGGCGGTGATACCGGGCTTGGACGAGGTGGTCAATACCCGCACCCAGGTGGCGACCATGGTCGCCAATCCATTCGCTGCGATGCAGACCTCGCCCCGCATCCAGTTGAAGCGCCTGATCGTCGACGCACCGTCGCTGATCGTGGCATGCGGTCTCGCGATGCGGAGGTTCGACCCGCAATGACGATCCGCATCAACCTGCTGCCGCACCGGGAGGAGCGCAGGAAACGCGCGCGCCAGCACTTCATTGCCCTTACGGGACTGACCGCGGTGCTCGGACTGGTGATTGTCGGCGCCGTGCACGTGTTCTTCGCCAACCGCATCGCCATCCAGGACGATCGCAACGCGTTCCTCAAGACGCAGATCGCCCAGCTCGACAAGCAAATCAACGAGATCAAGAAGCTGAGGGACGAAATCCAGGCGCTGCTCGCCCGCAAGCAGGTGATCGAGACGCTGCAGGCCGACCGCGCGCAGACGGTACACCTGATGAGCGAGCTGGTCCACGTAGTGCCCGAAGGCGTGTATCTGAAGTCGATGAAGCAGAAGGGGCTGAACGTCGCGCTCTCCGGCTACGCACTGTCGAACGCCCGGGTTTCGACGCTGATGCGCAACATTGAGGCCTCGCCCTGGCTGGAGAAGCCGCAGCTGATCGAAATTCGAGCGGTAACCGTGGCCAAGCGGCGCCTGTCGGAATTCGACATGAACTTGTCACTGAAGCGCCCTCAGACCAGCGAAGAGCAGAAGGCAGGTGGTACGGCGCCCGCCAAGGGCGCACCCGCGAAGAAAGGGTGAGCCATGGCGATCAACCTGAACAGGTATCTCGAAGACTTCCGCAACCTCAATCCGCGCGACCCAGGAACTTGGCCGCTTGTTCCGCAGATCGCGGCGCTGCTCGCGGTGTTGATTGCGATCCCGATCGGGGGCTATTTCCTCGACTGGCAGGGTCAGCTGGACACGCTGAATCGCGGCCGGCAGGAAGAGGGCAAGCTCAAGCAGGATTACGTGATCAAGAAGGGACAGGCGATCAACCTCGACCTGTATAAGCAACAGCTGCGCGAGATCGACACCCAGTTCGGCGCGCTGCTCAAGCAGCTACCGAACAAGTCACAGATGGACGCGCTACTGGTGGATATCAACCAGGCGGGCCTCGGGCGCGGCCTTCAGTTCGAGCTGTTCAAGCCGGCACCGCACGAGATCGAGAGGGAGTTCTACGCCGAACTGCCGATTGAAATCCGCGTGGCCGGGGCCTACAACGACATGGGCGCATTTGCCAGCGACGTCGGCCAGCTGTCGCGCATCGTGACGCTCAACGACGTCTCGGTGCAGGCGACCAAGGACGGCAATCTCGTGATGGAGGCGACCGCGCGCACCTTCCGCTACCTCGACGAACAAGAGATCGCCGCGCAGCGCAAGGCCGCGCGCGGCAAGAAACCGGGGGCCAGGTGATGAGGAAGTTCCTGGCACTAGCATGCGTTGCGCTTCTGACCTCCTGTAGCGGCGACCAGTTCGGCGACCTCAAACAGGAGCTCGCGCGCTTAACCCAAAACCTGCGCGGGCGCGTTCCGCCGCTGCCTCAGGTGAAGCCATACGAGCCGGTTCCATACACGGGCGCGGCGAACATCGACCCCTTCAACCCGGAGCGCATCAATATCGCGCAGGCCGCCACCGCCAAAGGCGGAGGCGGCGGGCACCGGCCGGACTTCAACCGTCCGCGCGAGCCGCTGGAGGCCTTTCCGCTTGATTCGATCAAGATGGTCGGCACCATCACGCAGGGCAAGGAAAGCTTCGGCTTGGTGAAGGCGGGGCCGAACCTGTACCGCGTCAAGAAGGGTAACTATATGGGCCAGAACTTCGGTGTCATCACCGCGATAAGCGAAGACGAGATCACGCTCAAGGAGCTGATCCAGGACAGCAACGGCGAGTGGGTCGAGCGCACCAGCGCGCTGCACCTGCAGGAGGCGAAGAAATGAGTACGCTCGGCATGATGCGCACCTCTTTCCAGGTTTTGGCACTGTGGCTCGCGGGGCTCGGCCTTGCGCTCGCGCAGGCGAACACTATCGATGCGTTCAACGTGACGCAGCAGGGGGGCAAGATCGTGGTCAGCGTCACCACCCGCGATCCGCTGAAGAGCGTGCCGCCGAACTTCAGCGTGACCAACCCGGCGCGTATCGCGATCGACTTCCCGGGCACGGTCAACGCGATCGGGCGCACCAGCCAGGACATCGGCCAGGGGGATCTGGCGAGCATGAACCTCGTGCAGGGCGCAGGGCGCACGCGGCTGGTGCTCAATCTGAATCGGCCCGTGGCGCACGACATTAGCCTGGACGGCAAGAACCTGATCATCACGCTGTCGCCCCCGGCAGTCGCGCCGGCGAGCGCGAGCTCGAGCGGAGGGGTGGCGCACTTCGCGGAAGGTCGCGCCGACACCACGCACTCGATCCGCGGCGTCGACTTCCGTCGCGGCAGCTCGGGCGAGGGACGGGTCGTCGTCGATCTGTCCGACCCGAACACCGGGATCGATATTCGGCAGCAGGGCCAGAACATCATCGTCGACTTTCTCAAGACTTCGGCGCCGGATGCCTTGCGGCGCCGGCTCGACGTTACCGACTTCGCCACGCCAGTGCAGACCGTCAACACGTTCCAGCAGGGCCAGAACGTGCGCATGGTGATCACCCCCAGGGGCCAGTGGGAGCAGACCGCCTATCAGACCGAGAACGAATTCGTGGTCGAGGTGAAACCGGTCGCCAAGGAGGCCACGGCAGTCGGGGTGCTGCAGTCCGGCAAGTACACCGGCGAGAAACTGTCGCTGAACTTCCAGAACGTCGAGGTACGGGCGGTACTTAACGTGATCGCCGACTTTACCAACCTCAATATCATCACCAGCGACACCGTGACCGGCAACATCACGCTGCGGCTCAAGGACGTACCCTGGGACCAGGCGCTCGCAATCATCCTCGAAACGCGCGGCCTCGACATGCGCCGCAACGGCAACGTAATCTGGATCGCGCCGCGCGACGAGATCGCGACGCGCGAGAAGCTCGCCCTCGAGGCACAGCAGCAGATCAACGATCTCGAGCCGACACATACCGAAGCGTTCCAGTTGAACTACCAGAAGGCCGCGGACGTGCAGAAGCTGCTGACCGACCCGCAGCAGCGGATTCTGTCCAAGCGCGGAAGCGCCGTCGTCGACGCGCGCACCAACACGCTGTTCGTGCAGGACACGCCAAGCCGGCTGGGGGAGGTGCGCAAGCTGATCGCCAAGATCGACATCCCGGTGCGCCAGGTAATGATCGAGGCGCGCATCGTCGAGGCAAACGATACGTTCAGCAAGAACCTCGGTGCGAGACTCGGGTATAACGAAACGGCCAGCGGCATGCATCCCTTCCTGGGCCATGGAGCAGGCGTCACATTTGGCGGCAGCCTGGACAACACCGGCATAGTCACCGGTCAGACGGGGGGCACGACAACGGCTACGTCTACGGGATTCGCGGCGAGCATGCTGAACGCGAACCTGCCGGCCGCTGGCCTGAATTCGTTCAACGCCGGGCAATTCTCGTTCATCTTGTTCAACAGCGCGATGACGCGGTTCCTCAACCTCGAGCTGAGCGCGCTTGAGGCGGACGGCAAGGGCAAGATCATCTCCAGCCCGCGCGTGCTGACCGCCGACCAGGTGGAAGCGGTGATCGAGCAAGGCACGGAGATTCCATACCAACAGGCGACCTCCTCGGGCGCGACCGCCATCGCCTTCCAGAAGGCGAATCTGGCGCTCAAGGTAAAGCCCCAGATCACCCCTGATGGCAACGTCATCATGACGCTCGACGTGAACAAGGACGCGCCGGGCACCATCACCCCGCAGGGCGTGCAGATCAACACCAAGCACGTCAAGACGGAGGTGCTGGTGGAGAACGGCGGCACGGTGGTGATCGGCGGAATCTACGAGCAGACCAGCCAGACCGACATTACGAAAGTACCGTTCTTCGGAGACCTGCCCTACGTCGGGTTCCTGTTCAAGAACAACACCACGAACACGAGCAAGACCGAGCTGCTGGTATTCATCACGCCGAAGATCGTGAGCGATCGTCTGGGCCTGCGCTGACTGCCTGTCGTCCACTCCTAAGTGGGTGCTGCGGCCGGGACCTCCCGGCCGCTTCTTTTTTTGCGGCGCCGTTACAATAAGCGCGTGAAAGGTAGCGGCAATATCTTCCTGGTCGGCATGATGGGGGCTGGCAAGACCACCATCGGCCGGCTGCTGGCGCGCCGTCTGAAGCGCCCGTTCTACGACTCGGACCATGAGGTCGAGCGGCGCTGCGGGGTCAAAATCCCGATGATTTTCGACATCGAGGGCGAAGCCGGTTTTCGCAGCCGCGAGGCCTGCGTGCTCGATGAGCTGAGCGCGCTCGACGCTGTCGTGCTCGCGACCGGCGGCGGCGCGGTGCTGCGCGAGGACAACCGACGCCATCTCGGTGCGCGCGGCACGGTCGTATACCTGCACGCGCGCCCGGCCGACCTGTACCAGCGTGTGCGCCACGACAAGAATCGACCGCTGCTTGCCGCGACCGATCCGCTGCGGCGCCTGGAAGAGCTCTATGCATCGCGCGACCCACTGTACCGCCAGGTCGCCGACATCGTGATCGACACCGGCAGGCAAAGCGCACAGGCATTGCTGCGCGAGCTGCTCAGCCGCCTTGGCGAATCATGCAAACTATCCGCGTAGCGCTCGGCGAGCGCAGCTACCCGATCCACATCGGTGCCGGGCTGATCGGCCAGGCATCGCTATACGCGCCGCACCTGCGCGCCGGCAAGGTCGCGGTAGTGACCAACGAGGTGGTTGCGCCGCTCTACCTGGGCGCGGTGCGCGGTGCGCTGGCCGCCGCCGGGGCGCGGAGCATGGAGATCGTGGTTCCCGACGGCGAGGCGGCTAAGAGCTGGGAGACGCTCGACCGCGTGTTCGACGCTTTGCTCGCCGCGCGCTGCGGCCGTGACAGCGTGCTCGTCGCGCTCGGCGGCGGCGTGGTGGGCGACCTGGCCGGTTTCGCGGCGGCGGTCTACCAGCGCGGCGTGCCATTCATCCAAGTGCCGACCACGCTGCTCGCGCTGGTGGATTCCTCGGTCGGCGGCAAAACCGCGATCAACCATGCGCGAGGCAAAAACATGATCGGCGCGTTCCATCAGCCGCTCGCCGTGATCGCCGACGTGGCGACGCTCGAATCGCTGCCCGAACGCGAGCTGCGTGCCGGTCTCGCCGAGGTCATCAAGCACGGTTTCGTCCTCGACGCGCGATTCGTGGACTGGCTCGAAGCCAACATGGAGGCGCTGCTGGCGCGCGAGCGTGCCGCGCTGGCGCACGCGGTTCGACGCTCCTGCGAGCTGAAGGCCGACGTGGTAGCAGCCGACGAGCGCGAGGCGGGGCTGCGCGCGTTGCTCAACTTCGGGCACACCTTTGCCCACGCCATCGAAACCGGGCTGGGCTACGGCACCTGGCTCCACGGCGAGGCGGTGGCGGCGGGCATGGTGATGGCCGCTGATCTGTCGGCGCGCGCCGGGCTGCTTGCCGGCGGCGACGCGCAGCGCGTGAGCGCACTCATCGCCCGCGCCGGCCTGCCGGTGCGCGGACCTCAACTCTCACCCGAGCGCTACCTCGAGCTGATGGCGATCGACAAGAAAGCCGCGCGCGGCCGCACGCGTTTCGTGCTGCTGGAGGCAATCGGCCGCGCGACGCTGCGCGGCGATGTGGACGATCGCGCGGTGCGTGAGACGATCCTTGCCTGCGGTCCGCAGGCCACCGCTTCTGCCGCGCAGTAGCTCGGCCCTGCCTGGACTCCCTTGAATCAGAGGGAGCAACTGGGTATATTCATCGGTTCGTCCGCCCTTTTTGTGCAGAGCGGCGAAACGACGCGTCTTCTTTTGTTTTCAGAGGGTTAGTCATGGCCCACCGTTCACTGCCGCCTGCGCAGGGCCTGTACGATCCGGCCCGCGAGCGCGACGCCTGCGGCGTCGGCTTCGTCGCACACATCCGGGGCGGGAAATCGCACTCCATCATCGGCCAGGGGCTGACGATCCTCAAGAATCTTACCCACCGCGGTGCGGTCGGTGCGGACCCCAAGGCCTCGGATGGGGCCGGAATCCTGATCCAGATCCCCGACCGGTTTTTCCGCGAGGAGCTGGCCAAGCAGGGCGTGCATCTGCCGCCTCCGGGGCAGTTCGGCGTAGGCATGGTGTTTCTGCCGCGCGAGCCCGCCAGCCGCCTCGCATGCGAGTACGAGATCGAGCGCGCGATCAAGGACGAGGGCCAAGTGCTGCTCGGCTGGCGCGACGTCCCGGTCGACAATTCGGATCTGGGTGAATCGGTGAAACTGGTCGAGCCGGTGATCCGTCAGGTGTTCATCGGCCGCGGCAAGGACGTCACGGTGACCGACGCCCTGGAGCGCAAGCTCTACATCATCCGCAAGAGCTCCGGCCACGCCATCCAGGCCTTGAAGCTCGCCCATGGCATCGAGTTCTACGTACCGTCGATGTCGGCGCGCACCGTCGTCTACAAGGGCATGCTGCTCGCGCAGCAGGTGGGCGAGTATTACCGCGACCTGCAGGACCTGCGCGTCGAGTCGGCACTCGCGCTGGTGCACCAGCGCTTTTCGACCAACACGTTCCCGTCGTGGGACCTGGCGCATCCGTTCCGCATGATCGCGCACAACGGCGAGATCAACACGCTGCGCGGCAACGTCAACTGGATCCGCGCGCGCCAGGGCGCGATCTCGAGCCCGATCCTCGGCGCCGACCTGAGCAAGATCTGGCCGCTGATTTATCCCGGCCAATCCGACTCGGCCTCCTTCGACAACGCGCTCGAGCTGTTGGTCATGGCCGGCTACTCGGTGGCGCACGCTGTCATGATGATGATTCCCGAGGCGTGGGAGAACCACACGCTGATGGATCCGAGCCGGCGCGCGTTCTATGAGTACCACGCGGCAATGATGGAGCCTTGGGACGGACCGGCCTCGATCGCCTTTACCGACGGACGCCAGATCGGCGCCACGCTCGACCGCAACGGTTTGCGGCCGTCGCGCTACCTGGTGACCGACGACGACCTGGTGATCATGGCCTCGGAGGCGGGGGTGCTGCCCATCCCCGAGGAGCGCATCGTCAAGAAGTGGCGTCTGCAGCCGGGGAAGATGTTCCTCGTCGACCTGGAGAAGGGCCGCATCATCGACGATAAGGAGCTGAAAGACTCGCTCGCCTCCGTGAAGCCCTACGCCGAGTGGATCGAGCGCATCCGCGTCAAGCTTGACGAGGTGGAGAGCGACCACCGGCAGCCCGAGCGCTCCGCGGTTCGGCTGCTCGACCGCCAGCAGGCCTTCGGCTATACGCAGGAGGACATCAAGTTCCTGATGCTGCCCATGGCGCTCGAGGGCCAGGAGCCGGTCGGCTCGATGGGCAATGACTCCCCGCTGGCGGTGCTGTCGGACAAGAATAAGACCCTGTACCACTACTTCAAGCAGCTGTTCGCGCAGGTGACCAACCCGCCGATCGACCCGATCCGCGAGGAGCTGGTGACCTCGCTGGTGTCGTTCATCGGCCCCAAACCGAACCTGCTCGGCATCGACGAGATGAACCCGCCGCTGCGGCTCGAGGTGAGCCAGCCGGTGCTCGACTTCTACGAGATGGAGAAGGTCCGGCACATCGAGCGCTACACGCAGGGCAAGTTCGTCGCCTGTGAGCTCGACATCACCTATCCGCTCGCCTGGGGCAAGGAGGCAATCGAAGCGCATCTCGCCAGCCTGTGCGCGCAGGCCGAGGACGCGGTGCGCGGGGGCACCTCGATCATCATCATCTCGGACCGCAAGCTCGACCGCGACTACGTCGCCGTCCCGGCGCTGCTCGCGCTCTCGGCGATTCACCAGCACCTGGTGAACAAGGGGCTGCGCACCTCGACCGGCCTGGTGGTCGAGACCGGCTCGGCGCGCGAGGTGCACCATCTCGCGTTGCTTGGCGGCTACGGCGCCGAGGCGGTGCACCCCTACCTTGCGCTCGAGACGCTGCTCGATCTGGCCGCGCGCGGCCAGCTCGGGCCGAACGTTGACGGCACCAAGGCGATCAAGAACTTCGTCAAGGCGACGGGCAAGGGCCTGAAGAAGGTGATGTCCAAGATGGGCATCTCGACCTACATGTCCTATACGGGAGCGCAGATCTTCGAGGCGGTGGGCCTCGCGCACAGCCTGATCGAGAAGTACTTTTCCGGGACCACCTCGTCGGTCGAGGGCATCGGCGTGTTCGAGGTCGCCGAAGAGGCGATTCGAATTCACAGGGCGGCTTTCGACGAGGACGATCCGGTGCTCAAGGGGGCACTGGACGCGGGCGGGGAGTACGCCTGGCGGGTGCGCGGCGAGGAGCACATGTGGACGCCGGAGGCGATCGCCAAGCTGCAGCATGCGACGCGCGAGAACTCCGCGCAGGCCTACGCGGAATACGCCCGCATCATCAACGACCAGTCGCGGCGTCACATGACCTTCCGCGGGCTGTTCGAGTTCCGCTTCGATCAGTGCCAGCCGATTCCGCTCGAAGCGGTCGAGCCTGCCGCCCAGATCGTGAAGCGCTTCGCCACCGGAGCCATGTCGCTCGGCTCGATCTCCACCGAAGCGCACACCACGCTCGCCGTGGCGATGAACCGCATCGGCGGCAAGTCGAACACCGGCGAGGGCGGCGAGGACTACCGCCGCTACGCGCCGGTGAAAGCGGGCGAGACGCTGCGCTCGCGGCTCGGCGCGGACCGCGTCGCGCACGACATCGAGCTCGAGGAAGGCGATTCGCTCAAGTCCAAGATCAAGCAGGTCGCCTCGGGCCGCTTCGGGGTCACCGCGGAGTACCTGACCTCGGCCGAGCAGATCCAGATCAAGATGGCCCAGGGTGCGAAGCCCGGCGAGGGCGGGCAGCTGCCCGGGCGCAAGGTGTCCGAGTACATCGCGGAGCTGCGCTACGCGACGCCCGGCGTCGAGCTGATCTCGCCGCCGCCGCACCACGACATCTACTCGATCGAGGATCTGGCGCAGCTGATCCACGACCTGAAGAACGCCAACCCGCGCGCTTCGATCTCGGTCAAGCTCGTCTCCGAAGTCGGCGTCGGCACGGTCGCCGCCGGCGTGGCGAAGGCCAAGTCCGACCATGTGACCGTCTCCGGGCACGACGGCGGCACCGGCGCCTCGCCCTGGTCGTCGATCAAGCACGCCGGAACGCCCTGGGAGCTGGGCCTAGCCGAGACCCAGCAGACGCTGGTGCTCAACCGCCTGCGCGGCCGCATCGCGGTGCAGGTCGACGGGCAGATCAAGACCGGGCGCGACGTGGTGATCGGCGCCATGCTCGGCGCCGATGAATTCGGCTTCGCGACCGCGCCGCTGGTGGTCAACGGCTGCATCATGATGCGCAAGTGCCACCTCAACACCTGCCCGGTCGGCGTGGCGACGCAGGACCCGGTGCTGCGCAAGAAATTCTCGGGCAAGCCCGAGTACGTAGTGAACTACTTCTTCCTCGTCGCCGAGGAGGTGCGCGAGCTGATGGCGCAGCTCGGCGTGCGCCGGCTCGACGAGCTGATCGGTCGCAGTGACCTGCTCGACATGAAGAAGGGGATCGAGCACTGGAAGGCGCACGGGCTCGATTTCTCCCGCGTGTTCCAGATGCCCAAGATGCCGGCTGCGGTCGCCCGCTTCCACTGCGAGGCGCAGGACCATGGCCTCGACAAGGCGCTCGACAACCGGCTGATCGAGCTCGCCCGGCCGGCGCTCGAGCGCGGCGAGCGGGTTGCGATCGACACCCCGATCCGCAACATCAACCGCACCGTCGGCACCATGCTGTCCTCCGAGATCGCGCGGCGCTACGGCCATGACGGGCTGCCGGACCGCACCATCCACGTGCGGCTCGCGGGCGCGGCGGGGCAGAGCTTCGGCGCCTTTCTCGCCCGCGGCGTTACGCTCGACCTGATCGGCGAGACCAACGATTACTGCGGCAAGGGGCTCTCCGGCGGGCGCATTTGCGTGCAGCCCTCGCCCAAGTTCCGCGGTGAGCCGACCGAGAACATCATTACCGGCAACGTTGTGCTGTACGGAGCGATCGCTGGCGAAGCCTATTTCCGCGGCGTTGCCGGGGAGCGGTTCGCGGTGCGCAACTCCGGCGCCGCCGCGGTGGTCGAGGGCGTGGGCGACCACGGCTGCGAGTACATGACCGGCGGCACGGTGGCGGTGCTCGGTACGACCGGGCGCAACTTCGCCGCCGGTATGTCGGGCGGTATCGCCTACGTGCTCGATCTCGAGGGCGACTTGGTGAAGCGCTGCAACACGGCGATGGTCGATCTCGAGCCGGTGCTGTCGGAGTCGGAGCAGCAGGGCAAGTTGCCGCGCGAGCTGTGGCACTTGGGCAATGCCGACGAAGTGCTGCTCAGGACGCTGATCGAGAGCCACGTCCGCTACACCGGCAGCCGGCGCGCGCAGGAGATCCTGGACAAGTGGAGCGACTTTCGCGGCCGCTTCGTCAAGGTGTTCCCCAAGGAATACCGGCGTGCGCTGGGCGAGCTTGCCGCCGCGCACCGCAAGGCGGCGGCGTAGCCGGTCATGGGCAAAATCACCGGATTCATGGAGCACCGCCGCCTGCAGGAGGCGTCCGAGCCGCCCGAGCAGCGCAGGAAGCATTACCGCGAGTTCGTGGCGCACCTGAAGGACGAGGAAGCGAAGGTCCAGGGCGCGCGCTGCATGGACTGCGGCACGCCGTTCTGCATGAGCGGCTGCCCGGTCAACAACATCATTCCGGACTGGAACGACCTGGTCTATCGCGGCGACTGGCAGCGCGCGATCGAGACGCTGCACTCGACCAACAACTTCCCCGAATTCACCGGGCGGGTGTGCCCCGCGCCGTGCGAGGAGGCCTGCACGCTGCGCATCAACGACGACCCGGTCGGCATCAAGTCGATCGAGCACGCGATCATCGACAAGGCCTGGGAGCGCGGTTGGGTGAAACCGCAGCCGCCCACGCACAAGACCGGCAGGCGCGTCGCGGTGGTCGGCTCCGGGCCGGCGGGCCTCGCCTGCGCACAGCAGCTGGCGCGCGCCGGCCACGACGTGACCGTGTTCGAGAAGAACGACCGCATCGGCGGGCTGCTGCGCTACGGCATCCCCGACTTCAAGATGGAGAAGGGGCACATCGAGCGGCGCGTTGAGCAAATGCGCGCCGAGGGCGTGACCTTCAAGGTCAACCACTCGGTGGGGCGCGCGCCGGTCGGCGCCGGCAATGCCGCCGCGACCGTGCTCGATCCGGCCACCATCGCGGACGAGTTCGACGCCGTGGTGCTGGCCGGCGGGGCCGAGCAGCCGCGCGACCTGCCGGTGCCCGGCCGCGAGCTCGACGGGGTGCATTTCGCGATGGACTTCCTGCCGCTGCAAAACCGGCGCGTCGCGGGCGACCAAGGCGTCCCCGAGCTGTGGGCAAGCGGCAAGCACGTAGTGATCATCGGCGGCGGCGATACCGGCTCCGACTGCGTCGGTACTTCCAATCGGCACGGGGCCAAGTCGGTGACCCAGTTCGAATTGCTGCCGATGCCGCCGGATGTCGACTGCAACCCGGTGTGGCCGTACTGGCCGCAGCGGTTGCGCACCTCGTCCTCGCACGAGGAGGGCGCTACGCGCGACTGGTCGGTGGCGACCAAGGAGCTGATCGGCGATAACGGCAGGGTAAAGGCTCTCAAGGCGGTCCATCTCGAGTGGAAGGACGGCAAGATGCGCGAGGCCCCCGGGTCAGAGTTCACGCTGCCCGCGGACCTGGTGCTGCTCGCGATGGGCTTCGTGTCGCCGGTGCAACCGGTGTTGGAGGGCTTTCGCGTGGCGAGGGACGCGCGCGGCAACGCCAAGGCCACGACCGACGGTGCCGGCTGCTATGCGACCAGCGTGCCCAAGGTATTCGCCGCCGGCGACATGCGGCGCGGCCAGTCGCTCGTGGTGTGGGCGATCCGCGAAGGTCGTCAGTGCGCGCGCGCGGTCGACGAGTTCCTGATGGGGTTCTCGGAGCTGCCGCGGTGAGCGCCTGGGCCGCGATCAACCCCCTGCCGCTGCGACGAGAAGCGCGCCGCAGACGACGATGCGCGGCCTTGCGACGGCGATGATCGGGTAGCGTTTTCACTCGACGTTCACAAAAAGCCACGGGCCGGCGGCCCGTGGCTTTTTCTTTTTGAGGATTCCGAAATGGATGCCATTGACGACTCGGCGCTGATGTTCGTCACGCAGCGCCCGCAGGTGATGTTCGTGAGAGGCGAGGGCTCGTGGCTGTACGACGACGCGGGGCGCGCGTACCTCGACTTCGTGCAGGGCTGGGCGGTGAATGCGCTCGGCCACAGCCCCGCGGTTCTGCGCGAGGCGCTTACCGCGCAGGCCACGCGCGTGTGGAACGTCAGCCCGGCTTACTACAACGAGCCGATGTGCCGTCTCGCGACGCAGCTCGCGCGGCTCTCGGGCCTGGAGCGCGTGTTCTTCGCCAACAGTGGCGCCGAAGCGAACGAAGGCGCGATCAAGCTCGCACGCAAGTGGGGTGCGCTCGAGCGCCGCGGGGCTTACGAGATCGTCGTCTTCGAGGGGGCTTTCCACGGCCGCACGCTGGCGACCATGTCGGCCTCGGGCAAGCCTGCCTGGGGAGGCCTGTTCGAGCCTAAGGTGCCGGGCTTCGTGCGCGTGCCGCACGGCGATCTGGCGCGGCTCGAGCGCGCAATGGGGCCTGGGACCTGCGCCGTGATGCTCGAGCCGATCCAGGGCGAAGCGGGCGTGCTGCCTGTGCCGACGGCGTTCCTGCGCGACGTGCGCGCGCTCACTCAGCGGCACGGCGTCCTGCTCATCCTCGACGAGATCCAGACCGGCGTCGGCCGTACCGGCCGCATGTTCTGCTACGAGCACGCGTGCATCCGTCCCGACATCCTAACGCTCGGCAAGGGGCTCGGCGGAGGCGTGCCGCTCGCCGCGCTGCTGGCGCGCGAGGAGGTCAGCGTCTTCGAAGTGGGCGACCAGGGCGGCACCTTCAACGGCAACCCGCTCATGAGCGCGGTGGGCTGCGCCGTGGTCGAGACCGTGTCGCGACCCGGATTTCTCGAGCAGGTGCGCGCAAACGGGGCGTGCCTCGCGCACCGCCTGAGAGAGCTCGCGCGCACGCTCGCGCTGGGCGAAGTGCGCGGTCAGGGGTTGCTGGTCGCGCTCGACCTGCTGCGTCCGATCGGCGGCGAAGTGGTGAGCGCAGCGCTTGAGCGCGGGCTGCTCGTTAACGCGCCGCGCCCGGCAAGCCTGCGCTTCATGCCGGCGTTGAACGTCTCGCGGGCGGAAATCGATACGATGATCGAGCGTCTCGCCGCGAGCATCGCTGCGGTGCGCGGCATTCCTTGAGCCAGCCGAGGGCGTGGGCGTGGCCCGCGAAGACCCGGCCTGCGTTCGGATCGGGCGGTCCCGCGCCTGCCTGGCGCTCCAGTGCGGTCCGCGCGCCGTTCGCGTCCGTAAAGGTCACGGAAGGCTCAGACATACAAGGGGTTGCGCACGCGCGCGCGCGCCGCGATGCTAGAATGCGGCTCGGTTTCCGCTGTCGCGCTTCTCCCGCTCATGCCGCTCGAAATCGTCGTGCTCGCCGCCGGCCAGGGCAAGCGCATGCACTCGGCACTGCCGAAGGTGCTGCATCCTCTGGCGGGGCGGCCGCTGCTGGCACACGTGCTCGAGACGGCGCAGACCCTGCGGCCCGAGCGCATCGTCGTCGTGCACGGCCATGGCGGCGACGCGGTGCAGGCGGCGTTCCCGGCCGCGCCGCTCTCCTGGGTCGACCAGAGCGAGCGCCTCGGCACCGGCCACGCGGTCCTGCAGGCCTTGCCGCAAATCTCCGGCGACGCCGACGTGCTGGTGCTCTACGGCGACGTGCCGCTGGTACGCGCCGAGACGCTCGGCGAGCTGGTGCGCGCCACTCGCGGCGGGCTTGCAATCCTCACCGCTGAGGCGCCGGATCCGAGCGGCTACGGACGCATCGTGCGCGACGCTCGCGGGCGCGTGGCGCGCATCGTCGAGCAAAAGGACGCATCGCCTGAAGAGTTGCGGCTGCGCGAAGTGAACGTCGGCTTCCTGTGTGCGCCGGCGCGACGCTTGAGTGCCTGGCTCGCCAGAGTCGGCAAGCGCAATGCCCAGGGCGAGTATTACCTTACGGATATCATTGCCCTGGCGGTCGCCGAGGGCCTCGAGGTGGCGGCAGTCAAGGCACCGGACTGGCTCGAGGTCGCGGGGGTCAATTCCAAGCGCGAGCTCGCGCTGCTCGAGCGCGCGCTGCAGCGGCGCGCGGCAGAGCGCCTGCTCGACAGCGGGGTGACGCTCGCCGATCCCGAGCGCATCGACGTGCGCGGCAGCCTGGAGTGCGGGCGCGACGTCGCGATCGACGTCAACTGCGTCTTCGAGGGCAGCGTGCGTCTGGGCGAGCGCGTGCGCATCGGCCCGAACTGCGTGCTGCGCAACGTGACGCTTGAGGCGGACACCGAGGTGCACGCGTTCTCGCTGCTCGAGGAGGCGCAGGTCGGAGCGCGGTGCCGCATCGGCCCTTACGCGCGACTGCGCCCGGGCGCGGTTCTCGAGCAGGAAGTGCACATCGGCAATTTCGTCGAGGTGAAGGCGAGCCGCCTCGGCGCGGGCTCCAAGGCCAACCACCTCGCCTACATCGGCGATGCGCAGGTCGGCAGCCGCGTCAACATCGGCGCCGGCACCATCACCTGCAATTACGACGGCCTCGGCAAGCACCGCACGGTGATCGAGGACGATTGCTTCATCGGCTCGGATTCCACGCTCGTGGCCCCGGTGACGATCGGCAGGGGCTCCTACATCGGCGCCGGCTCGACCATCAGCAAGGACACGCCCGCCGGCCAGCTCACCGTGGCGCGCGCCAAGCAGGTATCGCTGCCTTCCTGGAAGCCCCGCAAGAAGAAATGACCCATGTGCGGAATCGTCGGCGCGGCCGCTAGGCGCGACATCGTCCCGATGCTGCTCGAGGGACTGCGGCGGCTCGAGTACCGCGGCTACGATTCGGCCGGCATCGCGGTGCTCGAGGGCGCTGGCAAGCCCGGGCTCAAGCGCCTGCGCTCGGTCGGCCGCGTCGCCGAGCTCACCGAGCGCGTCGCCGCAAGCAACCTCGCGGGATTTACCGGAATCGCGCATACGCGCTGGGCGACGCACGGCGCGCCGAGCGAGCACAACGCGCACCCGCACGTCTCGGGCGGCCTCGCGCTGGTGCACAACGGAATCATCGAGAACCACGAGTCGATGCGCGCCCGGCTCCAGGCGCAGGGCTTCGCCTTCACGTCGGAGACGGACACCGAAGTGATCGCGCACCTCGTCGCCGCGCACCGCGGCTCGAGCCCCGATCTGCTCACGGCCACCTCGAAGGCGGTGGCGGAGCTGCAGGGCGCGTTTGCGATCGCGGTGGTGTCGGCGGACGATCCCGGAGCGGTGGTGCTCGCCAGGAAGGGCGCGCCGCTTCTGCTCGGCCTGGGCGAGGGCGAGAACTTCGCCGCCTCCGACGTCTCGGCGCTGGTTCAGGTGACGAGGCGCATCGTCTACCTGGAGCACGGCGACTGCGCCGAAATTCGCGCGGAGGGCGTGCGCATCCTCGACGCGAGCGGTTCCGCAGTGGAGCGGCCCGAGCACCTGTCGGAGCTCTCGGCGCAGGCGGTGGAGCTGGGCCCGTATCGCTACTACATGCAGAAGGAGATTTTGGAGCAGCCGGGCGCGGTCGCCGCGACGCTGGAGATGGTGCTCGGGGCGCAATCGGTGCAGCCGCAGCTGTTCGGGGTGCAGGCCGCCGAGCTGCTGGCCGGGGCGAAGTCCGTGCAGATCGTGGCCTGCGGCACCAGTTACCACGCCGGGATGGTGGCGCGTTACTGGCTGGAGACGATCGCGCGCGTGCCGACGCAAGTCGAGATCGCGAGCGAATACCGCTACCGCGGAATCATCGCCGACCCGGACACGCTGCTGGTGACCGTGTCGCAGTCAGGCGAGACGGCGGACACGCTCGCCGCGCTCGAATTTGCCCGCACGCTCGGGATTCGACGGACCCTCGCGATCTGCAACGTGCCGGAGAGCTCGCTGGTGCGCGCCTCCGCGCTCAAATTCCTGACCCGCGCCGGCCCCGAGATCGGCGTGGCCTCGACCAAGGCGTTCACCACGCAGCTCGCGAGCCTGTTCCTGCTCACGCTGGTGCTGGCAAAGCTGAAGGGGCGCATCACGCCCGAGGGCGAGGCGGGCCTGATCCACGCGCTGCGCCACCTGCCCGCCGCGTTGCGCAACGTGCTCGGCGTGGAGGAGGCGGTGAAGCTCTGGGCCGCACGCTTTGCGACCAAGGCGCACGCGCTATTCCTAGGGCGCGGCATTCACTGGCCGATCGCGATGGAGGGCGCCTTGAAGCTCAAGGAGATCTCCTACATCCACGCCGAGGCCTACGCCGCCGGCGAGCTCAAGCACGGGCCGCTGGCGCTGGTCGATCGCGACATGCCGGTGGTCGCGGTGGCGCCGGGCGACGCGTTGCTGGAGAAGCTCAAATCCAACCTGCAGGAAGTGCGTGCGCGCGGCGGCGAGCTGTTCGTGTTCGCCGACCATCAGAGCGGGTTCCAGCCCTCCGAGGGCGTGAACGTCATCCGGCTCGCCGATCACGCGGGAGCGCTGTCGCCGATCCTGCACGTGGTGCCGCTGCAGCTGCTCGCCTATCATACGGCGCTGGCGCGTGGCACCGACGTCGACAAGCCGCGCAATCTCGCCAAATCGGTTACCGTGGAGTGATGGCCATGAAGACCCTTTATGCTCTTGCCGCGCTCGCGCTGTTCGCTTCGGCCGCGCATGCGCAATCCGATGCCTTTCCCTTCGGCAAGCCGGCGCTCGGAAAGAAGCTGTACGAGGAAAAATGCGCGGCCTGTCACGTCTCGATGTTCGGCGGCGACGGCTCGAGCGTGTTCACGCGTGCCGGGCGCAGGATCCACACCGGCGCGGCGCTGCTCGCGCAGGTGCAGAGCTGCAACCAGCGCGCCCATGCGGGACTGTCCGCGGAGGGTGAGCAAAGCGTCGCGGCCTGGCTCGACCAGGCCTACTACAAGCTGAAGAAGTAGCCGCGGCGCCGGGGGCGTCAATCCCCCAGCACCGGCGGATCCGGGTCGCGGTCCCAGTCCTTCGCCGGCTTGGGAACGCGCTTCATCCAGCCCTGGATGAGACGTACGTGCTCGCGTTCTTCCCCAGCCATTTCGGCGGCCGCTCGCTTCACCGCGGGTGGAGTTTTCGGCGCACGCGCGATGCGCGCGAGGAATTTCTCGGCGCGCTGCTCGTTGCGCAGCGCGAGCTGCAGCGCGTGATAGGGCTGCATCAGGTAGTGCACCTCGCTGTGCGCGGCGGTCTCGGGCGGCTCGGGCGCGTCCCAGCGCCAGGTGAGCAGCGCGTGCGGCGGCTGCTTCCAGCCCATCTCCTCCAGGATGCGCTTGGCGTGCAGGGCCTCGATGCGCGAGAGCTTGCGGAACAACTCCGCGACCTCGGGGTTGTTGTGCACGTCCATCTGGTCGGCGAAATCGGCGTAGCGCTCCGCGGCGTCAACCTCCATCACGTAGGCGCGTGCCATGAAATCGGCGTAGGGACCGGCCGCCGGTCGAGCGCGCCCGGCGGCGCGCTTCCGCTTCGCCGGGGCCTTGGTGGGTGCCTTGCGAGTGCTCATAGGGCGAAGTCCTTTTCGAGGTCGGACGGGCTCAGCGGTGCCTTGGGTGCGGCCGGGCTGAACGCGGGCCGCGAGCCTTTGTAAAGCACCCCGATGTTGAAGCCGTCGTCGGTCATCAGCCGGCGCGCGGCGCGTGCCGGGTCCTCCGTGGGTGCGACCGGCGCCGGGTGCACCGCCTCCTTCCAGGCACGCTGCTCGGGGCGGAAGGTGACGCACGGCGACAGCACCTCGACGAATGAGAATCCGGGGTGCCGGACCGCCTCGGCGATCAGCGTGGCCGTGCCGGAGGGATCGCCCGAGAACCCGCGCGCGATGAAGTTCGCCCCCGCGGCGAGCGCGATGACCAGGGGATGGAACTCGCGCAGCCCGGTGCCCCCGGGCGAGAGCTTGCTCTTCCACTCCGGCTCGGTGGTCGGCGAGGGCTGGCCCTTGGTCATGCCGTACACGTGGTTGTCCATCACGATGTAGGTGAGGTCGACGTTGCGGCGGCAGGCGTGCAGGAAGTGGTTGCCGCCGATCGAGTAGCCGTCGCCGTCGCCGCCGGCGACCAGTACCGTGAGATCGGGGCGCGCGACCTTCAGGCCGGTGCCCGCGGCGAGCGCCCGGCCGTGCACGCCGTGAAAGCCGTAGCAGGTCGTGTAGGCCGGGATGCGCGAGGAGCAGCCGATCCCCGAGACCACGGCGACGTTCTCGGGCCGCAGGTTGAGTGCCGCGAGTGCCCGGGTGATCGATGCGAGCACCGTGTAGTCGCCGCAGCCCGGGCACCACACCGGCTTGTAGTCGGACTTGAAATCCTGCGCGGTCAGCGCCGCGACGGTGGCGGGGGCGTTCATGAGCGGCTCCATTTCGCGAGCGTCTGGTGGATCTCGTCGGGACGGAAAGGCAGCGGACCCGGGCGGCGTAAGCTGCGCACCTCACCCGGCAGGTCGTATTCGGCGCGCAGGTAACGGTGGAATTGGCCCGAGAAGCTCTGCTCGACGACCAGCACGCGCTTCACGCCCTCGAGCGCCTTCTTCAGGCGCTCGGGCTGCGCCGGCGAGAGCAGTCGCAGCGACACCAGCCGCGCGTGCACGCCTTCGGCGCGGGCGCGCGCGAAGGCCTCGCGCACGGGTGCCGTGCACGAGCCCCAGGTCACCACCGCGATGTCGCCCTCGCCCTCGATGGTCGCCCAGTGCTCGGCGCAGTCGAGGCCGTCGAGCTTGCGCTGGCGCTTCTCCAGTTGCGCCAGGTGATCGCTCGGCTGCGAAGACGGCGTACCGCGCTCGTTGTGTTCCAGGCCGTCGGCGGTGTAGCTGGTGCCCGGCGTGCCGGGGATCGCCATCGGCGAGATGCCCGATTCGGTGAGCGCGTAGCGCTTGTAGCCGTCGGCGTCCGGCGGCGCCACCAGCCGCGGCGCGCGCGCCGGCGCGCCCTCCGGGCGGTCGATGATCGCGCGCGCCTGTCCGAAGTACTGGTCGGACAGCACGATCGCCGGCACCTGCAGCGACTCCGCCAGGCCGACGGCCCACTGCGCAGTGGCGAGGCAGTCGGCCACCGAATTGGGCGCCACCACGATGTGCGGCGCGTCGCCGTGCAGGCCGTACATGGCGATGTTGAGATCGGCCTGCTCGGTCTTGGTCGCGATGCCGGTCGAAGGTCCGGTGCGCATCACGTCGACCACCACGATCGGCAGCTCGGCGGCTACCCCCAGGCCGAGCGCCTCGCTCATCAGGGCGAGCCCCGGCCCCGAGGTGGCGGTGAGAGCGGGTACCCCGCCGTACGAGGCGCCGAGGATCATGCTGATCGAGGCCAGCTCGTCCTCGGCCTGCACCAGGGTGCCGCCGACCTTGGTGAGCGCGGGCGACATCCACTCGAGCAGCTCGGTGGCCGGCGTAATCGGATAGGCGGCGACGAAGCGCACGCCGCCGCGCAGCGCGCCCAGGCCGGCGGCTTCGTTGCCGCTGATCAGCCAGCGACCGGTGCCGCTGCGTGGCGCAGCCAGGCGCAATGCACCCTCGACCTTGGCCGCCTCGGCGAAGCCCAGCCGCACTGCGGCGAGCCCCGCGGCGAGGGCGTCGCCGCCCTTCTTCATCGCCTTTTGCACCGCGCGCTCGAGCGCGTCCGCGGGCAGCCCCACCAAGCCGCCGAGCACGCCCAGCGCCACCATGTTCGGCCAGCCGCCGCTGACCTGCTTGGCGAGCGCCTTGAGCGGCAGGGGCACGTAGCGCGCGCCGCTGCGCGTGAACGCCTCGGGCGGTTCGCCCTGCGCCGGATCGCCGATCAGCAGGCTCGTCGCCCCGAGCGGGATCTCGGAGGCGAAGCGGTTGACGTTCTGCCAGTCGATCGCGGCCAGCACGTGAAAGCGGTCGTCCTGGCTGTCCGAGGCGAAAGTCGACACGCGCACCATCGCGGCCGCCTCGCCGCCGCGGATCTGCGGGCCGCTGGTGCGCGTCATCAGCCCGTAATAGCCCGCCTGGGCCGCCGCCTCCAGCAGCATGTTGCCGGCGGTCATCACGCCGGCGCCGCCCGAGCCCGCCAGTGCCACCGATACGCTGTCGACCGAACTCTTCGTCAGTTTTGCGCCAGTCACGTTCAACCTCCTTGCCGAAAATGAGCGCGCCGCAGGCCGCTGCCGGGATGCTCGCGCAACTAAGCGCAAATTCCTTGCGCTAAATCAAATCCCGCGTCAATCGCGGGTGGAAACTCGCTGCATCGAGGAGCCTTCAAGCGTTGACGCGGGATGAGTCCTCGGCTAAATTGGTAAAGCGGTACTTAAATACCACAATAGGCGAAAACGAGGCAGCGCACAAGTGCAAGGAACCGAGATGGCCACTGCAATACATGCGCAACGCTGGCTGATGACGGCGCCCAGGGCGCCCCTGGTCGTGGCGGCGTTCGACGCCGCGCCCGGCCCGGGCGAGGTGGCCGTCGCGATCGCCGGCTGCGGCGTGTGCCACACCGACCTGGGCTACTTCTACGACGGGGTGCGCACCAATCATCCGCTGCCGCTCGCCCTGGGGCACGAGATCTCCGGGCGCGTGGCCGCAACCGGCGCCGGGGCGCAGTCCTGGCTCGGCAAGGCGGTGATCGTGCCGGCGGTGCTGCCCTGCGGCGAGTGCGACCTGTGCAAGCGCGGGCTGGGCACCATCTGCCGCAAGCAGAAGATGCCTGGCAACGACATCCAGGGGGGCTTTGGCACCCACATCGTGGTCCCCGCGCGCGGGCTGTGCGCGGTGGACGAGAAGCGCCTCGGCGCGGCGGGGCTCGCGCTCGCCGAGGTGTCGGTGGTCGCCGATGCGCTCACCACGCCCTACCAGGCCGTGCGCCGTGCCGGGGTGACGCCGGGCGCGCTGGCGGTCGTGATCGGGGCGGGCGGCGTCGGCGGCTACTGCGTGCAGGTCGCCAGCGCCTTCGGCGCCAAGGTGGTCGCGATCGACGTCGACGAGCGCAAGCTCGAAGCGATGCGGCCCTACGGCGCCGCGCTCACGCTCAACGCCAAGGAGCTCGATCAGAAGGCGCTCAAGGCGGCCATCGCCGACTTCGCCAGGCAAAACGGGCTGCGTCCCACCGAATGGTTCGTCTTCGAATGTTCCGGGAGCGCCGCAGGCCAGACCACCGCGTGGGGACTGCTGGTACACGGCGCCACGCTCAGCGTGGTCGGCTTCACCATGGACAAGGTCGAAGTGCGGCTGTCCAACCTGATGGCGTTCGACGCGCGCGCGCTCGGCAACTGGGGCTGTCCGCCCGAGCAGTACCCGGCGGCGCTCGAGCTGGTGCTCGAGGGCAAGGTGAAGGTCAAGCCTTTCGTCGAGCCGCTGCCGCTCAAAGACATCAACCGCGTCTTCGAGGCGGTGCACCGCCACGAGCTCTCGAAGCGCGCGGTACTGGTTCCCTAGGAGAGATGCAATGGAAGCGAAAGCGCACGCGCTGAAAAACCACGACCTGGCCGAGATCCGCGTCCCCGGCTTGAGACTCGAGAAGCGCCCGGCGAAGAGCCCCGACGGCAAGACGGCGGCGGAGCTGTACAACGCCTGGATCTGGCTCGACAACCCGCAGCAGTTCAACTCCTACACCACCGACATGGTGAAGGCCGTGATCCTCGCCTTCCGCGCCGCCTCGAACGCGCGCGACGTGAACTGCGTGGTGTTCACCGGCGCGGGCGACAAGGCCTTCTGCACCGGTGGCAACACCAAGGAATACGCGGAGTACTACGCCGGACATCCGCTCGAGTACCGCCAGTACATGCGCCTGTTCAACGACATGGTCTCGGCGATCCTCGCCTGCGACAAGCCGGTGATCTGCCGCGTCAACGGCATGCGCATCGGCGGCGGGCAGGAGATCGGCATGGCCTGCGACTTCACCGTCGCGCAGGACCTGGCGCGCTTCGGCCAGGCCGGCCCCAAGCACGGCTCGGCGCCGATCGGCGGCGCGACCGATTTCCTGCCGGTGATCGTAGGCGCCGAGCGTGCCATGGTGGCGGGCGTGCTGTGCGAGCCGTTCTCGGCGCACAAGGCCTACCAGTGGGGCATGATCAGCGACGTCGTTCCGGCGCTCAAGGTGGACGGCAAGTTCGTGCCCAATCCGCTGGTCGAGACCGGCCGCATGGTCGACGACTACGGGCGCATGGTGTTCGGCGAGCTGAAGAGCGGCGACGCGCTCAAGGCCGGCAAGGAGCTGATGGCGAAGGGCACCGTCGACCTGTCGCTGCTCGACGCCAGGGTCGAGGAGCTGTGCGCCAAGCTGCTGCTCACCTTCCCCGACTGCACCACCAAGACCCTGGAGGAGCTGAGAAAGCCCAAGCTCGAGGCCTGGAACCGCAACAAGGAAGACGCGCGCGCCTGGCTTGCGCTCAACATGGTGACCGAGGCGCGCGCCGGATTCACGGCGTTCAACGAGGGAACGAAGGACGAGCGCGAAGTCGATTTCGTGGCCCTGCGGCGGGCGCTGGCGCGCGGTGAAGGCTGGGTCGGGCCGCTGCACGATTCGATCCAGCCGAAGGCGAAGCGCAAGGCCTGAACCCGTGCCCGAGAGCCCACTCAAGGTCTGGCTCGAGCGCGACGGCGCGCTGCTGCGGCTGCGCCTGGCGCGCCCCAAGGCCAACCTCATCGATGCGGCGATGATCGCCGCGCTCGAGCGCGCGTTCGCCGAGCACGCGGGCAACGCCGGCCTGCGCGGCGCGCTGATCGATCACGAGGGGCCGCACTTCTCCTTCGGTGCGAGCGTCGAGGAGCACCTGCCGGGGCGGTGCGCGGCGATGCTCAAGGGCCTGCACGCGCTGCTGCTGCGCATGCTCGAATGGCCGGCCCCGATCCTGGTGGCGATGCGCGGCCAGTGCCTCGGCGGCGGGCTCGAGCTCGCGAGCGCCGGCGGCCTGCTGTTCGCGGCGCCCGACGCCCAGTTCGGCCAGCCCGAGCTGAAGCTCGCGGTGTTCGCGCCGGCGGCGTCGGTGCTGCTCCCGGCGCGCATCGGCCAGGCACGCGCCGAGGACCTGCTGTTCTCCGGGCGCTCGATCGACGCGGCCACCGCGCTCGCCTGGGGGCTGGTCGGAGAGCTGGCCGCGGATCCGGCCGCCGCCGCGCTGGCGTACTTCGATGCCCAGCTCGCCGGCAAGAGCGCGAGCTCGCTCGGTTACGCGCTGCGCGCGGCGCGCGCGCCGCTCGTCGGGCAGGCGCAGCGCCGCTTCGCCGAGGTCGAAGCGCTATACCTCGAGGAACTGATGCAGACGCGCGATGCCGTCGAAGGGCTGCAGGCCTTTCTCGACAAGCGCCCACCGCAGTGGCAGCACCGCTAGAAGGAGGAACCGGCATATGAGCGTCGAAAAGATCGTGGAGCGCTGCGAGGCGCTGTTCGAGGACCTGCACTTCAACGCGGTCAAGGACTGGAAGGCGGCCGCGCCGGGGCGCCTGGCGATCGGCTACATGCCGATCTACGTGCCGCGCGAGATCGTGCACGCGGCGGGCATGCTGCCGGTGGGCATCTTCGGCGGCGGCGACCAGATGGAGGTGATCCAGGGCGACGCGTACTACCAGAGCTACATCTGCCGCATCCCGCGCTCGACCCTCGAGCTCGGCCTGACCGGGCGGCTCGACTGCCTCGACGGCATGCTGTTTCCCTCCATCTGCGACGTGATCCGCAACCTCTCCGGCATGTGGCAGATCCTGTTCAAGGACAAGTACGTCAAGTACTTCGACGTGCCGCAGAACTACGACGACTCGA
>Ga0307373_10004242_pt1 | contig 24328 bp, 19 predicted proteins | sample OX2MG_FD_202534 | JGI IMG/M metagenome (GOLD analysis project Ga0307373, IMG submission 202534) | Soil microbial communities from Risofladan, Vaasa, Finland - OX-2 | ecosystem: Environmental > Terrestrial > Soil > Coastal area > Acid sulfate soil | place: Finland: Risofladan, Vaasa | collected...
TCGGGCGGCATATACCGGCTTCCGGGCCGGGAACTGATCACCCGCAGCTACACGGTGTGCCGGGGCTGCCGGCACTACCGGGAGGGCGGCACCGAGCTGGAACCGGCCTGCTCGGCGTGCGGGCGGACCGCCGATGGCCCGGTCCGCGAATACTGCGTGCCGGAGTTCGGCTTCGTCGCCGACCCGCGCACCGGCAAGCCCAGTAACGTGCCGCCGCAGCGGTCCTGGAACGGCGCCGTGCATGTGGTCTCGCTGGGCGAGGAACTCGCGGAGACCCGATGGAAGGCCGGCACCGGCGCGCTGGCGTGGTGCCACTCCGGTGCACGGGGCCGGCTGGTGTCGCTGGCCGAGGGACCAGGCGGCTCGGGGTTCCTGATCTGCGACTGGTGCGGGTGGGGCGCCGCCAACCACGGCCGTTCGCCCACGTCGCACGTGAGCCCGCTGCGCGGCAAGCCCTGCACGGGGCCGCTGCGCTGGCGTTCGCTGGCGCATACCTACGAGACGGACATCCTGCGACTGCGGCTTGACGCTCCCGGCCTGGAAACCGGGGGAGAGTGGCACTCCCTCCTGTACGCGGTGCTGGAAGGTGCCGCCGACGGCCTGGAGATCAGCCGCAACGACATCGACGGCGTGGTGCATTCCGGGGCGGATGGCCGCAGCGGCCTGGTGCTGTTCGACACCGTCCCGGGCGGGGCGGGCAGCGTGCTGCGGATCGCCGCCGCACTCGACGCGGTGATCGCCACTGCGATCCGGCGGGTCGGGTCGTGCGATTGCGGCCTGGAGACGTCGTGCTACGGCTGCCTGCGCACCGCGCGAAACGAGCGTCACCACGAGGACCTCAGCCGCGGCGCCGCGCTGACGGTGCTGACATCGCTGCACGGCCTGGCAAGATGTGCCGAGCCGCCGGAGGGCTGACCGCACTGCGGCCTTTGTTCGGCGTGCCTTCGGCATCCGCCACGGCGATCCGGCACACTGGGCAGTACATCCCCGGCCGTTCCATTCACGAATGCCCCCGATGATCGAGATGATCGGACCTGTGACCGGTAGCTATCTCGCTATCTCAGTGAGTGAGACGGCGGCTGGTATCGCACCCGTCGGCGCGCTCCCGTCGTCCCCGGACGTCCTCGCCGTGTCTGATGCCAGTGGTCGGCCGGCCGCTGTTCCCGGCGACGCGGACGCCGCGTTCGGCATCGACGCGTTCACCCTCGATGACCGGCTGCGGCTGTTCCACTTCGCGGCCACCGAGAAACGCCACGAGTACCTGTGGCTGCTGCGTGCCTTCGACCGGGCCAGGGCAAACTACCAGGTGCTGATGCACGCGTCCGACGCCCGCGAAGCACTCGGCCAGCTGGCCGAGCAGCACCCGGGGGCGGCCGCCGTCGGCGACGTGCAGGTTCTGCTGGATGCCCTCGCCGAATGGCAGGTGCTGGACCGCTCCTACGACGGCACCCGCGCCGCGAACCTCGCCGAGTACCGCAACCGGCACTACGTCTACCAGTTCAACCAGGCCGGATACCGGGCCTTCCAGGCTGTCGAGGAGGTGCTGACGGCCAGCCTGGAAGACGCCCAGCTGTCCCGCCTCGTGTTCCCTGACATCCTGGCCGACCTGCGGGCGCTCGCCGAGGCGGTGCGGTCAGGGGACGCCGCCGAGGTCTACCGGAAGCTGTCCCGGCTGGACGGAGTGCTCGCTGACATGGCGCAGCGCGCCGCCCGCTTCTACCTGATGCTGGGCGATCTGGCCCGCACCAACGACACCCGGCCCGAAGTGTTCCTCGCGCACAAGGACGCGCTGCTCACCCACATGCGGGAGTTCCACACCGAGCTGACCCGGTTCGCACCGCTCCTGGCCGCCGCGGTCGCCGAGGTGGACGCCACTGGCACCGAACGCCTCGCCCGGCTCGCCGCGGAGGCTGACGAGTCGCTCTTCCGCGGCGCCGACGAACGGGTCGCGGACTGGCGGGCGCGCTGGGGCGGCCTGGTGCACTGGTTCGGCGCCGCTCGCCGCAGCGAGGCCGAACGCCTGCAGGACGCCACGGTCACCGCCATCGCCAACGTCACGGCGCTGCTGCGCCGGGTCACCGAGTCCCGCCGCGGCGGGGTGAGCAGGGAGACCCAGCTGCGCCATCTAGCGCAATGGTTCACCGCCTGCCCGACTGACGGCGACGCCCATGCGCTGTTCCAGGCAGTGTTCGGTCTCGGGGCACCCCGGCATGTCTCAGCCGTGCACGAGGACCCGGAGGCGATCGGGAGCCGGCTGTCGTGGTGGGACGCCGCTCCGGTGGAGCTGTCCCGGACGCTGGTGCGCAACGGCAAGGCCCAGGCGCTGCGCGGGCCCGGCCGGATCCAGCGCAACGACGAGGAGAAGCAGCGGCTGCGCGCCGAGCAGCTGAAGGCGACCGCAGAACGCCGCACCGCCGCGGCAGCGCTGGCCGGTGACGGCGTCTACGGCCGGGTGCTGGACGAGCCGGAGACCCAGGCACTGCTCAGCCTGCTGGACGTAGCGTTGTCCGCGCGGGTCCCGGTCAGCCGGACGGCGAGCGGGTCCGCGCACGGGGTGCGGCTCACCTTGCGCCCCGCCCCTGGTTCCACCACTGTGCACACGGTCCGCGGCCGGCTCCATCTGGACGGGCTGGCGGTGGAGGTCACCGGATGAGGGTCGCCGCAGACGTCAGCTCGCTCGAGCTGGCGGAATACCAGAAGGCGGCGCGGCTGATGCTGCGTCACCCGCTGATCACCGCGTCCTACCCGGACGCCTCGACGCTTCCCCTCGTGCGCAAGTGGGTCAGGCAGCTGCGGGCCGATCTCGGCGAGGTCCTGGGTTACACGCTCCTCAGCGGGGGCGACACTATCCGGCTGCGCCGGGTGCAGGACGCGCTGGATGGCACCCGCCCGGCGCTCACCCGAGCACGGCGGCCGTTCGACCGCCGCCGCTACGCCTACCTGGTGCTGACCTTGTCCGCGCTGGGCCGCTCCGGCGCTCAGATCGCACTTAGCGAGCTGGCGGACACGGCCGCCGCTGACGCCGGGCGGATCGACGGCCTCGGCATGGACACCGGCCGCAAACCGGACCGGGACGCTTTCGTGGACGCGGTCGCCTGGCTGGAGGTGCGCGGCGCCCTGCGGATGGCCGATGGCTCGGCCATCGAGTGGGTCAACGATCCCGAGCGTGCCGAGGCGCTTTACGACATCGACCGCGAAGTGGTCGGTGCCCTCTATGCGCCAAGCCGGGTGCTGCAGCATCTGAACTCCGTCACCGAGCTGCTGGATGGCCACGGCGGATCCGCGTCGGCCCAGGGCCGGGAGGCACGGCGGCGGGTGAACGCGCGGCATGCCCGCCGACTCGTCGTGGAGCAGCCGGCCGTCTACTACGCCGACGTCGATGAAGGGCTGCGTGGCCAGCTCCGGTCGGCGAGTCTTGCCGAGGACATCGAGCGGCTCACCGGCCTCGATCTGGAGCGGCGCGCCGAAGGCGTGGCGCTGGTCAACGCCGGGCAGCGGTTCAGCGACGTCGCGTTCCCGTCGGCCGGCACCGTCGCGCAGGCCGCACTGCTGCTGTGCGCACGGATCGCCGGCTACCTGCAACGCAACAGATCCAGGATCGAACCGCTGCCCGCCGCCACCGCCGCGGAACGGCTCGCCGATGCGGCCCGGCGGATCGACGCTGCCCTGCCGGACCGGGGCCGCGTCGCCGACTTGCTCGCCGAACAGGCCCGGCTAGCGGAGACCGACGACTCCGGGCCCGGGGACGGAACCGATTCCGGATCTGGTGCACCCGGCGGTGCCGCCGACGCCGCCTACCCGTTCCTTAGCGACGTATGGCTGCGCACCGAGCTGCGGAAGCTGGTGGAGGACTTCGGCGCGGGCATGGCGGAGAAACAGGTCGCCGACCCGGGTCGCCTGCTGACCGAGGCGGTCGCCCTGCTTGCCTCGCTGGGCCTGGTGGCGAGGGTGGACGGAGGCGTCCTGGTGCTGCCGCTGCTGGGCCGCTACCGCAGCATCACCGCCCACATCAAGATCCCGCCGGGCGCGTCCTGAGCCCGGCGGCACGTCTTTTCCGTCAGCGCGCCGGCGACGGGAATGCGAGTAACGACCGTGAAGGAAGGCTTCATGTGACCCGCTTCCAACCCACCCGGGCCGGAATCATCAACATGTGGGACTACCGGGATGAGGAGTTCTGCTTCGCCAGTGGCTGGCTGATCCTGCGCGGTCCCAACGGATCCGGGAAGACCAAGGCTCTTGAGGTTCTGTTCCCGTTCGTGCTGGACGGCCGGATCGACCCGAAACGGCTGAACCCGTTCGCCGCCGAGGACCGGACCATGAAGTCCAATCTCCTGTTCCGCGGCGGCGAGAACGCGGTCGGTTATATATGGCTGGAGCTGCGGCATCGCGACACCGGTGAGGCCGTCACCATCGGCGTCGGCCTGCACGCCCAGAAGCACCGCGACACGCCGGTCCGCTGGCATTTCGTCGCCGAGGGACGGGTCGGTGCGGACTTCTCGCTCATCACCGGCGACGACCGGCCCATGACCAGGAAGCAGCTCGCCGAGGAGATCGGCGAGTCGAGCCTGCACGCCTCTCCCACCGACTACCGGGCCGCCCTCGATCAGCGGTTGTTCGGCCTCGGCCGGGAACGCTACGAACAGCTCCTCACCCTGATCCTGACGCTGCGACGGCCGCAGCTGGCCAAGAACCTCGACCCGGCGAAGTTGTCGGACACGCTCACCGACGGGCTGCGGCCGGTCGACGACGACCTCATCACCGAGGCTGCCCGTTCGTTCGACGACATGGAGACGGTCGCCACCACGCTGGAGGGGCTGCTCGCCGCCGACGAGGCTACCCGCACGTTCCTCGCCTCCTACACCACCTATCTGCGCACCCACGCCCGGTCGGCCGCCGACGCCCTCAGCCGCCGCCGCGGGGCCAGCGCGCAGCGGCGCACCGAACTCACCCACGACATCACGGCGCTGGCGAGCGCGGAAACCGAGCAGGCGCGGACGCAGGCCCGCCGGGAGGAGGCGGAGAACGCTCTCGCCGGGCTGCGCGCCCGGCTCGACCAGCTGAAGTCCACCAGCGCTTACCAGGCGGTCGGGCAACTCGCCGACCTTGAACGGCTCGTTCGCACCAACGAGCGGACCGCTGCCGAGGCCACCGCGGAACTCGCCCGGCGCAGCGCGGGGACCGCCCGTGCCCAGGCCGATCTGGAGCAGGCCGCGGCGATACTCGCCGACCTGGAATCGGTAGTCTCGCGCAGTGCGGCGCAGCTCGCCGACCACGCCACCGCGGCCGGTATCGGCTGGCAGCCCGCCGACGCCGGAGCTGACGGGTTCACCGAACGCGCCAGCGGCCGGGTCACCGCCCGGCTGGAGGCCGTCCGCTCGGTGCGGGCCGCGCTTGCGGCGCACCAAAGAGCCGAGCACGCCCGCGATCTGGCCAGGCTCGCGCTCGACCGGGTGCTGGCGGCGGTGACCGCCGCCGAGCGGGCCGAGCAGTCCGCAGCCGATGCGGTGACGGCGGCCCGTGCCAACGCCCAGGCCGCACTGACGCGGTGGGCGGCCGACTATGCCGATGTGCTGGACGAGACGGCGATGCGGGAACTGACCGAGGCCCTCAGCGTGGCCATCGAGATGTTCGGCGACCCGGATGCGCCCACCGTCGAGTCGGTGTTCGCCCGGGCGACCACCGCCGCCGAGCAGTCCATCCGTGACGAGCAGGCGCGGCTGCGTGCCGAGCACGCCGCCACGCAGGCCGAGCGGCAGCGCATTGCCGAGGAGCGGGACCGGATCGCCTCAGAACGCGACGACGCACCGCCCGCTCACCCGGGACGCACCGCCGACCGGTCAGGACGCGACGGTGCACCGCTGTGGCGGCTGGTCCGCTTCGCCGGCGACGTTGGCGACACGCGGGCCGCCGCACTCGAGGCGGCGCTGGAAGCCACCGGGATGCTGGATGCCTGGGTCACGCCGGACGGCTATGAGGTCGCCGCCGGGGACGATGACGGCTACCTGGTCCCCGGCCCGCCGGTGGAGGGCGCCAGCCTCGCTGGCGTGCTGGTGCCCGAGGACGACACCCCAGTGCCCGCCACGCGGATCGGTGCCGTGCTGGCTTCCATCGCCCTGGACGGCGAATTGTTCTCCTCGGCCGCGGTGATCGGCGCCGACGGCCGGTACTCCCACGGTGTCACCGCCGGTGCGCACCACAAGGACCACGCCGAGTACATCGGAGCGACCGCCCGGGCCCGCCGCCGGGCCGCGCGCATCGCTGAGTGCGAGGCCCAGATCGCCGGGCTGACGGAGCTGCTGACCGGCCTCGACCGGAAGCTCGACGGGCTGGGCGGCGCGCTGTCCGCGTTCGCGCAGGCGCGCGCCGCGCTTCCCCGCACAACCGCGACCGCCGCCGCGCTGCGCACGCATTCGCAGGCCGTCGGGCAGCTGCGTTCGGCCCGGGCGGGCGCCGACAGCGCCCAGTCCGACTACGACGAGTCGGTGGCCGCCTGTACCGTCACCGAGCGGGCGCTGCGCCGTACCGCCATAGACCACGCCATCGAATGGGGCCAGGCCGACCAGGTGGAGGCCGCCACCCGGCGGTTCGAGGCCACCGCCCGGGACCTCACCGGCCGCCGTCGTGAGGAGACGCAGCAGCGTGGCATCGTCGCCGACGCCCGAGGTCGGCTGGAGCAGGCCACCGGTGAGGAGCGCGTCTCCGCCGAGACCGAACGGATGGCTCGCCGCCGGCACACCGAGGAGGCCGCCAAACTGGCGGCGCTGCACGGCGCGGTCGGCAAGGAAGCCACTGAGGTGATGGCACAGGTCGACGAGACCGAGCAGGGCATCACGGCCGCTCAGTCGGCTGAGCATTCTGCCCGCACCGCCGAGGTCGAGGCCATCAAGGCCGTCAGTGCTGTGACCGAGCGGGTCTCCAGCGGCAGGCGCGCCCTCCACGTCGCGTGTGCGGAGGAGCGGGCCACCGCGCGCGGTCTCGCCCCGTTCGCCGCCCGGGAGCTGCTGGACGTGCTGAAGTGCCCGCCGCGGCTGGCCTGGCCCGCGCAGGAGGCGGACTGGGCCGGTGATGACCTGCCGCAGGCGGTCGTGCACGTGCACGAGGCGATCCTCGAGGTCACCCGCGACCTGACGCCGAGCGAGACGTCACTGAAGATCTCCACGACCCGGCTGACCCGGGCGCTGGAGGATCTGCAGGCCCAGCTGGGCGCGGCCGGCCAGGACTACCACCCCGAGTGGGACAGCGCCGACGGTGTCATCGTGGTCCGCATCGCCGATGAGCAGGGCCCGCTGCCGGTCGGCGCGTTCGCGGAGCGCATCGCAGCCGCCCGCCGTGACCAGCAGCTGCTGCTGACCGACTCTGAGCAGCGCATCCTCGAAGACGCGCTGCTGGCCAGGCTCGCCCAGCAGATCCACGAGCGGACCGTGGACGCCAAGGACCTGATCAGCCAGATGAACACCGAGATGCGGTCCCGGAAAATGTCCTCGGGGAAGACGGTTGGCGTGCGGTGGCTGCTGGCGGACCAGCTCGATGACGAGCAGCGCGCGGTGTGCGGGCTGCTGGATGCCGACGCCTCCCGGCTCAACCCGGACTCTCTCGCGCGGATGCGCGGCCACTTCGCCGCGCAGATCAAGACCGCTCGAGCCCGGTACCGCGAACTCCCGTACCGAGAGCTGCTGGCCGGGGTACTGGACTACCGTCGCTGGCGGCAGTTCGTGTTCCAGATGATCAGCGCTGAGGGCACTGAGGAGAAGCTGACCCGGACACGGCACAGCCAGCTGTCCGGCGGCGAGCAGTCGGTCTCGCTGCACCTGCCGCTGTTCGCCGCCGCGCACGCGATGCTGAACTCGGCACATCCGCACGCACCGCGCCTGCTCGCCCTCGACGAGGCGTTCGCCGGAGTGGACGACACCGGTCGCAGCGAGCTGATGGGCTTGGCCGCGCAGTTCGATCTGGACCTGTTCATGACCGGCTACGACCTGTGGGCGACGCAGGCCGCCGTCCGCGCCGCCGCGCACTACGACCTGGCGCACTCTCCCACCGAGCATACCGTCAGCGCACTGCTACTGGTGTGGGACGGAGCGCAGCTCCTCGCCGACGAGGCGGGTGAACTGTCCGCCGTACTCGGTTCGCCCGGCACCAGGCGGGCGATCACCGCCGCGGCGTGAGGACCCTGTGGACGAAGATCTGACGGAACTGCGTGGCGGGGGCTGGAAACGGCTGCTCGCCGCGGCCCGGCGCAACCTGGAACGGACCGGCGGCGCGCTGGACCACTCGATCGGGCTGAACGCACCCACCGACGCCGAACGACGGGCGGTGATCGGCATCACCGGCAGCTACCGGCCGGAGACGGTGAAACGGCTTACCATCGGACTCACCACGCTGGACGCGGCCCTGCGCCAGCGGTACGGCACCGGTCTGCGGGACACTCTGGTCATGCTGGGCGGCCCGCTGCGCGACCGGCCCGCCGAACGGCAACGAGAACAACAACAGCGCACGGAGGCCAGTGCGAGGGCCGGTGCGTCGGTGCTCGCCGGCGAGGCATGGTTCGGCTCCTGGTGGTTGGCGCTGCAGGAGGATGGGACGATCACCAGGCTGCTGCGGCGCGGTGATGACCGGCTGCTCGAGCATGCGGTGCGGATATTGGAGCACCTGCGCAGCCGCGCGCCGGGCAACCCGATCCCGCTGCCGATGCTCGCCGAACAGGTCACCGGCGACACCAAGGCACTGCTTGCGGCCGGTTCGCTCGCCACCCTGGTGCTGCGGGCGCTGGCCATCCGCTCGGGACTTGACTCCATGCCGCATGACCGCACCGGGCAGCGCGCGCTGTGGGAGATGCACGGCGCCATCCCCGACGACCTGGCCAGCCAGGTCCTGGTGCTCAACGTGGTGTGCCGCGGCTCCGATCTGGTCTCGGTCTGGCTGAACGACGCCAGCCGGTTCGGCGTCCCGTTCCGGCTCACCCTTCAGCAGCAGACCGCCTACGACGTCGTGCCCCTACCCGGTGACATATTTGTCTGTGAGAATCCCGCCGTGCTCCGCGTCGCAGCATCCGAACTTGGCACGGACTGCCCGCCGCTAGTGTGCACCGAGGGGATGCCAAGCGCCGCGTGCCACAAGCTGCTCGGCGCTGCCGTCGCGCAGGGCGCCCGATTGCACTGGCGAGCCGATTTCGACTGGACCGGACTGCGCATCGTCGGTGCCGCCATCACCTTCCACAGCGCGAGGCCGTGGCGGATGACCGCAGCCGACTACCGGCATGCGCTCGAGATGGGCGAGTCCACGCCGCTGACGGGATCGCCGACGGCCAGCCCATGGGACCCAGAACTCGCTGCGCGGCTGACTGGGCACGGTCGCGCGGTCATGGAGGAGCGCCTTATCGCCGTGTTGCTCACCGATCTCGCTCATGCCGCGCGGATGCCGGGCTTGACTATAGCATCGAATGCATATACCACGTGATGCATGGCGGGAGCCTTCCTCATCGGCTGCGCCGTCCGCGAGCGCCGCCTGGCCATGGGCCTGTCCCAGACCGAGCTCGCCCGCCGGGCCGGGATGACCCAGCCCGCCCTTTCCCGCCTCGAAGCAGGCGGAGTCATCCCCACCATCCCCCTCCTCGAGCGCATCACAGCCGCCCTCGACGCCGACCTCATCGTCGAGATCTCACCCCACGCAGCCTGAACCGCGCTGCCTGATCCATTGGCTGATCACCTGCCGATGCTTTGTCATACATCGACGGGCGCACCCAGACGTCTCCACGGTACGAGGGGAAGCCCATGTACCACCTCGAGCAGCCGTCAGGGATCGCGTCCTCGCTGCCTTGCTGGCTCAGTGCATGACTGATCCACCATTCACAACTATTAGCTGACCGGTCATGAAGTCCGATGCTGCAGAGGAGAGGAACACAACCGTCCCGGTGATGTCCTCAGGAGTCTGTGCGCGAGGAATGGCTCTGGTTCGGATGCTTCGCTCCGCCGCCTCCTGCCCGTGGGCCATTGCCGCATCGGTGGTCGTGAACCCTGGGGCTATGGCGTTGACGCAGATCCCATCGGGTCCAAGCTCCCGAGCCAGCGACCGTGTCATAGCAGTAAGCGCGCCTTTGGATGCCACGTAGTGCAACATGCCGGGAACTCCAGAGATGACCATGTCCGACGAGAGGTTGACGATCTTGCCACCTCGCTGCTGCCGCATAACCGGCACCACAGCGCGACTACATAGCCACGGGCCCTTCACGTTGACCAGCATGACGCGGTCCCATTGCTCTTCAGGGATGGCATCGAACGGCTGACGTGGGAGTTGCGCCATCATCGCGGCATTGTTTACGAGGACATCGATCCGGCCATACCGGTCGAATGCCGCGGCGGTCATGGAGCTAACGCTGGCAGCAGCGGAGACGTCGGTCCGGACGGCAATTGCCTGCCGTCCGGCCGCTTCGATTTCGGCGGCCGTCTGGGCAGCGAGTGCCTCCTCGACGTCAGCGATGACGAGGGATGCCCCCTCCTCAGCGCATCGTGCGGCGATGGCCTTGCCGATCCCCCTGGCTCCGCCCGTAACGATGATCACCCGCCCGGCGAGGCTACCAGCATCCGAACGCTCCGCCTCACTCACGGCGACCCTCCGATATACCGCCCCGAGCCGGGTTGGGCGAGGATCTGCCGATCGCGTGCGATGACCGTCCCGCGGAGCATGGTCGCTTCCACCACGCCGGTCACGGTCCGGCCCACGTATGGCGTCCACCCGCATTTCGTGTATACCGAGTCATCTGTGATCGTCGCTGTCTTGTCAAGGTCAGCTATTACTAGATCAGCATCGGACCCGGGAGCCAGGATTCCCTTCCGTGGCCACGCTCCGACTAGCCGGGCCGGAGCTTCTGCCACCATTGCGATGAGCCGACGCAACGGGTAGCGTCCCTCGTTCATATCGCTAAGCAGCAAGCTGTAGATCCAGTCGAGCTGAGGAGATCCGGCTGCTGCGCTCCAGGCGTCGTGCTCCTGAGCCGCGATTTCCTCACGCGTATGCGGTGCGTGATCGGTACCGATGTTATCGATGGTTCCGTCGTTAATAGCCTTGTAGATCGCGGTCAACCGATTCACGTCCGAACGGACAAATCCCGCCGGGCATGCGAGGCCATGCAGCCGCTCCAGGTCGTCCATGGTAAGCGTGTAGTACTTCGGATCGACTTCGCACGTGACGCTCTGGCCCCGACTCTTGGCCCCGCGGATCAGTTCCAGGCTGCTAGCAGCATGGGAATGCGCGAAATGCAGGCGCACCCCCGACAGACGCTGCAATTCGAGCACAGCTGATACAGCCGTGTGCCAGATGGCTTCGTTCGTGTAGACCTCGCTGAAGGTGCGCCAGTTCCGGGGTTTACCTGCTGCGAAAGCTTCCTCGGACAGCTTCTCGAACAGGCTCTGGTTGAACGGATGTACCACGACCGGCAGGCCGGTTTCGGCGATGGCTCGAAATGCGGTCAACAGCTCCCCGTGGTCGTTGATAGCGAGGCGTGGATCATGTGGATATGCGCCAGAGACCTGAAAGATCTTGAATCCAGTAGCTCCGGCCGCCGCCAACCTGGGAATTTCAGCGAGGTTCGTGCCAGCGCACCAGTGGCCCCAGTCAACTATGGACTTGCCAGCTACGTCCGCTCGCTTCGCTTCGAACAGCTCGGCGGTGTCGGTTGGCGGCTCAACATTCGGCATGTCAAAAATAGCCGTCACACCGCCGACCGCCGCCGCCTGAGATGCGGTATGGAAGTCTTCCTTATGCGTGTAGCCAGGGTCTCTCGTATGGGAGTGGGTATCGATCATACCGGGAAGGACAACCTTCCCGGACGCGTCGATTGTCTCGCTCGCATCAACTAGCTCACCCGGGCGGATGATGCCAACTATTTGTTCTTCGTCGACCAGCACGTTACCGGGCACCAGGACTCCGCCCTGGTAGACCCGGCCTCCGGCGATGACAGCCGAATACCTGGGCATAGAGATTTCTCCTTACATATCGACATCAGCCTGGGTCATGCTCTCTTTGGAGCGGCTGGCCTCTTGGGGACTTGTCCAGGGATCACCATCTCACCGAAGTTTCGGCATGATCTCTTCTGAGAAGGCGGCGAGCTGGTCGAACAGGTGGGGCAAATCCCTGTAGATGAACTTCAGCTCAAAGAACGTGCACCCCGACTCAACGTACTTGTGCATCTGAGCGGCGACATCGGCGGGTGATCCGATCAGAGAGGAGTTCCAGATTTCCTGCAAGGTGTCGGCTGAGCCCGCGCTCTCAGCGAATCCTCCGGTGGTTCCGGCATAACCTTCCTCGAAGGCCAGAAGTGTCGGTGTCGCCTCCTTGCGAGCCCGCTCGGTAGTCTCGGCAAGGTAGATCTGAATCTCGGTGCCTACTTCGAAGTCCTGAGGATTGCGTCCCCGCTGCTCCAGGCGGCGATGGACTTCCGCAATAGCCCTCGGGAACTGCTCTGGGGAGATCCAGAAGGAGAGCCAACCATCCGCGTAGTCGGCGATCATCTCGAGGGATTTGTCGGCTTGCCCTCCTATCCATATCGGCGGGTGCGGTTGCTGTACCGGCTTCGGATAGATGGTGGCATCGTCGAACTTGGCGTAAGTTCCGTGGAGTGATGGTGAGTCCTCCGACCAGATTCGCTGCATCGCCTCGAGGTATTCGCGCGTGCGTGCAACTTTGTCGGCGCGCGAGATTCCCAGCACCTCGAAGTCGACGTTCTGTGTGCTCTTAGCGGCGCCCTGCCCGACGCCTAGGATCAGCCTGCCCTTGCTGAGGGCGTCTATCGTCGCCAGTTGCTTCGCGGTTACGACGGGCTCGCGATACGGCAACACGAGGACGCCGAGCCCGAGCTTGATTGTGCTCGTGACACCAGCTAGGAAAGCAAGGTTCGATATCGATTCGTAGAACATCGGCGGGTAGTCCGGTCCCGCCGCATTGACGGCTTCCCGAGATCCGCAGGAGATGTGAATCCGATCGAGAGCCTTGGTCCAGATGATGTAGTCGTGAACCCAAAGTGAGTCAAATCCTCGCCGCTCCGCCTCCTGCGCGGCATCGCGCATATTGTCGGGCCCCGCGAGGGCGCCCGCGCACGGTATCCGTACGCCAAATGAGGGCTTCATGTCCGGTCTCCTTGCTCCCGCGATCCCCCGGAGGGGTGGCGGCCGTCAGCACGGATGACCGCCACCGCCTCCATTTCCACAAGTTGCCTTGGGTCATACAGTCGTGTTACTTCGACGAACGTCGACGCCGGCCACACGACGCCGAACGACTCGCGGAATACCTCTTCGACCGCCGGCCACGACTGGATGTCCCGCGTATACGTCCGGACGCGGACCACATCGTCGAGCGAAAGCGAGCGCTCGGCGAGAATGACGGCGAGTTGCTTGAGGATCTGGCGCATCTGCCCGCCGACGTCGCCGTCGGACACGATCGTGCCGTCCGAGTCGCGCGACGTCAGGCCGGAGACCAGCAGCATCCCTGCGCCCGGCGGGACCTCTACCGCTTGAGAGAAGCCGTCGACCGGAACCAGGTACAGGTTGCTGTTGACGGCCGTTCTCGCCACGAACGAACACCTCCTTCGTCACCCGCGCAGAGATTTGCGCGAGGCCTCAGTTGCTATTTGGCCGGCAGGTACTGGTTGGTGAAATAGGCGTCCGGGGTCTGCTCGTTGGTGAGGCCGCCGAACTGGTGCAGGATGTCGAGCATCGGCTTCCACTCGGCAGCGGTCGACGGTCCGTACTGGGTGGCGCCAGTGCCTGCCAGCGGCATGGTGGAGTTGCACTCGTACTGCAGTCGCACCTGATTGAGCTGGCGGTCCGAGGCCTTCTTGTTCAGCTCGGGGTGCTCTTTGACATAGAAGGCCATGGCTGCGGGGACGTTGGCGCAGACGGCCTTCCACCCGCGGAGCGAGGCTGCGATGAACGCCTTGACGACGCCGGGATGCGCCTTGGCGTATGCCTCGTTCACCACGAGGCCCTGGGACAGCGTGTGTATGCCGTCTTGCGACCAGGCAATCGGCTGGCCGATGTCAGGGTTGGCATCCCGTGCGATGTCGAGACCGATGCCGTAGTAGTCGGCCATGCAATCTGCGCGGTGCTGGATGAACAATGTGAATTTGTCAGCGAAGGTGGCACTTACGACCCGCACTTGTGATGGGTTGACGCCATTCGCCTTGAGGTAGGCAGGCCATAGCTGCGCAACGGATTCAGATGGGATCAAGACCACGGAGTGCCCGACTAGATCCTTCGGGCTCTGGAAGTGCACGTTCTTGAAACACTCAGTCCCGAAGGGCGTCTGGCGGGTCAGGACGGCCGCGACTTTGATAGGCACACCCTTGCTGATGGCAAGCGCGGCGGTCCCGAGGTCGCCCCAGCCGAACTGGGACTTGCCGGTACCGACCAGCGTCATAGTCGTCCCCGAGCCTTGGCCTTGGATGATCTGAACGTTTAGTCCGGCATCCTTGTAGTAGCCCTTCGCGGCCGCCCACAAGTATGGAATGTGATCAGGCACCCAGGAAAAGTCGAGCTGCAGGCTAACGTTCGTCGTGGATCCGGATCCCTGCGTCCCCCCTCCTCCGCCGCCGGACGAGCATCCCGCTGCGACCAGCGCAAGCCCTACCGAGGCAACGGCGACACCGCGCCTCCCTTTCCCCACCCATTTCATCTTGTCCTCCCTTCTGCCTCTTCCGAGGGCAGGCCGGTAAGCCGGCCTCTAAGCAGCGCCCGTTGCGCTGACATGTTGCTCGCGTACTGAGGGATGCCATTTGACGACAGCCCGTTCGGCGAAGTCGATGACGCCGTACAAGACGACGCCCATCACCACCAGTACAAAGATCGCCGCAAAAACCAGGGCGGTATCCAGTTGCCCGCTGGCGACGGTGAGGAGATATCCGAGGCCCCTGTCTGCACCTACGAACTCGCCGACGATCGAGCCGATTACTGACAAGGTGATGCCGACCTTCAGGCCACCGAAGATGCTCGGCAGCGCGTATGGAAACCGGAACCGCCAGAAGACTTGAGAGCGGGACGAGCCCATCGATCTGGCGAGGTCGAGCATCTCCACGGGCACAGAACGCAGTCCGACTGCCGACTCGATGACAATGGGGAAGAAGGCGATGAGGAAGGTGATCAGGATCTTGGGAAGCAAGCCGAGCCCGAACCACACGAGGAACAGCGGAGCTATGGCAACCTTGGGGACAACCTGCGACGTGACGAGCAACGGGTAGATGGCCTTCTCGATAGGACGGGAGGCCACGATCAGCACCGCGAGCCCGAGACCGACCGGGACACTCAGCGCGAACCCACCGAGGGTTTCGATCAGCGTGGGAATCGACTGGCTAAGCAACTCCCCCCTGTCGTCGAGCAGGGTCGTAACGACCGTCGTCGGCGCCGGCAGCAAGTAACCAGGCACATGGAAGACCACCACGGCTGCCTGCCAGAGCATGAGGAGGACCAGCAGGACTGCGGACGGGATGAGAGCCGCGGCGACTCTGGCACCGCGCCTGCGCTTGCTAGAGGCAGTTCTGCTTAGGGAATCGTCTTGCTCCGCCGAGCGCTCGATGGCTGTCGGCCTAGTCATGACCGCCTCCCTTCTTCAGGCGGAACATCCGGCGTATTTCGCGCACGTGATGCGCGAACTCGCGAGAGGTCATGGTGTCCTCATCGCGTGGCCTGGGCAGGTCGACCGGGACGATCGCGTCGACTTGCCCAGGCCGGTGGGTCATCACGACCACCCGATCCGACAGGAACACGGCCTCCGGAATGCTGTGGGTGATGAAGACCACGGTCTTGCGCTCGCTCATCCAGAGGGCCTGGAGATCCTCCTGCATCTGCTCGCGAGTCAGCGCGTCGAGAGCACCGAACGGCTCATCCATGAGGAGGATCCGCGGGTCGTGGACGAGGGCGCGGCAGATCGAGACGCGCTGACGCATGCCGCCTGAGAGTTCGTAGGGGTACCGCTGCTCGAATCCCTGAAGACCCACCGAGTGAAGCAGCTGTAGCGCCTTGTCACGATAATTCTCGATGGGAAGCTTGCGGATGGTCGCTTGCAGCAGCACATTGTCGAGCGCATTCCGCCAGTCGAGTAGGACGTCCGACTGGAAGACGATGCCGACGTCGGTCTGGGGTGCGGTGACAGGTGTCTCGTCGATGAACACTGCGCCCGAGCTGACGGGCCGGAGTCCCGCGATGATCATCATCAGGGTGCTCTTGCCGCAGCCGCTCGGGCCGAGAATCGAGATGAATTCTCTGTCCTGGACGGCGAAGGTGGCATCGGAGATCGCGAGCACCGCTCCGTCCGCAGTCGGATAGCTCTTGCGAACCCCCTCGAGCCGGATGACTGGACCGCCGTGGGCATTGCGGTGCCGTGGCGCGTCGAAGTTTCTCAGGACCATGCAGCACGCCCCTGGGGCTCATACGCCTCCGACTCGTGCCGGGCGGCGATAACCTGCTTCACGGCCAGAATAATCCCGGCATAACCCGTGCATCTGCACAAATTACCTGCCAGGCGCTCCCTGAGCTCGCCGGTAGACATCCCGGCAGATGCCGGGTCCTCGATGATCTCGACCGCGCTCACGATGAAGCCGGGAGTGCAGAACCCGCACTGCAGGCCATGATTTCTGCTGAACGCCTGCTGTACTCCGACGGCCCGGCCAGAGGCTGTGAGACCCTCGATCGTCTCGATCTCGGATCCTTCGCACTGGGCCGCCAGTAGCAGGCAAGATCTGACCGCCCTTCCGTCCAGGATGACCGTACAAGCACCGCAGACCCCGTGCTCGCACCCGACGTGGGTTCCGGTCAACCCGAGCTGGTGCCGAAGGAAGTCACTCAGGAGCAATCTGGCAGGAACTACTGCCTCCACGGGCGTCCCGTTGACGACGAGCCTCACTGAAACCACCTCGGCGGCCGCCGGGTCGGCGCTCATCTGCGGCTCCCGGCTCGAAGAGCCATCTGGCTGGCCCGAACGAGGCCGTCGCGGATGAGCTGCGCAGCGATCCTTCGGCGGTAGCTCTCGCTTCCTCGTATGTCGGCGCGGAAGGGCAGCGCTTCTGCTACTTCGCCTGCTCGCGCGAGTGCGTCCTCGCTGCAGACAGAGCCGATCAGGTTGCTCTCCAGGTCACCAAGCCGAACGGGCCGGGAGTCTGCGCCCGATAGGGCGACGGAGCACGACGTTATCTGTCCTGCAGCACCGACAGTCAGCACGACCGCCGCGGCCACGATCGCAAAGTCGCCGGAACGGTGAGTCACTTCGGCGAAAGACCATCCCGAACCAGGCAACAGCGCCGGGAAGCGGATCAGCTCCACTAGCTCGTCGGGGCCGAGCACCGTCTCCCATAGCCCGAGGAAGAAGTCGGAGCCGGCGATGATTCTAGTTCCTTTTCCAGATCGAGCAACCACCTCACCGTTCAACGCGACAAGCGCCAGCGGGAGCTCGGCGGCAGGGTCGGCGTGAGCTAGGCTCCCGCCGACCGTCCCGCGATTGCGGATCTGGGGGTGCCCGATATGGCCGGCAGCCGCAGCTAGCAGGGGGCAGGCGCGGGAAACGAGCGCGGAACGCTCCACGTCTCGCTGGCGGGTAAGCGCCCCGATCTCAATGGTGCCGTCAGTCCGCTGGCGGATGAAGGCTAGGGAGCTGGCTGGATTTATGTCGATCAGGACTGACGGGCGGGCCAGCCGGAAGTTCAGCAGCGGAATGAGGCTCTGGCCACCGGCCAGGAGTCTGGATTCGTCTCCGTGCATGGCGAGGAACCGTATAGCCTCATCGACAGTCGTGGCCCGGGCATAGGAAAACGCGGCAGGTTTCATTGTGAGCCCGCATTCTCAAGGGCGGGGACCTGTGTGGGCGCCATTCGGCGAATGGCACTCGCGATCCGAGCAGCAGTCATCGGTACCCGGCTGAGCGGCGTCCCGATCGCATCCTCCACCGCCGAGAGGACTGCCGCGTAGGTCGGCAGTATCCCGCCTTCTCCGGCCCCTTTGACGCCGAGGGGGTTGTGCGGGCTTGGTGTCTCGAGGTGGTAGATCGCGACTTCAGGGACCTCCGCACTAGTGGGCAGCAGGTAATCCATGAAGTTGCCGGTGAGAAGCTGCCCGCTCTCGTCGTAAGCGAGTTCTTCCAGAAGTGTCCCGGCGACGCCCTGCGCGATACCGCCCAGGACCTGACCCTCGACTATCTGCTGGTTCAGGACTCTTCCGGCGTCGTGCGCGACGACGTACCGGAGGAACCGCACCTGTCCGGTCACGGGCTCGATTTCAACTACGGCGACGTGGGCTCCGTTGGACACGTGCCAGGCTCCGGATCGGAACACGTGCTCCGCCTCGAGGGCGAGGCCGAGTTCGACAGCCGCCGAGTAAAGGTCACGCCACCGCAGCACATCAGTTCCCACATCGCCTGGAACGATCCCGTCCGCGACCGCGAACACATAACGCGGGTCGATCCCGGCTATGCTGGCAGCCGTCGCTTCAAGGCTGCCGCGCAGGGCCGTGGCGGCGCCCACGACAGCGTTGCCAGCCATGATTGTCGATCGGCTGGCGTAAGTTCCGACAGTGTCGACGATCTCTTCTGCCGCGCCCGCCACCATGACGGCTGTCGTCGGCACGCCGAGCGCATCGGCGGCGAGCTGGGCGAAGACAGTCTCGTGGCCCTGGCCCTGGGCGCTGACCCCAACACCTACCCGAAACGTACCGTCAGGCCTAAGAGCTACCCTGGCAGCCTCGTGTGGGCGTGTGATGGAGCATTCGATGTAGTTAGCGAGGCCCACCCCGACGAGCTTGCCCCCGGCTCGGAGCTCGCGCTGCCGGGCCCGCCATCCGTCGTAATCGGATTCGCGTAGGGCGATGTCCAGACACTGCCGGTAGTCTCCGCTGTCGTAGACGAGCCGCCCAGCTGGGGTGTCGAGGCCCGTATCGTGCGGCATAGCATCTGGCGCTATGAGGTTACGGCGCCGTACTTCCGCGGGATCCATCCCGAGGGCGCGAGCCAGGGCGTCCATCGCCCGTTCAATGACGAAAACGCCTTGCGGGCGCCCCGCCCCCCTGTATGGCGCAGAAGGTATCTTATTTGTATAGACGGCGCGGCAGCTGAATTCGACGTTGGGGATGCCGTAGGGCCCGACCACGTGATCGGCTGTGTTCTGGCAGACCGCGAAGCCGTAGGGACTATAGGCGCCGAGGTCGTGGAGCAGGCGGACCCGCAGGGCAATCAATCGACCATCTGGCTCGGCACCGACTTCGACCTCGAATACCTGTACGTGTTCGGGATAGGTAGCGAGGAAGTTTTCTGCCCGGTCTTCGGTCCATCGCACTGGCCGCTGATACCGAACGGCCGCCATCGTGATCAGGAGATCCTCGGCGTAGAGGTATGCCTTGGACCCGAACGAGCCACCTATGTCGGGGACGTGCAGGTGGACAGCGTCAAGAGGCAACGAGAGATAATCTGCAAGCAGGATCCGGATTCCTCGAGGCCGTTGCGTGCTGGCCCATACTCGGACGCCGTCGGCTTCGGGCACAGCGGCGATGCCGCGTGCTTCGAGAGCCTGTGCGCTTCCGCGCTCGATAGAACAGCTAAATGTGACCAGGCGGGGCGCCGCCGCGAACGCCACATCAAGGTTGCCGGTGCGCTGTGTGAACGACCCGGCCAGGTTGTCCGTCATCCACTCGTGGACCGTACCCGCGGCGCCCGCCTCGGCCGACGAGGCGTCGATGACAGCAGGGAGTTCCTCATAGTCGACGACGATTACCTCGAGCGCGTCCTCGGCAAGATACCTGTTCTCGGCCAGCACCATCGCCACCGGTTCCCCTGAGTACCGGACCATCGTTCCGGCAAGAATCTGGGGCGACGCAGGGTTCTTTAGCCCGGCGTGGTCCCGCATGACGGGCAGACTGCGATCGAATCCGAGAGTTGCCGACGTCACCACGGCTGCGACGCCGGGCATGTCTTCTGCAGCAGACACATCTATCGACTTGATGCGCGCACACGCGAACGGACTCCGCAAGAATGCCGCCTCAAGCGCGCCCGGCAGAACCAGATCATCGATATATAGGCCATGTCCGGTTAGCAGCCGATCGTCTTCAGCTCGCATGAGAATCCGATCAAAACGAGAGGGGACCGTCAGGGCCGCGACGATGCGACGGTCTCAGCTGCAAGTGAGTTGAATCGGTGTGGTCCCCGCTCGTCGCGAATCGTGTAGGTAGTGTCGTCTGAAAGGTCGCGGCCAAGCATGAACGGACCGCCCTGCCAGGAACCGCTCTTCATTCCGAGATGCACCCTCTCGACAATGAGGTGATCCTCCTCGCCGACTTCGGCGATGAAGTCCCATTGGGCATCCCGGACTTCGCCGGGGACGTCGGCCGACCACCATCGGATCGTCTCCCACTTGCAGCGGTCAGGCCCCAGGGGCACCCATCTCGCGAAGTTGAAGCTATTAGCAGGCCCCGGCCACAGCGATACCGAATTACTGGGGAAGATCCAATGAAACATTGCGAGATCTGACCCGTCATTTCCATACGCGGTAGCTGCGACAAGGTCGCTCATCTTGCCTTCGGCCTGCTGGCCCGCGAGATCGTCGCGCAAGGTCGTACCCTGCACGATGCATGCGCCCTTTAGCGCGATTTGCCAGCGTGGAAGGTCAACCGTGGCTTTAAAGCCAGGGTGCACTGTTGGGCAGTGGTAGCACTCGAGAGCGTTCTCAACGGCGATCTTCCAGTTGCACTCCAACGTTCCCTCATAACGCAAGGCGTTTCCTTGTTCGGCGACACCGAGCAGGTCGATCCCGTACTGGTCGACGATCTCGGGAAGACCTCCCAAGTGGTCGGCGAGAGGGCTGGCCTCAGGGTCTGGGTTCAGAAAGACGAATGGCCCCCACGTATCAACACTTGCCGCACGAAGTCCGTAACGCCCGACATCAACCTCGCTCATGTCCTTGAGCCCGGGGACACCCCTGAGCTTGCCGTCGAGGTCGAAGGTCCATGCGTGGTACGGGCAGCGGATGCGCTCGGAGCATCCTCGGCCGTCGAGCAGCATTGAGCCGCGGTGAGGGCACACGTTTGCGAAGGCGCGAAGCCTGCCATCATTCCCGCGAACTACGACGAAGGTCCTGAACTCATCGACCGCCGTCACGAAGTACTCGCCAGGTCGGGCCACGTCGGTGGTGGCGCCGACAAGCTGCCACAGGCGCCCGAATATCGCCTCCCGCTCCAGCTCGTGCACGGCCGGATCCGTGTACCAGGCCGCGGTAGGCGTGAAGCCCTCAGCCAGTCGGTCGACAACCTCATCGACGACCGAACGTCCTCGCTCGAGATCCTGCGTGCTTTGCATTGCGACGACCTCCTCGTGCCGCACGTGCGATCCGCGTCGCCCGGTGTAACTGGCGTCACGACCAGCCGTCGCCGTTCTCAGTCCGGCGCCGTGCGACAAAACGTACGCTTCAAAGTCTGATAGTGTCAATAGCGATATGCTATTATCAATATTGATCATTTATGATCGCTGATCGGTCAGGGTTCAGCGGTCGAGTCGGGCCTAACCGTCAGCGCCGCCAGGGCAGAACACCTGGGGAGGGGGTGGACAAGTGGCAGCGGACGAGGAGCAGGGCAGCGCGCGCAGCCTCCATCGAGCACTCGAGATGCTCAACTTGTTCGCAGAGGTGAAGCCTGACTGGAAGGTCACCGAGATGGCAGAGCAACTCGGGGTCCCGCCAGCGTCTGCCTACCGGATCGTTCGGGTTCTCGAACGCTTTGGCTACCTGGACCGGCAGCGGCCTGGCGGATCGCTACGACTCGGACTGCCGCTTCTGCGACTGGGGTCGATCGTCCTCGCCCGCCTCGACATTCGCGAGGTTGCCCGTCCGATCATGCGGCAGCTATCGGCCGATCTCGGTGAAACCGCGCTGCTGATGGTTCCGTTCTCGCATGCCGCGGTCTGCATTGAGAACGTCGAAGGGACTTACCCCATCCGTCCTCGATCCATCAGCATCGGTGAGCAGATGCCGTACAACGCCGGCGCAGTTCCGCTCGCGATCTTTGCCTTCCTCCCCCATGAGGACCAAGAGGAAGTTCTCAGGTCACCGCTCCCCAAGATCGCTCCAGGCACCCTGAGCGAGGCTGCGCAACTTCGAGAGCGCTGCAAGCGCATACGCGCGACCGGAATCTCCTATTCACAAGGCGAGGTAGTGCCCGGAACGGCTGCCATCGCGTCCCCTGTCTTTGCCAGCGGCGATGGCGATGTGGCCGCGTCGATTGGGCTCACAGGACTGACGGAGCGAATCGTCGGTTTCGACGACGCGATCCGATCGGCTGCTAGGGAACTCACTGGTCGCCTCGGAGGTGACCCTGCCAGGATCCCGGACGGGTCGCTCACAACCTGAAGCACAGCGGCCGGGCGGCCGAGGGCGATGCGGCCGCCCGGCTGTCTGCTGAATGCCGGATGTGAGATTAGCGGTCGCCGAATGGCCGCGCCGAGACCGGACCGCGCCGCATCGACAAGGCGTCGCAGAGCTCCGCTGGCGTCATTGCAGCATGGCAGACTGGCATGTAGCGCGACCACCGTTCCTTGCATGGGCTGCATTCCGGTTCTTGACGATCCCGAGCACTGCGCGATTTGACGTGCTTCCCATTGCCTCGCGGCCGCGCGGCCGCCTGTCGAGTCCGGAGGAGACGCACCGCGGCAATTCGGGCAATAGACCGGCCCATTGCGCGGCCGAATGGCACAGTTTCGGAGCGACCAGCTGCGCGCTGGCAACCACCCGGTCGGCGTAGCGGGGCAGTTCCTGCGCGTCTGCGGGGTCAATGGGCGAACAAGCGGTCGAAGAGGTCGGCCCGCCATAGTGGCCGGTCCGCGGTTACTAGCTGGGCCGCGGACTCACTGCCCCGGTGTGGACGCAAGACCAGTTCCCTGACCTCGATTCGGGCTCCATGCTCCATGGAGGCGTCAGCGAGGTCGATTTCGAACCAATGCCGCACGAGAATCGCACAGCGTGAAAAGGCGAACATGTGCAGGACGCTGCCTCCGCGATGTTGGACGTCTTCCGATCGCCGGCCGCACGGCGCCGCGCTTCCGTGGAATGTCAGTGTCAGCCTAGGCGGAGGTTCGCGGCTGCTCGCCGCGGCCGACTTCTACCAGTCGCGGACCGAGCCGCGGCCGCACCGGCCGGCATCCGGAGCTGACGAGGCCGCCGACCAGTTGCGGGCCGAGGCCAGGGCCGGCCGGCTGGATGCCGAGGCGGCGGCCGCCATGCTCGCCGCCGCCGGGCACCGGGCCGGCCGCCGGCAGGCCAGGTGCGGCCGGACGGCGGCCGGAGCCCTCGCAGCAACGGCCAGGCGGCAGCCGCCCTTCGCCGCCTTATGCGTATCCCTGCCGGAGAGTACGTTTGCGGACAATGCGGATGATGAGCAGGATCACGGCGCCGAGGAAGCCCAGGATCATCAGCGGCACACCCGGGAGCACGATGCCGACAATCCCGTGCGCGATGCTCCCGCCGAACGCCAGGTCGGCACCAGTGGCCTGGGAACCCGTCGCGCTGATCGCGAACCTGCCCGGGCTGGTGACATGGAGCGTCAGGACCGCCCGCCCGTGGCGCGAATTGGCGTTGTAGGTAACCGTCGATCCGTACCGCGTCAGGCTCGACACGGATGCACCCTGCGATGCCGGCGTGACGTTGATGTGGAATGGCGGGATGTTCCCGCTCTGAGCACCCGGGCCCTCGTAGTAAATGGTGTAGCCGCCGCTGTGGCTCAGGTTGACCGTCCCGCCCGCCGGTATCGGCACTCGCTGCAGGCCATTGACCGTGCTGGACAGCGACACGATGCCGACGATCAGCCAGACCGCGCCCGCCACGAAGATCGCCACGGGCACCAGGTACCAGATCCGGCCCGGCCGCACCTGCTGCCGCGGGACCGGTCCCTGCTGCCGCGGGTACTGCCCCTGCGGCGGCTGGTACGGCCCCGGCTGCGGCTGCTCCGGGAACGGCCCCTGGCCAGCGGGCGGCGGCTGATATTCGCCTTCTGGCGGGTAACCAGTCATGGCTGCGGTTTCCCCCGCGTGGCCGTCGCTCAACCAGCGACAGAACGCTGTAAATAGCCGGGGGACGGGCACCGCGCCAATACCGAGACAGCCGAGCCATCACAGAGACCGCCGCCCGGACCTGCTCCGGCCCCGGCCCCGGGTGTCGATCACAGAGACCGCCGCCCGGACCTGCTCCGGCCCCGGCCCCGGGTGTCGATCACCGTGGCCGAGACCGGAGCGGGAGCCCGGGGCCCAGGGGGAGCCGGAGTCATTCTGGTCCGGTCTAACCGGCCGCTACGTCAGCAGCCGTCGTACGGCGCCCACGGCGACG
>Ga0307373_10004243_pt1 | contig 24326 bp, 24 predicted proteins | sample OX2MG_FD_202534 | JGI IMG/M metagenome (GOLD analysis project Ga0307373, IMG submission 202534) | Soil microbial communities from Risofladan, Vaasa, Finland - OX-2 | ecosystem: Environmental > Terrestrial > Soil > Coastal area > Acid sulfate soil | place: Finland: Risofladan, Vaasa | collected...
GGTCGAGAACAGCCTCCGTCGCCTGGGCACTGACTGGATCGACCTCTACCAGATCCATCGCCCGGAAGCCGATACCGACATCGACGAGACCCTCGGCGCGCTGAGTGACCTGGTCCACGCGGGCAAAGTCCGCTACGTCGGCTCATCGACGTTCCCGGCCAGCCAGATCGTCGAGGCGCAATGGGTCGCGCAGCGCCGTGGGCACGAGCGGTTCGTCTGCGAGCAGCCGCCGTACTCAATTCTGGTGCGCGGGATCGAGAGCGACGTGTTGCCGACCTGCCGTCGTTACGGGATGGGCGTCATTCCATGGAGCCCGCTCGCCGGCGGCTGGCTCTCTGGGCGCTACCGGCTCGGCGAGGAGCTACCGAAGTCGCACCGAGCCGAGCGGATCCCGACTCGCTATGACCTGTCATTGCCCGGCAACCAACGCAAGCTCGAGGTGGCCGACGCTCTTGCGCGGCTCGCCGAAAAGGCTGGCATCACCCTGATCGAGATGGCGCTCGCGTTCGTGATCCGGCATCCCGCGGTAACCGCGGCGATCATCGGCCCCCGGACGATCGAGCAGCTGGAGTCGCAGATCCCGGCCGCGGATGTCGAGCTGTCCGACGAAACGCTTGACCGGATCGATGAGATCGTCCCACCCGGGGTGAACCTCAACCCCGCTGATGGAGGGTGGCCGAACCCAGCACTGGAGTCTGCAGCCCGCCGACGCTGATAACCAGATCCATCCAGCCGCGGCGCGTTGATGCGGACCCGACGCCGACATGCGCCGAACACCACGTGTACCTACGGCGGTCGGCACGATCGCTTCCACGCTCCCGTCGAGTAACCCTGCGACCAAGCACAGCGTGCCGTTCGGAGATAGCGTTACTGGACCATGAACGTCCTGGCCCTCTATGACATTCACGGTAACCCGGACGCACTGGACGCAGTGCTGGGCGATCCACGGGCGAGGGGTGCTGATGTGGTTCTTGTCGGCGGCGATACTGTCCCCGGCGCGCGAGCTCGCGAGGCGCTCGACCGTTTGAACGCGCTTGCTGTTCCCGTCCAGTGGGTGCGCGGCAATGGGGAGCGGGAGGTGGCAGCAGCCGTCGCTGGCGCGGCATTGGGCCCTGACGCTGAGGATCTGGCGTCCAGCACGGCAGCGATCACCGCTGCCGAGATCGGGGCAGCCAGAGCACGTGCGCTCGGAGAACTGCCACTCACCCAGACGGTCGATGGGGCGTTGTTCTGCCACGCCAGTCCCCGGCGCGATGACGAGACGCTTACGCGCATCTCGCGACCGGAGCGCTGGGCGGAAGCTCTGGCCGGCATCGATGCGGCGTTGGTAGTTGGCGGCCACACCCATCAGCAAGATGATCGCGTCGTCGGCGGCGTGCGATTCATCAACGCGGGTAGCGTTGGACTCCCCTATGAGGGTGACGGGGATGCTCGTTGGCTATGGATCGAGAACGGAGTTCCCGAGCTGCGCCGCACCGCCTATGACCACGTCACTGCTGGGAGGCGGATGCTGAACGCCGGCTATCCCGACGTGGAGTCAATCGAAGCGTCGCTGATCGAGCCGGTCGAGGCGATCGTCGTCACCCGGCTGTTCGAGCAACAAGCCGGTGATTAATGTGCCGCAGGCGGCTACTAGCTCTCGCGATCCGACGGGAATTTAAGTCATCCACACGATTTGACCTCTTCGCGGCCGAAATCGCACAGCTGGCGAATGACTACTTGCGCGCGCAGGACAACCGGAGCGCGGACGACTCCTACAGCGACGACAGCCTCGTGAACGCCTTGGGCTGAAGCGCCTCGACGATTCGAGTGGCCTCCTCGATCTTTGCGGCAGTCTGGCCTGATGCGAAGCGGGCCCGCCCCGAGCTGTGTTCAGTTCGCCGAGACCCACCCAGCACCAGGGCTCGCGCAGCGATGGGACCGGCACGAGCGCTATCGGCGTCAAAAAAGCCGTGACGAAAGTCCCAGTCGAGAAACCTCGACATCATGTCCAGCCAGGTCGTCTCCGTCAGTCGGTGCCAAGTGGTGCCGCTCCGCAAGGTTCGAGGGGTCCCCGGCGACTGCAACAGCGCACCCGCAGAGGAGGACTACGCAACCTTCGGCTGTAAGGGCTGTTGTGAGTTGTGTCGTGATCAGGAGCCGAGCCCGCAAGCCACATCTGCCGCGCACGGCCGCCATCACGATCCTCTTGGCACTGGGCGGCGTGGCGACCGCGCCCGGGGACGCCGCAGCCGCCTTCGGCAACGCGCGGGCGGCGACGAAGATCGTGCGCTACCGCGGCGTCAGCCTGCAGGTCCCAGCCGGCTGGCCGGTGCTCCGCCTCGGCGCCGACTCCAGCGTGTGTGTGCGCTTCAACCGTCATGCGGTGTATCTGGGAACGCCAGGTAGCAACGAGGCCTGTCCCGTGCGGGCGATTGGGCGAACCGAGGCGATCCTGATCGCACCGGAAGCGCGCGGCGCGACTGTTGCACCAGACGCTCGTAGCGTGCTCGCGCCGACGAGCAACCCCGGTGCGGCGCTGGGCGGCGGCTCGGTGGCGACACTGGTCGAGCAGGCGCAGCACCTTGTGATCACCGCTACCTGGGGCCGCGATCCCGCGACGATTCGGAAGGCTCTCGCTCTACGCTCACTTCGCAGGGCGATGCTCGCCACCAACGATCATCGGCCGCCCAAAGCGAACACGTCGACGCGGTCGCGAGCGATCGCCCACACGACGTCGACGGCGACTCCGGCACTGCCCGGCGCTGTCTACAACGGTCTCGGCTTCGACACCTGCACAACGCAGTCCCCGGCCACGATGTCGGCGTGGGGTGCAGCGTCGCCCTACGCGGCCGTCGGCGTCTACATCGGCGGCGTCAATGCAGCATGCACAGGCGGCTACCTTAACGCCTCGTGGGTCAGCGCCGAGTCGGCAGCCGGCTGGCACCTGATCCCGATCTACGTCGGGCTGCAGGCGCCGGGCGCCTGCAGCTGCCAGGCGATCACCGCGTCGCTTGCTGCAAGCCAGGGCACCGCCGCGGCCCAGGACGCGGTCGTTCAAGCCCAGGCGCTCGGGATCGGTAGTGGCAATCCGGTCTACCTCGATATGGAGGGCTACAAGCGATCCACGGCCACGACGACGGAGGTGCTGGCGTTCATCGAGGCGTGGACAGAGCAGCTGCACGCCAGCGGCTACCTGTCCGGCGTTTACAGCAGCGGCGCCTCCGGTATCGCCGATCTCGTGAGCCGGTATGGGACGGGCTATGTCGAGCCCGACGAGTTATGGACCGCCGCGTGGGATTCGCAGCCACCCCCGACGCCGCCGACGAGCCCTGCGAATGTGTACGTACCGAGCGGCGAGTGGCCGAACAACCAGCAGTTGCTCCAGTACCTCGGCGGCCACAACGACGAGTACGGCAACGTGACGATCAACATCGATAGCGACTACATCGATGCGGCCACCGCTGCATTCGGGAACGGGTCATCGTTGGCACCAGTGGTCGCCACCGCACCCTCGCTCACCATTCGCCCGCAGGCGGACGGCTCCGTCCACCTGACTCCGAGGTGGGCAGGAGAGCCTGGCATCAGCAAATTCCAGATCCTTGCCGGCGCCTCGCCGGCCACCGTGACGGCAATTCAGACCGTCTCCGCCAACCGCTCGGGTGCGATCGACGTCCGCGCCGTGTATCCGTACTTCGGCGTAGCGGCGCTCAACGCGAGCGGCCAGATCGTTGCCAGCTCCACGCCCGTCGCCACGCCGGCCAGCGTGGCGATCTTCGGCAACAGCGCGTTCGTGGGATCCAGCGGACCGGCAGGCGTCCCGGTCGCGTGCCTGAACGCCTCACCCTGCGAGATGCAGGCCGCGGTCTATGAGGGCGACAAGCGCCTCGCGCACAGCGGGACCGAAGCGATCGCACGGCACGGCGGCGTGCTTCTGGTCCCGCTCAGAAAGCAGGTCCGCCGCCTGGTTACAGACGCGGCCGACGGCAGGCTGCCGGTGACGGTGACGGTGACCGGCCCCACCGGCCTCAAGGCGACGCGCCCGCTGAGTCTCGTCGCGTTCACGGCAACGGGCAAAGCGCCGGCGCGCCGGACCTGGGCCAGTTCCGCCGTGCAGATCCTCGGCAAGACCAACTTCGTGTCCAACGGCTGGGTCGGCGGGATCCTCGCTGCCTGCAAGACGAGTGCACCCTGTGTTGCTGCAACAACTGTCACCCGGTCCGGGATCCCCATTGCAACCTCGCGACCGCAGAAGCTGGGCGCCGGCGAGGTCGGCTATCTCACGTTCCGGATGACCGCCCACGGTCACGCTCTGCTGAGGGCCAGTAAGGGCAACCAGTTCGGCGCGCGCGTGTCCGTCCGCAGCGTCACCCCGTCGAGCACGGGCGGGGCCACGGCCACCGCCAGCTCGGGGATGGCGACAGCGCTCGTGTCCTTGGACAGCTATCGGTAGGCGTCGACGGTTCAGTGCGCGGGCTCACCGTCCGGCACGGCGAGGACCTGTGTCTCGGTGAACCCGTAGATGCCCTCACGCCCGAGCTCACGACCGATGCCGCTCTGGTTGAAGCCGCCAAACATGGCGCGCTCGTCGACCGCCGTCGCGTTGTGGTTGTTGAAGAAGACGTGGCCGGCGCGCAGCTGCCTGCCGATCCTCATCGCGTGCTCGTCGTCGCCCGACCAGACCGAGGCGCAGAGCCCGGCCCAAGTGTCGTTGGCGAGACGCACGGCCTCCTCTTCGGTGTCGTAGGAAATGATCGGCAGGGCCGGGCCGAACTGCTCCTCGGTCACGATCCGCTCGGCGGCCGACGGATCGAGGACGAGCGCGGGCTTCATGTAATTGCCCTCGCTCGGGTCGGCGTCGACGAACTCGCCGCCGTCGATCACCTCAGTGCCGCCGGCCCGCGATTCGGCGAGGAGCTGCTGCACGTAGTCGCGCTGGCGAGCCATGTTGAGCGGTCCCATCGTGACCTCGGGGTTGAGGCCGTCACCGATCCTCTGAGCTTCGATGAAGCCCCGGAGTCCCTCGACCGCCTCGTGGTAGCGGGCGCGGGGCACGTAGAGTCGCTTCACCGCCATGCAGACCTGACCGGTCGTCATGAAGGTCGCCATCCCGAGCTTGGCGATCGTGGCATCGTCCAGAACGGCGTCGTCGAGGATCACCGCGGGGTCGTTGCCGCCCAGTTCGAGCGTCACGTTGGTGACGTTCTTCGAGGCCATCTCCATGATGCGCTTGCCGCCGGCCGTGGAGCCCGTGAAGCACACGTGCTTGACGCGCGGGTCGCCGACGACGACGGGGCCGAGGGTGGCGTCATCACCGGTGACGACGTTCAGCACACCCGCCGGCAGCATCCGCGCGACCTGGCGTAGCGTCAGCACCGATGAGAGTGGCGTCGTCGGCGGCGGCTTCGCGATCACCGTGTTGCCGGCCATCAGCGCGTGCGGGAGGCTGGCCGCGAGGATCGCCAGCGGCCAGTTGAACGGATAGATGATCGTCACGACGCCCTGGGGGAGATGCTGGATCGTCGTGTTGTACGGCGGGCCGGCGATCGTCTCGACCTTGTCGAGCTCGCGCGCGTACTCGGCGGCGCCGTGGAAGCGTCCGACGAACACCATGAGATCGATCTCCGCCTCGAAGCGGACCTTGCCGTTCTCGCGCGAGAGCACCTCGGCCCGCTCCGCCAGATCGTTGGGCAACGTCTCGAGCGCCTTCAGGCAGACATCGATCCGCTCGCCAGCGGACAACGCCGCCCACGCCGGCCAGGCGCGCTCGGCGGCAGCAACGGCGTCCAGAGCATCTTGCGTCGTCGCCTTGGCTGCGCTGCCGATCACCGACCCGTCGTGCGGATCGTGGACGGCAAAGCTCTCCGCCGTCGAGCGCTCCTCACCGTCGATCACAAGCGGTGTGGTCACCGTCTCACCAATCGCCATGCTCGCTCACCCTCTCCTCGGTCGGGACGAGGCTGCGGCATCGGTCGGGACGCCGTCGCCGCTGTCCGCTCGGTCGCGGTCGCTAGTGCTTGGGAACGTTAGTACCGGCCGCGTCGGGAGGGCGTGCGACCGGCGCGGCCCGCAGCATCGCCTCTGCCTCCTCGAGTGTGCGCGCGGTAAACGGCGCATGACGGTCGCGGCCGCCGTGCTTGGCTGCATACATCGCCAAATCGGCTCCCACCATCGCGCGGTCCTCGGACAGGCGCTCGACGTCGTCGAAGACGAAGATGCCGACGCTGATCGTGACCGCGGGCTCCCCGGGTCGGCTGAGCTCGCGCACCGACTGGACGAGCGCGGCGGCCACCATCTCGGCCTGCTCCGCACTCACCTCCGGCACCAGCACGGCGAATTCGTCACCGCCGATGCGTCCGATCAGGTCGCCGCCGCGCAGCCGCCCGCTGAGCCCGCTGCTCACCGCCTGAAGGAGCTTGTCTCCGGCGGAATGGCCGTGGGCGTCGTTGTAGGCCTTGAAGTTGTCGAGGTCGAGCATCAGCAGCGCGCCGCTGGTGCCGTAGCGAGTCAGCCGGCTCACGTGGCGGCGCAGCTCGCGGCCGAACCCGCGCCGGTTGAGTAGGTCTGTGAGCTGATCGTGATCAGCGAGGTGGCGCAGCCGCTGCTCACGCGCGTGGTAATCGGTCAGATCGCTCGCCTGGCCGACGAAGTAAAGCGGTTCGCCTTCGGCGTCGCGGATCAGCCGTGTCGCCGCCAGCACCCACACCGTCCTGCCGTCGGCGCGGAGCAGGCGCTGCTCACGCGTGGCGCCGTCGCGCTCGCCGGCCAGCATGTCGCCGGCGTCCTTGGCTTCCGTGGCGCGTTCGTCCGGATGCGTGAACTCCGACACGTGACTGCCCACCAGGAGCTCGCGGGGGCGATCCAGCAGCCGGCAGAGCGCATCGTTGACGTCGGTGTAGCGCTCGTCGAGATCGCAGATCCAGGCCGCGAGCAGGCCTTGCTCGAACGCGGCGTGGAAGCGGTCGTGGGGTGGATCCATTGGATCTTGAGGTTCGGCAGGCAGACTCGGCGGCATCTCGATGCAATCCTCCGGAATGTCGGCAGCCATGGCTACCCGGCCGCCGCAAAATCCCGCCCGGCCACCGCGCCGGCAAACGGGATGGTAATCAACCAACCCAAGAATCGCGACGGTCTCACCTCAGATTACCCCAATCCCAGGGGTTCCGAAAATCGCGACAGCTATCAGGGGGTTCCACTAATCGGGCCGTCGGCCGTCAGCCGCCGGCCGTCTCCAGCGGTAGTGGTGACGTGGGTTTGAGCTCCTCGAGCCGCAGGAGCGTCGTGACGCGAACCGCGCCGCCACGCGTCGACAGGCGCACGATCACGCGCTGGAGCTCCGCCACCTCACGCGCGACGACCACCAGGATCGCGTCGATCTCGCCCGTCACCCAGTCGGCCGAGATCACCTCTGGCATCGAATGGACGGCCGCAGTGAACTTGCGATGCGCGGCGTCGTCGTGGCGCTGGATGGTCACCAACAGGTAGACGTGCAGCGGAAACCCGGCAACGGTCGCGTCGACCTGGGCGACGATCGCGCGCACGATGCCTGAGGACTTCAGGCGCCGTACGCGATGCAGCGTCGCCGCCGGCGACAGCCCGATCACCCGCGCGAGCTCGACGTTCGAGCGGTCCGCGTCGAGCTGCAGCTCGTTGAGCAGTCTCAGATCAATTAAATCAAGCGAGATCGCCATAACACGCAATATTACATCGTATATATGCCAAGGCATCAAATCATCAGCCGAAAATTAGCTCCGATTGGGCAGTATCGGTGGTGATGAAGAACCGTGACGCAATTCTCGCGCTGATCGCCGCCGGCTCCCTCTGGGGCGTCACGGTCGCGCTCTCGAAGCTTTCGCTGCGCTGGCTCGACCCGAGCTGGCTCTCCGCCATGCGGTTCCTCGTTGCGGCGCCGATCCTCGCTGTCTTTGGGCGCCGCGGGTTGCGCGAGGCGCTGACGCCGCGTGTACTCGGCTCCGGCGCGCTTGGCTACGGCGCCGTGCTGCTGCTGCAGAACGCAGGCATCGAGCACACGAGCGTCAGCCACGCGGCCATCATCGTGGGCGCGCTGCCGGTCGTTGTTGCGCTCGTGGCAGCAGGCCTTGGCAAAGGCACCACGTCCCTGCTCACATGGCTCGGCTACGTGGTCGCGCTGGCCGGAATCATGCTCGTCGCCAAGGGTGGTGGTGGCGGCGCGACCGTCTCTGGCGACATGCTCGTGTTCGGCTCGGTGGTCATGTCAGGGATCTTCATCGCCTTGCAGCCGAGTTTGCTGAAGGGACGTGATGCGGCTGCCGTGACGGCAGTCCAATTCGCCGCTGCAGCGGGTATCTCGCTGCCGGTTGCACTGCTCGGCGGCGGCCTTCCCCACGCACCGGCAGCTTCTGGGCCGGTGCTCGCGTTCGTGGCGCTGGCACTCGCCGGCACCGTCCTGCCGTTCTGGCTGTTCGCCTACGGTCAGGCGCGTGTCGCGGCCCAGCTGGCGGGCGCGTTCGTGAATCTCGAGCCACTCGTGGGAGCGCTCCTTGGCTGGGTTGCGTTCTCCAACCCGGTCGGCCCCGTGCAGATCTTCGGCGCCGTCGCCCTCGTGGCGGGCATCCTGGTGAGCCTGCTGCAGCCGGATCTGAACGTCTCGCTGCCGCTCCTGCGGCGCGCCATCGCGGCGGCTCAGCGCTCGTAACCCCCGGGCGCTGTTAGATTCAATAGCCCCGTGGTGGGCGTAGCTCAGTTGGTAGAGCTCCTGGTTGTGGTCCAGGCGGTCGCCGGTTCGAATCCGGTCGCTCACCCTAAAGAAAAGCCTCGTGTTGCGGGGCTTTTCATTTTGTCGCTAACGGTAGACTCGGTTCGGATGCGGCCGTTGTACCACTTCGTTGTACCACTTGGGGTCCGGAATCCTCTCGCCAAAGCGTGCGGAGGTGAATCCTTTGCGGCGCCGTTCCGTCCAACCGTCTAGTTATGCGAATCGAACTGGTCTATTTCGCTGGTTGCCCTAGTTATGCGCGCTTCTTGCCTCGGCTGCGTGAGCTTCTGGCCCAGGTTGAGGTTGATGCCGAGGTCGACTTGCGACGTGTGGAGTCGCCCGATGCCGCGGTCACCGAACGGTTTCTCGGCTCGCCGACGGTGCGGGTCGATGGCGTCGACGTCGAGCCGGCGGCGGCGGAGCGCGACGACTTCGGCTTGAAGTGCCGGCTATACAGGACTGAGCAGGGGCTACAGGGGACGCCGCCCGACGCGCTTGTGCTCGGGGCGGTGCGCGCTGCGGCGAGCCGGGCTCGCGGCGAGAATTAGGCTGGCCTTGGCGTCCGCGAGATCGGATCGAGGCGGGCCGCGTGGCTCCTACCCCGGGAGGCGGTCTCGTTCGCTGTCCAGCGGCACGACCTGCGCCGGACGATCAGGATCGCGATCGTTATCGGCATTGTGCTCTGCGATCGCGGGCGCGATGATGCGGCACGACCCGCGCTGTGGCGCCCAGTAGTCGACGATCACAGGCCGGTGAGAGCGTCTAAGTTGGCTTGGGTGAGGAGAGAACCTCGCTCACCGGAGTTGTTCGTTCGTTCGGGTACCGTCTTCTGGTGACTGGTCCTCGGTGCGGAATGACTCGTGAATCCTTTGCTCGACGGGCGGCGTCTTAGATCCGTATGACATGGAATCCGATGATGAGACATCGCGAGCGCTGCCGTGAGGTGCGTGCTCAGATGTCCGACTATCTCGACGGTGAGCTTGAGCCCCGTGCGGCGTCTGGCGTGGCGCGGCACACGCACTGGTGCCCGAATTGCGGTCGCATGCTGCGCAACCTGCGGCGTACGATCGAGGGGCTCGGCGCGTTGCGTGATCTGCCGATCTCCCACGGCGAGCCGCCCGCCCGCGTGTAGCTACTTCACGTAGCCACTCTGGAAGAAGCCGTCGAGCTGGGCGCGCAGGGCCATCCGCCCGCGGTGCAGCCGGCTCTTGAGCGCCCGCTCGCCGATCCCGAGGATCTCGGCGGCCTCAGCGGCTGATAGGCCCTCGACGTCGCGGAGTGTGACAGCGGTTCGGTAGTCGAGGGGTAGCTGGCCGAGGGCGTGGTCGATCGCCGCGAGGAACTCGCGCGACTCGAAGATCGCGTCGGGCTGGTTGCCCCAACCGGGTACGCGTTCGCCGACTTGATCGTCGAGCTCGAGCGTTTGCGGACGCGTTGGGCCGAGCGCGTCGTAGGCCTCGTTGATACCGATTCGGGTCAGCCACGTGGAGAAGCGCGACCGGCCCTCGAATCGGTCGATGTTCAGCCAGGCGCGGGTCAGCGCCTCCTGCAGCGCGTCCTGCGCCGCGTCGTGATCGCGGGTGATGCGGTACAGCACGCGGCGCAATTGAGGACTGTGACGCTCGGCCAGCACCCCGAACGCCGCTTGATCACCGCCGCGGGCGCGGGCGACCAGCCGGTCTTCGTCATCGGCGCTCACCGGCCCACCAATCGGCTCGCGACCCCGCCGGACCTGCCGCGAGCTGGCCGACGGGTCTGACGGGAAGGACAGAATCGCGGGTCTTCGGCGATTTCGCGGGCTCTGCTGGGTTTACGGCCGACCCTCCTGACTGTGCACATCCGCACACATCTTCCAGGCATCGCTGCGATCACGCGTGCCGCATGCCACTTCAGCTGAATCGTTTTGTCGTTCGCGCCTGTCCTATCTATAGCCGTCGACACGCGCGGCGCGGAGTTTGACCGACTGGAGCGATGACGATGGAACGCGATTTTGATGTCGTGGTGATGGGCGCTGGTCCGGCCGGTGAGGTGCTCGCCGGGCGGCTCTCAGAGCGCGGCGGGAAGCAGGTCGCGATCGTCGAACGTGACCTGGTCGGGGGCGAGTGCTCGTTCTACGCGTGCATGCCGTCCAAGGCGCTGCTGCGCCCGGCTGAGCTGCTGCGCGAGGTCGCGCGGGTCCCGGGAGCAGCGCAGGCGGTGACCCGCGAGCTGGACGTCGCCGCGGTGCTGGCACGGCGTGACGAGATCGTCAACAACCTCGACGACGCACACCAGGTGCCGTGGCTCACAGCCCGCAACATCGAGCTGGTCCGCGGCGATGCCCGACTCGACGGCGAGCGGCGGGTACGCGTCGGCGACGACGTGCTCATCGCCCGCGACGCGGTCGTGATCGCGGTCGGAACCGGTGCGCTGATCCCGCCGATTCCCGGCCTGGCCGGCGTCGGAGCGTGGTCAAACCGGGAGATAACCACGGCGCGTGAGGTTCCCGAGCGGCTGGTTGTGCTCGGCGGCGGCGTGGTCGGTGTTGAGATGGCGCAGGCCTGGGCGTCGCTCGGGTCGCGTGTGACTGTGATCGAGGCGATGGACCGGCTCGTGGCGCGAGAGGAACCGTTCGTCGGCGAGCAACTGCGCGAAGCACTCGAGCAGGCCGGCGTCACGGTGCATACCGGCGTCCGTGCCAGCACCGTCAGTCGTGACGGCGACGAGATCACCGTCACGCTCGAGAACGGCGAATCGGTCACCGGCGACCGGCTGCTGGTCGCGATCGGCCGCAAGCCGCTGACCGATGGGCTCGGTCTGGAGACGGTCGGGCTGCTCGCAAGTGGGTACATCGAGGTGGACGAGCATCTGTGCGTGATCGGCGCGCCCGGCCTGTACGCGATCGGTGACGTCAACGGCCGCTCGTTGCTGACCCACTCGGGGAAGTATCAGGCGCGGATCGCGGCCGACCACATCCTCGGCGAGCCCGCGGCAGCGATCACCGACGGTCCCGGCGCCCCGCGCGTGATCTTCACCGATCCGCAGATCGCCGCCGTCGGCGTCACGCTCGACGCCGCCCTGCGCGACGGCATCGCGGTCGAGCCGTTCGACCTCCCGACCGAGGGCACCGCCGGCGGAAGCTTCTACGGCCACGGGGCGGCAGGCACCACCCGGTTCGTCGTCGACGTCGAGCGCGAGGTGCTTGTCGGCGCCACGTTCGTCGGTCCCGAGGTCGCCGACTTCTTGCAGGCAGCGACGATTGCGATCGTCGCCGAGGTGCCGCTCGCAACGCTCGCGCACGCGATCGCTCCGTTCCCCACCCGCAGCGAGCTGTGGCTGAAGTTCATCGAGGCCTACGAGACCGACTGCGGGACCACGCTGCACGCACAGGGACTACCGTCCGGAGTCAGCGCATGAGGGCGATCTGGAACGGTGTGACGATCGCCGAGAGCGACGACACGATCGTCGTCGAGGGCAATCACTACTTCCCGCTTGAGAGCGTCGAGCCCGGCGTCCTGCACCGCAGCGCGATGAAGTCAGTGTGCCCGTGGAAGGGGTTGGCGAGCTACTACCACGTCGAGGTCGGCGGTGAACGCAACCGGAACGCTGCCTGGGCTTACCGCCACCCCTACCCCTGGATCCGCAAGATCAAGAACCGTGTCGCGTTCTGGAACGGCGTCGACGTGCGGCCCGGCTGACCGTGCAACCGCGCGCCGAGATCGATCCGGGATGTCCCGTTCGCGGAGGCTCCCGGCGTTCGGGGCTGTCGGATACGATCGCGTTTCAACGCCGGCCGCTGCGGACATTCGCGCGCCTCCAGCAATCTCGCGGCGATCCGTTTCCGCTGCGAAGCCTGCTCGGTGGACGGCTGCTCGTCGTCGGTTCACCCGATCTCGCGCACGAGATCCTGCACGCGCCGGCGGGCACCTACCTGGCTGGCGCCGCCAACCGCCGGATCCTTCCCATCCTGCCCAAGAACACGGTGCTCACGCTCGACGGCGACGCGCACCATGCCCGCCGACGACTCCTGACGCCGCTCTTTCACGGCGACGCTCTGGACGCGATCACACCCGCGATCCGCGAGATCGCGGCCTGGGAGATCGATCATTGGCCGGTGGAGAGGCCGTTTGCCGTGCTGCCCCGCACACGCTCTCTCGCGCTATGCATCGCCGCGCGGCTGATCCTCGGACTGGAGGATCACGCCCACGTGCAAGAACTCGAGCGCCACCTCACCCGCGCACTGTCCCTGTATCCGATGCTTACCAGTATCCAGGCGCTGCGCGCGCTGGGACCCGCGAGCCCGCAGGCCGCGGCGGAGCGCCGCCGTCGCGAGTTCGCGCGGGGACTCGCCGAGGTGATGCGCCGCCCGACAGCCGCGACGGCCGATGACGCTTCGACCGCTCTCGAGAGTCTCAGTGCCGACGAGGTGTTCGCGTTGCTGCTCGCCGCGCATGAGACCACAGCGACGGCACTGGCGTGGGCGATCGACCAGCTCGCACGCGCACCCGAGGTGGCCAACGCCCTAGCGGACGAGCGACGCGGAGCGGCGCGACCACTCTGGGATGCGGTGATCTGGGAGACGCTGCGCCTGCGCCGCCCGCTCGTCGACATCGTCCGTCAGACCTCGGGGCCAGTTTCGTTGGCCGGATGCGACGTGCCGACGGGGACGCTGCTGCTGATCCCTCCCCCGCTGATCCATCGTCACGGCGCCCAGCCCGACCCGGACCGCTTCGAGCCAGCCAGATTCCTCGCTGGCCGCCCCGACCCGCACACATGGCTCCCGTTCGGCGGCGGTGACCGGCGCTGCCTCGGCGCGTCGCTGGCGCTGCTCGAGCTCCGCGAGATCATCCCCCAGATCATCGAGCGGTTCGAGCTTGGGCCCGCCAATCCCAGCCCCGAGCGGCCGAAGCTCTACGGCACAGCGCTCGTCCCGGCCGCAGGCGCGAGAGTCGTGCTCCAGAAACGGCGGCAGGCGCTGCGGACGTGGGCACCTCGGGCACGTCCATGAGACCTTCGCCCAGCGTGTCCGGCGACGGTGTCCCGCAGTACGTCTGGGATCGAGTTAGCGTCCACTACGACCGCCAGCTGTGGTTTGAGCGGGCCGCGGTTCGCGCTGCCGTGGAGCTGCTTGCTGGGAGAGGCGGCGAGCGGGCGCTCGATGTCGGGACCGGTACGGGTGAGGTTCTGCGCCAGCTCGCGCGAGGCCCGGCGCGCCCGGGCGAGGTCGTCGGCGTCGATACGTCGGAGGCGATGCTCGCCCGCGTCTCGCAGCTGCCGGCCGGCTGGTCGGTCCAGATCGGGGACGCGCGCTGCCTACCGTTCGGTGCCGCGGAGTTTGACGCCGCGACGGCCTGCTACGTGCTGCATGTTCTCGCGGACGCCGATGTAGCGGCCGCGCTCGCGGAGCTGCGCCGAGTGTTGCGCCCCGGAGGCCGGCTTGTCGTGGTGACACCCGGGATACCGGCCCGCGGTCCGGGGCGCACGCTTGCGCTCGCGCTCGACCGGCTCGCAGCGCGCCACCCGAACCGGTACGGGGGCCTGCGCGCCCTCGATACGCGCCCAGCGCTCGAGCGGGCAGGCTTCGACATCGCGAAGGAGCGCTGGAGTCTGCTCGGGTACCCGTCGATCTGCGTGCTCGCCCGTCGGCCCGGACCGTGAGCCGGCCGTCAGGTCTGCGCGATCGCCTCGAGGCTCATTCCGCGGGCTTCAATCCCGAGCAGCCACCAGATCCCGGCAGCGATCGCGCCGATCGTCCAGAGGCCAGCGAGGATCGCGAACGCGCTCCAGATCCCGAAAGTGGAGGCCGTCTGTGCGAGCAAGACCGCGCCGAGAATCGCGCCGATGCGGCCAACCCCGACGCTCGCGCCGACCCCGGTGGCGCGCAGGTGAGTGGGGAACAGCTCGGTGAACGTCGGGTAGGCCGAGACCCAGGCCGTCGTGGCGAAGAACACCGCGACGGTGAACGCCCCGAGGGTGAGGGCCGGCGACCCGGTGTTCGCGGCGCCTGCAACCACCAGGCATGAGCCGGCCGCGGCGACGTAGCCCCAGAACACGGTGGGTTTGCGGCCGACGCGGTCGATGGTCGAGCTGACGAGCAGCCCGCCAGCGAGCGCGCCGAGGTTGGCGATCACGTAGTAGTAAGGGACTGTGCCGGCACCGACATCGACCACCCCCTTGGTCAACACAAACACGGGGATGAAGGAGAACAGGCCGTAGTAGCCGGCCGCCTCGGAGAAGTCGAGGGTCATCCCGAGGACGAGCCGACCGCGGTGGTTGCGCCACAGCTCGCGCAGCTGGGCGAGCACCGAGGTGTTCAGCTCCTGGGTTAGGTACTCGACGCGCTCGCGGCGCAGACCCGTGACCTGCTCGATCACGGCGTTGGCTTCATCCAGGCGGCCCTGGGAGGCCAGCCACCGCGGCGACTCGGGCACGAGGCGCCGGGCGTAGAGGCCATAGCCGGCGCTGAGCGCGCCGATCAGCAACGCGAAGCGCCAGCCGCTGCCGCCGAGCAGCGTTGAGACGAACAGGATCGACACCAGCCCGGCGACGATCCCTCCGACCGACCAGAAGTTCATCACGAATGCGTTGGAGCGACCACGGACGCGAGCGGGCATGAATTCCGAGATCGCCGACGCGACCGCTGAGTACTCACCACCGACCCCAAGCCCGGTGAGGAACCGGAAGACCATGAACACGCCGAAGCTGGGGGACGCGGCGGTCGCGACTGCCGCCAGGGAGTAGAGCAGTAGGGTGGCGACGAACATCCGCCGGCGGCCGAAGCGGTCGGCGAGGTAGCCGAACAAGGTCGAGCCGATCCCGAGTCCGGCGAACCAGATCACGAACACGGAGATCTGCTGGTTCTTGGACAGGTGGAAGTCCGCGGCGATCGACGGGATCAGGCTGCCGATGATCTGCACCTCGAAGGAGTCAAGCGCCCAGCCGATCCCGAGCGCCCCGGCGATCTGGCGGTGGATCGGCCTCCAGGGGGATCGGTCGAGTCGGTCTGACATGCGTCTCCTTCGGGGTTTCAGCGAATGCGGGGGTAGAGGCGGGCGAGGCGCTCCGGCGAGACGCCGGCGAGGTACAGCCACCGGATCGCCACCCAGCTGGCGATCGTGCGCGTCAGCCCGTGGCGCTGCCAGCGTCGCGACGAGGTGAGCGCCGGACCGGGAAGACAGACGGTCCGCCCGGCGCGCTCGAGGCGGCGAACAAGGTCGTAGTCCTCCATGATCGCCAGCGGCCGGAAGCCGCCGAGGCGTTCGAACTCGGGGGCGCGCAGCCAGATCGCTGAGTCGCCGTAGTACACGCCGGTGTGACGCTGCAGCGCATACCAAGCACCAAGGACCCGCGAGAACCGATCGCCGCCGTCGAACCGCAGCGCGAAATTGCCGCCGATCACCCTCGGGTCGGTGAGCGCGCCGGACACGCTCGCGTGCGCGTCATTTGGCAGGCGTGTGTCGGCATGCAGAAACAGCAGGACGTCACCGTGGGCCTCGGCGGCGCCGGTGTTGATCTGATTCGCGCGACCGCGCGGATCATCGAGCAGCACCGGCCGGGTGTGATGCGCCGCGGCGAGCGTCCGCGTCAGGTCGCTGGACCCGCCATCCACGACGATCACCTCCCACCGCCCGGGCAGCTCGGCAAGGTGATCGAGCAGGCGCACGATGATCGCCTCCTCCTCGAGGACCGGCACGACGATCGAGACCACCACGCGGTCGGTCATTTCGGGCTCGGATCACACAGGGCGCGCCTGACCGCCTCCGGGCAACGCGGGTCAGCGGCGATGTGACAGGCGTCGGCGGGGGTGTCGAGATCGCGGACGGGGTCAAGCAGTACGGTCGTGCACCCGGCCGCGCCGAGCGCCGTCATCGTCAGCGCCAGAACATCGGGGCCTCCCCACGCGTCGGGCGGCAGGTCGAACGCCGCGGGTGTCGGGCGGGTGAGCGCGATCAGCGCGTAGCCGCCATCCAGGGCCGGTACCAGGCACGCGTCGGCACCGGCCGCGAGGGCCTGCTCGGCGAACTGCAGATGCACGACCCCGAGCTCAGGCGCGTCGGTCCCGATCACGATCCGCGGGCCGTGATGACCGCGAAACGCTAGCTCGGTTGCGACTCGCAGGCGGGCGCCGAGGTCGCCGCTGGTTTGTGGGAAGAGCCGTAGGCGGCGGGGCACGAGTTGGGCGAGCTGCGCTCGCGCGTCGGTGGGTGTGAACGCGAGTGACGCGTGTCGTGTGGCGCGGGTCGCCCATGCGGTTGCGTGGCGGATCAGCTCGGTCTGGAGCCGCGCGCATCCGTCGGGGCCGAGCAGCGGCTCGAGCCGGGTCTTGGTCTCGCCGGGTCGAGGCGCTTTGGCCATGATCAGGATCCCGGTCATACCGCGCACCTGAACGCGGCCGGAAGGGTCCCGTCCGCCTGTCGCAAGGACAGGAACCGTTCGGTGATCAGCTGTTTGGCCTGTGCGAGCGGTACCTTGCCGGCGGCGACGAGCATGTCGGGGCTGGAGTCGAGATCGCCGCCGATCGGATGCCAGTGAACGCCGTCGGCGGTGACGGTCAGCTCGGGTGCGATCACAGCTTCGTCGACCTCGATCGCGGTCGACTCGTCGGCCGCGAAACCGCGGGCAACGAGCGGACGGACCGCGAAGTCATCGCCGACGACGCCACGCTCAGCGAGCAGCGCCCGCAGCTCCTGCACCTCGTCACGGTTCTCCGGGGTCTCGGTCATCGCGACCCGAAGCGCGAGCCCGAGTTCGCGAGCGTAGGCGATCCCGTCCATCGCGCGATCGAACGAGCCGTCCCCCCGCCAGGCCTCGTGCGTCGAGGCCCTGGCACCGTCGAGCGAGGTCTGGATCACGAGGCCGTCCCGCCCGGCGAGTCGCGCGAGTTCGCGCCGGCGCCGTCCGGTGAACAGCATCGCGTTGGTCAGTACGACGGTCGGCAGCCGGTCGCTCGCAAATTCGAGCATTGCGACGATCTCAGGCTCGAGGAATGGCTCTCCGCCGGTGATGTACAGCTCGCGAAATCCTTCGCCGGTCGCCTCGTCCACCAGTTCGCGGAACCGCTCGAGTCCGAGTGATCGCCGTCGCGCGCGCGGCGAGGATGCGACTACGCAGTACTCGCACGCGAGGTTGCAGTGGAAATTCGTGTACAGCCACAGCCGCGCCGGGAACGCCTCGGTGCCGAACAGCGCGACGACCGGCCGTCCCTCGTCGGGCAGCTCGACCGAGTCGGCCCAGCCGACGCTGTCTGGGGTCGAGAGGTCGGCGAGCGATTCTCGATAGATGTGAAACCGTCCGCGGGAGCGCTCGCGCGGCGGAACGACCTCGAGACAGGTGGTCCACCACCCGGTCTCGATCGTCTCCACGAACGCCTCCGGCAGCCCGGCAGCACGCATCGAAGCGGCTTGCGCGCGCCAGTCGTAGCTGACCCGCACGAGCTCGGCGCGCGCGTGGCCGTGGTCGACGTCAAGGATCGCGTACCACGTCTCACGCCGTCCGTCGTTGGCCGGCCGACCGATCACGCCGACGTTGACCACGAGCATGCCATCGAGTCGCCGCTGCCACGGGATCCCGGTGTGGGTGCACAGCAGCACGTCCGCGCCGCTGGCGCGGGTCCGCATCCGGAGCTCATCGTCCTCGAGCGACTCCCACAGGAAGTCGTTGATCGCCAGCGGCGAGCCGTGGACCATGTGCACGTCCACGCCGTCGATCTGCTCGCGATGCTCGAGCGGTAACCCGTGCATCCAGGCCGCGAACTCGTCGCTGGTGTTCGCGAGCGTGTAGTCGTAGATGATCTGGGCGAATTGGTTATCGCGCTCGTCGGCATACCCGCAGCCGCAGTCCGGATCGCCGCGGCCGATCGCGACGTCGTAATTGCCGGCAATGCACTCGACCTGCTCGTCGAGCAGCAGCGGCCAGATCTGATCGCACCCGGCGCCGAACCCACCGAGGTCGCCGAGGCAGAACGCTCGCTCACACCCGCGCGCGTGGGCGTCAGCGAGCGTCGCCTCGAGCGCATACTGGTTTGCGTTAGGACCACCGAACGCGGCAATTCGAGTCATCGAATTCTTTGACGCCGTACGCCGGCCAGAGGATTCAGTCTCACGTCACGGAAAACCGCGAATCCTTTTCCTCGAGAGGAGAGTCAGATTCAGTAACCCACCCTTTGGAGACGACCATGAGCACGCTCACCGAGAAACTGCGGCAATTCGTCAGCGCCGACCCCCAGGCCGGCACTGGACCCGTCCAGGCCGTCTGGAACGGCGTTGTGATCGCCGAGAGCGACCGCACCGTCGTGATCGAAGGCAACCACTACTTCCCGCCCGACGACGTCAACACCGAATACCTCGAGTCCACCAGCAAGCGCACCGCCTGCCCGTGGAAGGGAACCGCGAGCTACTACGACATCGTTATCGACGGCGAGCGCAACAAGGCTGCCGGCTGGTACTACCCGCAGCCAAGCCACGCGGCTTCGCAGATCAAGGACCACGTCGCGTTCTGGCACGGCGTCAAGGTCAAGCGAACGGCGCAGCAGTGAGTAAGACCATCGCCCCAGACCACCCTCCGCGGCCCGTTACGAGCCGACCGCCGCGACGGGTGTTGGTCAGCTATGAGCCATCCAAGCGGGGTCACGCCGCGCTGCGCCACGCGATCAGTGTTGCCCGCGCTTCCGGGTCCAGGCTGATCGTGACGGCGGTCGTGCCACGTGCGCCGGTCACCGGGTGCGCTCGCTGCCGCCAGAGCGCCGCGCTATGGAACCACCAGATGCGGTCGGTAGCAAGCGAGGAACTGGCCGAAGCGGCCAGGCTCGTCGGCGAGTCCGGAGATGTCCAATATGTGCCGAGCTACGGTGAGCTGTTGCCGGCGACGGCGCAGGCGGCCGAGCGGTGCGCGGCCGGCGTGATCGTGCTGCCCGAGCAGCCGACGGGGCTCGGGCGCCTGTTCTCTGCGCGGTTCGCCGAACGGCTGCGTGGATGCGGTGCCTGGGAGGTCGTCGTCGCCCCGAACTCCGGTCGCGCCCCTGATCAACCCCTGCGCCCGTGATCGCCCGGATCCTCAGCGCCGCCCGCGGCCTGTCGGTCGCGACCCGACCCCAGCACCCCGACACGACGGAGGCGCTTCGGCGCCGCTGGCAAGAGCTGCCTGACCAAGTCCGCACCCCGGCGCAGCTGCTCGGCCGGCGCACCGCCGGCTGCGAGGGAACCCATGGCGTGTTCCCGCGCTGCGATCTGTCATGCACCCCCTGCTATCACGCACGTGAGGCGAACAGCGTCCGCACCGACGGTGAGCACACACTCGCGCAGGTCGACACCCAGATGGGTTACCTGCGGTCAGTGCGCGGCACGGGCCAGCACGCGCAGCTGATCGGTGGTGAGGTCACGCTCCTGGCACCCGAAGACCACGCGGCCGCTCTGCAGGCGATGCACCGCCACGGCCGTAAGCCGATGAGCATGACGCACGGCGATTTCGACTACGAGTACCTCGAGCGGCTCGCGCTCGGCCCCGACGGCCGGCGGCGGTTCGACTTTTTGCGGTTCGCCGGCCACTTCGACTCGCTGATGCTCGGCCGCAAGGGCATCCCGCGACCGGGGACCGAGGCCGAGTTGCACCCTTACCGGCAACGGTTCGTCGAGCAGTTCGAACGCCTTGAGCGCGAGCACGGCGTCCGCTACGACCTGGCTCACAACATGACCGTCACCCCGCGCAACCTGGACCAGGTCGCCGAGGTCGCGAGTGTATGCCTCGGGATGGGGTTCGGGATGCTGTCCTTCCAACCGGCTGCGTACGTCGGGAACCCGAAGCGCTGGCGCGAGGACTTCCACGCCGTCACGATCGATGCCGTGTGGGCCGAGATCGAGCGCGGCGTCGGCACCCGGCTGCCATGGCGCCATCTGCAGATGGGCGATGTGCGCTGCAACCGCTCCGCGTACGGGGTGCTCGCCGGCGGTCGCTGGACGCCGCTGCTTGACGACGAGGACCCGCGCGATCTGAACGTCCGTGACGTTTTCCTGGATGCGTTCGGCGGGATGGATTTCGACCGCGCGCCCGCGGTGCTTGCGATCGCAGCGACACGGGTCGTTGCAGGCAACCCGCGGATCGTTGCGCCTGTTATCCGTTGGGCCGGCCGATTCGTCCGTCGCGCCGGCCTGCGCGGTCTGTTGACCGGCCGTCCGCGCGGGGTGACATTCGTGGTGCACGCGTTCATGGACGCCGACGTGGTCGGCCCGGCGTGGGACGCGCTTCAGCGTGGCGAGACCAGCACCGAGCCGGCCGTCCTCGCCGCTCAGGAGCGGCTGCAGGCATGCTCGTATGCGATGGCCCACCCCGACGAGGATCGCCTAATCCCGGCGTGCGTGCAGCACTCGGTCCTTGATCCGCAGGAGAACGCTCGACTCAAGACAGTCCTGCCGCTCGCCAGGACGCCGGCAGCCCGATGACCCACGCGGGCTCCAGCGTGGGCGGACCCGAATGGAGCACGCAGGCCGCGTGAGCCGCCGATATGACCTTGTCGTGCTCGGCGGCGGAACCGGCGGGCTGGTGTGCTCCATGATCGCCGCGAGCGTCGGCGCGCGCGTAGCGTTGATCGAGCGCGAGCGCACCGGCGGGGACTGCCTGTGGACCGGGTGCATACCGTCAAAGAGCCTGATCGCCGCCGCCGGCCTCGCGCACCGGATGCGTCACGCCGACGCCGTCGGTCTCGCACCCGTCGAGCCCGAGATCGACTTCGAGCGCGTGATGGAGCGCGTGTGGGGCGCGATCCGCACGATCGAGCCGCAGGACTCGCCGGAGCGCCTGCGCGCTGCCGGCGTCGAGGTCATCCACGCCGACGGCCGGTTCGCCGGACCCGGCACGATCATCGCGGATGGGCGTGAGCTGCGGTTCCGCGCCGCGATCATCGCCACGGGCGCACAGCCGACGGCGCCGCCGATCCCCGGACTCGCCGACGCCGACCCGCTGAGCACCGACAGCATCTGGGACCTGCGTGAGCTGCCACCACGCCTCGCGGTTCTGGGTGGCGGGCCGATCGGTTGCGAGCTCGGGCAGGCATTCGCCCGTCTGGGGTCGCGGGTCACGCTCGTCGAGATCGCCGACCGGCTCCTGGCGCGCGAGGACCCTCAAGCGAGTGAGCTGATCGCATCGCGGCTGAGGAATGACGGGGTCGATGTCCGGACCCGGTGGCGCGCGAGCGACGTCCGGAAGACGCCCGATGGTGGCCACGAGCTCGTGCTCGACGGCCCCGACGGGCCCGAAACGGTTCCCTTTGACCGGATCCTCGTCACAACCGGCCGCTCCCCGCGAACCGGTGACCTCGGACTCGATAGCGTCGGCGTCCGCGTCGACGACCGCGGCGCGATCGTCGTCGATACCCGGCTGAGGGCGACCGCGCGCGGCATCTACGCGGCAGGCGACGTCACCGGCCTGCTGTCCTTCACGCACGTCGCTGCCCACCACGCGCGGGTCGCGACCCCGAACGCGCTGTTTCACACCCGCACCAAGATCTCGCACACGCTGCCCTGGGTGACTTTCACCGATCCCGAAGTCGCTCACGTCGGTCTGACCGAGTCGGAAGCGCGTGAGCGGTGGGGCGATCGCGTGATTATCGCGGAGTTCGACTACCACGAGCTCGACCGTGCGATCACCGCCGGGGAGGCGTACGGGTTCGCGAAGCTCGTCGGCGATCCGCGCGGCCGATTGGTAGGCGCGACCGTCGCCGCGCCCGGCGGCGGCGACGCGATCGCCGAGCTCACCGCATGGGTGACGCAAGGTGAGAAGATCGGCGCTGTCTCGCGAACCGTGCACGCCTACCCCACCCTCGCCGAGGGCCCGGCACGTGCCGCCGATGGCTACCTCACCGCCCGCTACTCCACGCCGCGGGTGCGAGCGCTCATCCGGGTCTTGCTAGCCGCTCTCCGGCTGACCGCACGATGACCGACGGCGAGCAGTGGGCCGCTGCCGAGCTCGACGCGCTGCGCGCCGGCCAGTTCCGCCCAGGAGCATGGCGGCACTTCCTACGCGCCTCATTCCGGCGTGCGAAGGAGGCCCGGGACAGCAAGCCCGAGCTCGTGAGCCAGTCGCGGATCTGGTCGGCCGCAGGCCTGGGAATCGGCATGACAGTCTGCGCGTGGCCACGCATCGCGAGCCCGCGCGCATCGCGGTTCACGCTGTGGTGGCTCACGACCGCGGCGATGCTCGACTGGCACCTCGGGATGCTCGAGGGACCCGGCGGCGAACGGCGCGACCAGCTCGGCACAGCCGACGCGCTCACACTGACCCGGATCGCGCTGGTGCCGTTCCTGGAGGGCCAGGGAGATCCCGAGCACAGGAGCGCTCCGACGTTCGCCACGCTGCTCGCCCTCGCGGGCGCCTCGGACGCGCTCGACGGCATCCTCGCACGCCACGCCGGCCCGACCCGCCTCGGACGTGACCTCGACACAGTCGCCGACGCCCTGACCGGCGCGGCAGCAGCCCGCGTAGCGCGGCGAGCCGGATGGCTACCGACCAGCGTCGCCCGGCTCGTCGCAGCACGCAATGCAATTCCCGTGGTGGTCGTATCGGCCAGCTACCTTCGCACCGGCCGGCGCCCCGCGACAGACGCTTTCGGAGCCACCCGCCGGCTCGCGCCGGTCCTGCTCACGGGTCTCGCGATCGCGCCCTTCTCACGGTGGACAGGCGCGGGACTGACCAGCGCCGCGTCAATCGGATCGTTCGCACTCGCATGGCACACCAGATCCACCACCTGATCGCCGGCGCCGGCATCGCCGCGCCACTCGTGTTCCTCGTCGTCGAGATTGCGATGACCCTGCTGCTGCTCCCGCGATCTGTCGGCGCGATCGTCGCCGGCGCACTGTTCGGAACCGCCGCCGGCACCCTGCTCGCCTGGCTGGCGATGATGATCGGCGCCACGCTCGCATTCTGGATCGGCCACCACGTCCGGCACGCCGGCGACAGGACAGGTACCCGGCTACCCGACCGCTGGCGTCAGCGGATCGCCCCGTGGGTCAAGCGCCTCGATCAGTGGATCAAACGCCGCGGTCCCCTCGCGTTGCTATACAGCCGCCTGATCCCCGGCATGCCATTCACCACCATCAACTACGCCGCCGGCGCGACCACGATCCGGGCACGCGACTACATGATCGTAACCGCCGTCGGGATCCTGCCTAACGCCTACCTGCTCGTTGCGCTCGGCGGCTCGATCGCCCACCCAACCTCACCCAAGTTCATCGTGATCGCTGCCGTGATCGTCACGCTTGCGCTGCTCGCGCCGATCGTCGACCGCACCGTACGCCGGCGAGCCGGGCTGACCTCCCCGCCGAACGCCGGCTGACCCGAGACGCGACTTCACCCGGCCGCGCGCCCGGCAGATCGAATCCGACGTTTCGCTGGGGGCCTGTGTGTCAGTCTCGCCGTCGCCAGCGGCGTTGGGGTTTGGCTGGTCCGTGGAGTAGTTCGCGGATGAATTCCTCACGTGCGGCGGCTGCCTCGGTGGCTTCTGGCTCAGGCTCGGGCGGTGGCGGCGGCTCGGGCGGTCTTACCGCCGTGGGCGCTGCGGCCTGCGGCACGCCGACGGCCGCGATCTTCGTCTGCTCGTCGTGCAGCCGGGTGACTTCAGCGGTCCTGGCCTTGCTGACGGACG
>Ga0307373_10004244_pt1 | contig 24325 bp, 32 predicted proteins | sample OX2MG_FD_202534 | JGI IMG/M metagenome (GOLD analysis project Ga0307373, IMG submission 202534) | Soil microbial communities from Risofladan, Vaasa, Finland - OX-2 | ecosystem: Environmental > Terrestrial > Soil > Coastal area > Acid sulfate soil | place: Finland: Risofladan, Vaasa | collected...
AAAGGAAAGGGCCCCGAAGGGCCCTTTAAAAAATCAAACACCGATGCCGTTACGGCTGGTATTAATGCGTTGAAGCACTAGGGGCCGGTGTCGCTGGTGCCGCCGGCGCCATGCTCTTGGCAGGGGCTGCACTAGAAGCCGGTGCGGCTGGACTGGCGGCCGGCATGCTGGACATACCGCCCGAAGCGGGTGCAGCCAGATCGCCATTCAGCCAGCGGCGGTCACGGCGGTCAGCCTTGTGATTCTTCCAGGCACCACGATGCTGGGCATACCAGGTGGCGGAATCCACATCGGTCTTCAACGGGTTGCTCACCACGTTGAGGTCCTGCTTCGGATAGATCAGGTCCGCATGCTTGATGGTGCTGGCATTGTTCTTGAAGATCAACGGCCACTCCATGGAATTGCCATACACTTCGGACTTGCCGGCGATACGCCACAGGCTGTCACCGTGCATAACGGTGTAGGTACTCTTGGCGGCCTGCAGCTCAGCAACCAGTGCGGCCAGCACATCATAGGCGGGCTTGCCTTGGTTGTTGTTGATGTCCGTCTGGCCCTGGTTGAGGCGGTTCTGCTGATCGGAGTTCATGTTGGTGAACCCCTGTGCCTGGGCAAGCAGATCCTTGGCATGGCTCATGTAGCAGTCGTTGATTGCGGTTTCCGCATCCTGCTTGGCCTGGGCAGCAAGCTGCTGGGCCTTGGCATTGTCACCAGCCTGGCCTGCCGTCTGTGCCTGGGCGAGCAATTGCGAAGCATCGCCGGTGTCAGTGCACGGCGCCTGGGCACCGTTAATCACTGCCTGGGCATCTGCGATCGCCTGAGTAGTTGCCGCATTCGGGCCTGTCGGAGCCGGAGCTGCAACCGGTTGTACTTTATGGGTGGCGCAACCGACGGCGATGCCGGCGGTCAGTAACACCACGGCCAAGTGTTTGGTGTAATTCTTGATCATGTATACATCTCCAACCTTAGTTGTTTAGACAACGATAATGAAAAAAATCGTATAGGGAGCAACAGAACTGTTTGACGGGCTTGGAATTCTGTTGCAAAAGGATAACGCGCTGCAAGCTCCGGGTCAAGCGAACTATGAGCCTTAACATAAGGAAATTAGGGGAAAATCTAGGGGAGGGTGGGATTTGCCTGACTCATACGCAGGGCTTTTTCCGCTGCAGTGCGGGCACGAATGGCATCCTGGCGCGCGTTGCTGTAATCCCCCTGGTCGAGCTCAGCCTGCGCGAGTTTCAACAGCCGCTGAGCTTCAGCCATTTCACTGGCGGCAGTACGTGCCGCGCCCGCCTGCTGGGCAGCCGCGACAGCCTGTCGGGCATTGCTCATATCCTGCACAGGTGCGCCAGCGCATGCACACAGCGCCAGTACGACGACCAATGCGGTAAGCCATGGGACTATTGGGATTTTGTGATGCACTTGAAGCGGCGGGGTATGATTGAACTCAATACTCTGTTAATCAAGCTAACAACGAGTCACGGAACCGTCAAGCACCCGCATCTGGTTTATAGTGATGTGGCTACTGGTATTGTCGGTGCTGATCATACGTATGCAAAAAGTCACAATCTGGCATAACCCACGCTGCTTGAAATCCAGGGAAACCCTCGGACTGTTGCAAACACGCCACATAGAAATCCGGATTATTGACTATTTGAACACTCCTCCCGACACGCATGAGATCGAGCGTACACTCATGCTTTTGCGCATACAACCGCGCGAATTGATGCGCACCAACGAAGACGAATACCGCACACTGCATCTGGATGATCCTGAATTGACGCGTACACAACTGATCGCAACCATGCACGCACACCCGATACTGATCCAGCGTCCGATAGTGTTCGCCAACAGCAGGGCGTGCATCGGCCGCCCGCCGGCAGCGGTTCTAGAGATTCTGTAGCGCATGGAAATCCTGGTGCTCTATTACAGCCGCTACGGCGCCACCGCGAAGATGGCGCAGCAGGTATGCCGTGGCGTGGAAAGCATACCCGGCATGCGCGCGCGCCTGCGGACGGTACCCGCAGTATCCGCTGTGTGTGAGGCCGTGGAAGACGGCATCCCGGAATCCGGCCCGCCATATGCGACCCTTGATGATTTAAGGGAATGTATGGGCTTGGTCGTCGGCAGCCCCACACGCTTCGGTAACATGGCAGCACCGCTCAAATACTTTTTTGATGGCACCGGCAGTTTGTGGTTATCTGGCGTGCTGGCCGGCAAACCCGCGGGCGTCTTTACCTCCACCAGCTCACTGCATGGCGGGCAGGAATCCACGCTGTTGTCCATGATGTTGCCGTTGCTGCACCACGGCATGCTGATCGTGGGCACCCCCTATACAGAACGGGAACTCATAGAAACCACGAATGGTGGCACACCGTATGGGCCAAGCCATCACGCCGGCATCGATAGCGACCGTGTACTCAGCGACATGGAGCAGCAGCTCTGCCAGAAACTCGGCGCACGCGTGGCTCAAGTGGCTAATAAACTGCTATCTAAATGAACTTCCGTTTTTCAGGTCGTATGCTCGCGCTTGCAGCCATGGGTGTGCTTGTGATTTGGCTGCTCGTGTGGCTCGGTTTGCTGACATACGCCGATACACAAGAGCGCGTCCTGTGGCTGGTGCTGGCTCTGTTGCCCCTGGCACCCGTGGGTTATTTTTTGTGGCGTGACCGCAAGGGTGGTTACGCCTGGTGCGGATTCTTGGCACTCGGTTATTTCGCGCAGGGTATCACCGTGGTGCTTACCAGTAAAAGTGACGCTGGATACGCAGCCGTCGAAGTACTCCTAAGTATGCTGCTGTTCATCGCAGCGAGTGCGGCGCTGCGTGCGCGCCGGCGACACACCTGACGTCCAACCGCAAACCTGTATCGCCAGGGAATCTTCAGGTCTTTTTAGCCAGCAGCGATTTTACGAACGGCAGAGTGAGTTTGCGCTGTGCCACCAGCGATGCTGTATCCAGTGCATCCAACGTCGTGCACAGCGTGTGCATGTCACGCTGCTGACGTTTGAGCAGGAAATGCACGCTCTCATCAGGCAACTCGAAGCCGCGCCGGGATGCGCGCTGCTTGAGGGCAATTATTTTTTCATCATCTGTGAGCGGCTCCAGCTGAAACACCGGTCCCCAGCCGAGCCGCGACGCCAAATCCGGCAGCAACCGTTTGATAGCGTTGGGCGCGTTACGGGCCGTGGCCACGAAACTGCCGCCTTTTTCTGCCAGTGCGTTGAACAGTACGAACAAAGCCCGCTGCCAGGGCTCGATGCCGGCCACCCGGTGAACATCATCCACCGCAACCAGCGCATAGCTGTCCAGATTTTCCACCACCTGCGGGTCTAACAAGACCGCCTGGGCCATGGGCAGATAGATCGCGCGGCGTGCGGATACATCCGCCAAGCGGCAGGCTGCCTGCAGAAGGTGCGACTTGCCGCGGCCATCGCCGCCCCACAAAAACATAGCGCGCTCGCCTCCCGCGCGCGCGAGATGCATCAATGCATCCACCGCCGCGCGGTTCGCAGCCGGGTAAAAATTCTCGAAGGTGGCACCTGCCTCCAGACTGATGGGCAATGGCAATTGGCTGGATAGGCCAGTTGCGGTCATGGTGCGTCGCCGCCCTCTTGGTACAAACGGCTCTCCACATAGCGCTCGCGCGCGTAGCGCACCAGCACCGTGCAGGCAGCGGCCACCGGCAATGCCAGAAGTATGCCGGCAAAGCCGAACAGCGCCCCGCCCACCAGAATCGCGAAAATCACCAGCACCGGATGCAGACCGATGCGCTCGCCCACCAGCCGTGGAGTCAGTACCAGGTCCGACAACAGCTGGCCGACAGTGAATACGATCACGACTTCCAGCGGCAGCAACCAGCCCTGGCCCTGCAGCAAGGCCGTGATCAATGCCAGAGCCACACCGGTTATGACACCGAGGTAAGGCACGAAACTGAGCATGCCGGCTACCACGCCGATGGCGGCGGCATTGTTAAGGCCGATGATCGACAGCACCAGGCTGTAGAACACCGCCAGGCATACCATCACCAGCAACTGGCCACGCAGAAATGCCCCCAACACCACATCACATTCGCGCACCAGACGCTCAATTGTGGGTGCCGCAGCACGCGGTATCAGCGCTGCGATACGCTCAATCATGCGGTTCCAGTCACGCAACAGGTAGAAGGTAACCACGGGAATCAGGATGAGGTTGATGAAGATTTCGAAAACCGCGCCGCTGGAGCTTGATACGGAAATCAGAACCTGGCCAACAATCTTGCCGGCCGATACAAAATTGGAACCGACAAGATCCATAAGTTTGGCCGGGTCCAGCGACTCTGGCTGCACACCCAGATGGGCAGTGAGCCATGGCATGACATTGGTTTGGAACCAAGCGATGACCTGCGGCATATGCGTGAAGAGTGCTGCGATCTCGCGCACCACCATGGGGATTACCAGGATCAGGATGAGTGCCAGCACGATGAGCGTCAGCACAAAGACAAGCAGCACTGCGAGCGTGCGGTTTAGCTTCCAGCGCTCAAGCCTGTCCACCAGTGGGCTGCCAAGATATGCGAGGATGAAACTGGCCAGGAAGGGAGTAAGGATGGGCCGCAGGTAATAGATGAATGCCGCGGTGGCAACCAATATCACGATGATCCAGATTCTCTGAGTGACACTCATGCCGTTTTCCTCCTGGGTACACGTGCTAAACGTCGTCCCCAGCGTATGAAATAATCAGTACCGCTAGTGACCGTTGTGATGGCAACAGCAACCACCAGTGCTAGCACCGTGCCCTTGGGTAAATAAATGTAATGTTGGGCCACCACTGCCAATACCAACAATATTTGCAGAAAAGTATTCACCTTGCTGAGCACGCTAGTCTGTGGTTTGAAATCGCCCACGTGCCAACGATATACAAATGCACCGCCGATGATGATGGCATCACGTGCGATCACGATCACGGTTATCCATAACGGTATCAATCCCACCCACACGGCCGCGATGAAGCTGCCGGCCATAAATAGCTTGTCTGCCAGCGGGTCGAGTATCGTGCCCAGCTCCGTGGTCCATCCGAATCCTTTGGCCAATAAGCCATCGAGCGCATCACTGATGCCGGCGATGATGATGAGTGTAAATGCGATTTCATCCTCACCATGGATGATACTCCAGGCTACTGGTATCACCAGCGCGATACGCGCGATGCTGATGGCGTTCGGTAGCCAACGACCGTTCACGGCACATAATTGAATTGCAATGCCGCACCTGAGACTGAAGTGGCTCCTGTCACGATTCCCGGGGCCTGCGTGACAGGTTTAAGTACACCACCCAGCAGCACGGCTTGTTGAAGATTCTTGAGCGAGCCATATGTATCCAGACTGAAATACACAGTACCGTAATCCACTCGCGTTACCTGCACGCCCTTGACCGCGGTGAGCTCGCTCAGATAGGCCAGTACTTTGGCGTAAGCATCCACGCTGGAGATACCCGCGACACTCACGCTCACACCGCTGATGCCGGTGGCCCCGGCCGCCACCGCGTACCATTGGGCAAAATGATCCGCGGTAGTCTGGATGCCGCCAGTCGTCACAGCAGTGAGTGCGTCGGGTGTTGCTGTCCAGGCCTGAGAACCTGCGCTGGCCGCAAGTTGCCAACGGGCCGCATATTGTCCCGGCGTGGTCATATACACGCTGCCCACCAGGGTGGCGTCTGCTCTGTAAACTTGCGAAGCCTGCTGGACGCGGGCGGCATCATCATTGGATATATCGGGAAATCCAATGGCCTGCTGATCCTGTGCATCCATGCGCGGGAATATCAACGCTATACCACGCTCATCAGCAGCGCTGATCATGGCCTGCATGACAGCAGGATTGTTGGTTGCAGACAAAATGCTCTTGCCGGAACCATCCTCGATAGCCAGCCACACCAGTGTCACCGGCCGCTCCTGTCCCCACAATGATTCGTTGGCGGCGCGTACTGCACGGTCCATGACTTCGGGATCAAATTTGGCCCACAGCATCAGATTGGTGGGCGTGATCGCCGGCGTACCGGTGCGTGTCAGGTCGAACTTGACCGTGGGCGTAGACGCTGCACTGCCGTCAGTGGAGGTCTGTTGATAGCGATATTGTTGCAGGAACTGGCTGGGATCCTTGAGGATATCTGCCAACGCTGGCAGCCTGGGTGCGGTGCGATCGCCGGTAATCTTTACCAGCACTGCCGCCAATGCCTGCTGTAGGGCTAGAGTGCGGGCGGCAGCGGATTGATCGGGCACGGAAACACTGGCTTCGTAAAGCCCTGGCATCACCGCAGCATGTGCCATGTAGCCCATACAAAGCAGGCAAGCGGCCAACACACCGATAATCCAAGCGCGCATTGTTCTCACGCATCCTCCAATCCAAATGGCCACGCGCGCCAGTGCTGCGCAGCCCGTGCGTGTAGAATATACAGGCTTGAGGCACTGTCCGGCGAGTGACATCGCCATGATACACATATAGACACGCCCTCCAGGTACATCCATGACTGCAAAGAATCCCCTCACCTACCGCGACGCTGGCGTGGACATCGACGCGGGTGATGCCCTGGTGGAGCGCATCACGCCAGCTGCCAAGCGTAGCCGGCGCACAGAAGTGCTGGGTGGGATCGGCGGATTCGGCGCGCTGGTGGAGATCCCCAAAGGCTATCGGCAACCGGTGCTGGTCTCCGGCACCGATGGCGTCGGCACCAAACTGCGTCTCGCCATCGACAGCGGTCGGCACGAGACCGTCGGCATCGATCTGGTGGCCATGTGCGTGAACGACATCGTAGTCTCCGGTGCCGAGCCGCTGTTCTTCCTGGATTATTTTGGCACCGGAAAACTGGATGTGAATACCGCCGCCATCGTAATCAGCGGCATCGCCCGTGGTTGCGAACTTGCGGGTTGCGCGCTGGTGGGCGGCGAGACCGCGGAACTGCCCGGCATGTACACAGGCAAGGATTACGACCTGGCCGGCTTCGCCGTGGGTGTGGTGGAAAAAAGCAAGATTATCGATGGCAGCCAGGTCGCGGAAGGCGATGTGCTCATCGGCCTGGCGTCTTCAGGTCCGCATTCCAACGGCTACTCGCTGATCCGTAAGGTGCTATCGGTCAGTGCTGCATCCTACAAGCAACGCATCGGTAAACGCGCACTCATCGATCACCTGCTGGAACCGACGCGTATCTATGTGCAGCCACTGTTGAAGCTGATTGGGAGCGTGCCGATGCACGCGCTGGCACATATCACCGGCGGCGGTCTGCTGGAAAATATTCCACGGGTGATACCGGCAGGACTGGGTGTCACATTGGATACAAGATCCTGGCAACAACCCATAATCTTCGATTGGCTGCAGCAGCAGGGCAACATCTCTGAGAAGGAGATGTACCGCACATTCAATATGGGTATCGGCATGGTGGTGTGCGTAAGCCCCGCGGATTCCCAGCGCACGCTCAATTTCCTCAATGACCTGGGCGAACAGGCCTGGCGCATCGGCCAGGTGGAAAGCGGCCACGAAGGCGTCGTCACCCGCTGATGCCGGCGCCCATCGCGCACAACAACTTGCCCATCGTGGTGCTGGCTTCCGGTGAAGGCACCAACTTGCAGGCAATTCTGGATAGCTGTGCTAATGGTACGTTGCCGGTAACGATGAAGGCTGTCATCAGCGATCGTTCCCAGGCCCGTGCGCTCACGCGTGCGCGCAGCGCTGGCGTGGCAGCGGAAATCTGTCTGCCCACAGGCTATGCGGATCGGGAACAATACGATGCCATGCTCATCAAGCTCATCGACAGTTACAAACCGGGCCTGGTGGTGCTAGCCGGCTTCATGCGCATCCTCAGCGATAGTTTTGTGCAACATTTTCACGAGCGTTTATTGAACATCCACCCTTCCCTGCTACCAAAATACCGTGGGTTGCATACCCATCGGCGGGTGCTCAAGGCTGGGGAACAGGAGCACGGCTGCAGCGTGCACTTTGTCACACAGACACTGGATGGCGGTCCTGTGGTCGCACAGATTAAAGTGATGGTGCAGCCGGGCGATACCGAAGCCTCGCTGCGCATGCGGGTGCAGCGTCAGGAACACCGGCTCTACCCCGAGGTCATCGGCTGGTTTGCCCGCGGACGTTTGCAGCTTGATGGCGAACACATGTTGCTCGACGGCCTGCGTCTGCAGGCGCCGGTCATGTTGCCCGCACTGGAGCACGATGCGTGATAAAAAATCGACCATTGTTATTGAACGCTCTCACAACCTTGCTGTTGTTCTTTGGTACCAGCGTAGCCCGAGGTGCAGAGTTGCAAATTCCACTCTATCAAGCTACCTATTCCGTAGGACGCAACGACCTGCGCATCGGTATCGCCAGTTTCTCGCTCATACAAAACCAGGACGGCACTTATACTTATACTTCCATCAGCAAGGCCGCTGGGCTGGCCGCATTATTTGTGCGTGATGTGGTCACCGAGACCAGCCATTTCAAAGTATCGGATGGCAAATTGCAATCACTCCAATACACCTACGACCACACCGGCAACAGCAAAGAAAAAAAGGAGAACATCCAATTCGAATGGGATAAAAACGTGGCGCACAGTGAGGATGGTGGCAAACAGCATACGCTGCCAATCAAGTCAGGTACTTACGATCGCCTGCTGGCGCAACTGGCAATCTCCATGGACCTGGAAATGGGCCAAGACGTCAAGGATTACCCGGTGCTGGACCACCATGAGATCAACGTCTATCACATGCTACGCCAGGACAACACTGACCTGAAGACGCCCGCCGGTGCCTATGAGACCGTCGTGATCGCGCGCAGGGACCCACACAAAGACCGCGTCACCATCTTCTGGCTGGCACCGAAACTGAATTATCTGCCGGTGCAGATGGAGCAGACCGAGCCGGGCAAGGCTACCATCAGCCTAGTGTTGACGGACATCAAATTCGATACCCAAAATTCAAAGTAGGTTGGGCTGAGTGAAACGAAGCCCAACGGCTCAAGAATTGTTGGGGTTCGCTGCGTTCATCCCACCTACTTGCCCTATCGCTTGAGTTAAGCGGCGCGCGACTTTTCGCGCGTCCGCTTGGTTAATTTGTTAGCTCGCACGCGGCTCCGGGGTTGGGCGCTTGCGTGCCATGATGGCTGGCATAATGAGGAAGGCGACGGCATCAACGATTGCGTGCGCGATGATGCAGACCCAGAGATTTTGGGTAAAAGCAAACAGCAGCGTAAGAACCAGTGTCCCGACGAAAACCGGCGGCAGGTGAGCGAGGCCCCACTGGATGTGAGCGAGCATGAATGCGACGACCGATGCAATGCACGCTAACCATATGCCCCCAAGCAGGTACTGACCAAAGCCGATTGCGTAGCCGCGATACAGCACCTCCTCGGTGACCACGGCAGTGACCAGCAAAAAGCACCTGTGGCTGAACGGGAGGCGCAGAATATTTTGGTACTGCCGAATTAGTTTCGGCGATTCCTTGCCAAGCTTTTCTTGCAAGTACCGATGAGCGCCAAACACCAAAAACATGGCGGCTGCGGCAAGAATGGCCAGACCGAGGCTTTGCCATGTGGGCCATTCGAGGCCGAGATACACACGCCAAGCCCCGGTTTTCGCGGCCGCGATTACGACTACGACGATAGCAGCCACCCAAAGCGTAAGACGCGGAACCGGTGAAAACGGATTGAAGCGAAGCCGCTTGAACAAGGCCAGCAGCAGCGGCATTGCGACGAGTGCCACGAGAAGACCTAGGTATAGAAGCTGTGGCATTTGGCGCCTTAAGGCTTAACTTGAATTAGACGACAGCAAAGCTACACGATCCAGTCACCCAAAATAATGATTCTGATTTTATGCCCAGCTTTGCCCGACAACTCTGATATTAGGGCGACCTAAAATTTCCAGAGCCGGACAATCGCAAGCAGCGCATCCTGGAGGCTCGGGTTTTCGGCAACGTCACGCCCTTCTGTCCCTGATACTTTCCACTACTACCCTTATAGCTGGTTTTGCAGACCTCATCCGAGGCCCACACTCCAGTCATTCTACGCAGCCGATCCCATTAACCGTATTATATTGACTGTATTATCCCGAGTCAGGCGTTGGCCGGTGGAACTGCAAGTGCAGGCTAGGCACAGGCTCGTAACTCTCGACCACGCCAAAATCCTGAGCGACCTGCACGCCTTGCCGTCCGGAAGATTGGAAAAGCTCAAGGGTGACCGCCGCGGTCAATGGAGCATCCGCGTTAACCGCAAATGGCGAATATGCTTCGTATGGCATGCCGGACATGCCACAAATGTTGAACTGGTGGACTACCACTAGGAGGTGCGTGATGACAATTCTGCGTAAAGACCTGGACAAGATGGATTTCAGTGATGTGGCAACGGGCAAGCGCCTGCCGGCCGTGCGGCCGGGCGCTATCCTGAAAGAGGATTTTCTAGAACCGCTCGGTATGACACCACATGCACTGTCCATGCACCTGCATGTCCCCGCTTCCCGCATCAGCGAGATCGTGAACAAAGCGCGGCCCATCACGCCGGATACAGCGGCTCGGCTAGCGATCTTCTTCGGCACGTCGGCTGATTTTTGGCTTGGACTGCAAACCAGCTATGATCTGGAAACGCAGCCAGATTGGAATCACATTCGCCGCGATGTACGGCCATTCAAGCAGGTTGCGTCCAGATAACCGGACACATCATCTATCCAAGACGCGCTAGTCTTACGTTTTCGGCAACGTCACGCCTTTCTGTCCCTGATACTTCCCACCGCGATCCTTATAGCTGGTCTCGCAGGGCTCATCCGATTCCAGGAACAGCATCTGCGCCACGCCTTCGTTGGCGTAGATCTTCGCCGGCAGCGGCGTGGTGTTGGAGAATTCCAGGGTTACATGGCCTTCCCATTCCGGCTCCAGCGGCGTGACATTGACGATGATGCCGCAGCGGGCATAGGTTGATTTCCCGAGACAGATGGTGAGCACATCGCGCGGAATACGGAAATATTCGACGGTGCGCGCCAGTGCGAATGAATTGGGCGGGATCACGCAGCAAGGCCCCTTGAAATCCACGAAGCTGCGCTCGTCGAAATTCTTGGGATCCACGATGGTGGAATTGATGTTGGTGAAAATCTTGAAATCGTCGGCGCAGCGCACGTCATAGCCGTAGCTGGAAGTGCCATAGGACACGATCTTGCCGCCACCGTTGGCACGCACCTGCCGCGGTTCGAAGGGTTCGATCATCTTGTGCTGCTCGGCCATGCGCCGGATCCATTTGTCAGATTTGATGCTCACTGCAATACCTCGTTAATAATTCTTTGAACCTGACTTTAATCTTCAATCACGATCTTAGGAAACGCACCCGCGTAATCCTTGCCTGCCAGCGCCAGCTGGGCGGTGGCACGGCGTGCGATATCCCGGTAACGCTGTGCGATCGCTCCCTTGGGATCTGCGGCCACGCTCGGATTGCCGCCATCGGTCTGTTTGCGGATGGAACCATCCAGGGGCAGGCTGCCCAGAAAGGGTACGCCATACTGCGCGGCCATGCGCCCACCACCGCCTTCGCCAAAGATATGCTCTTCGTGGCCGCATTTCGAACATACATGGGTGCTCATGTTTTCCACGATGCCAAGGATGCCTACTTCCACTTTCTGGAACATCTTCAATCCCTTGCGGGCGTCCAGCAAAGCGATCTCCTGGGGGGTAGTGACGATCACGGCGCCGGAGACCGGCACGCGCTGCGACAGGGTCAACTGGATGTCGCCGGTGCCGGGTGGCATATCCACGACCAGATAATCCAGATCATCCCAATCGGTATCGCCGATCAACTGCATGAGCGCTTGGGTCACCATCGGGCCGCGCCACACCATGGGCGTTTCCTGATCCACCAGAAAACCAATGGACATGCACTGCACGCCGTGCCCCACCATGGGTACGATGCGCTTGCCATCCTTGGTGGAAGGCCGGCCCGTGAGCCCCAGCATGCGTGGCTGGCTGGGGCCGTAGATATCCGCATCCAGCATGCCGACGCGCGCGCCGTCCTGGCTGAGCGCCAGCGCCAGATTCACCGCCACCGTGGACTTGCCCACGCCGCCCTTGCCGGAGGCCACGGCGATGATGTTCTTCACCCCGGCAAGCGGTTTCAGGTTGTGCTGCACCGCATGGGAAAGGATGCGTGACTTCACGTGCACATCCGCCTTGCACACACCCGGCAGCGCTTCGAGAAATGCGCGTAGCGTGTTGGACAGTTCTTTCGTATAGCCATCTGCAGGAAAGCCGAGTTCCAGTGCCACGGAGACATGGCCGTCCTTAACATCGATCTCGCGCACTGCATTGGCAGACACCAGATCGGTGCCAAGGTAAGGCTCTTTCCAGCCGCCTAATGCGGTCTCAATCTGTTCGCGGGAGACGTCGTTCATGGAAGTTGTATCGCAAATGACGCGGCATTTTAGCATTGACCGGCACCTGACCCGCTGTGCCCGGCAGGAGTAACGCCGTCTATGGCATACTTTCACCCGGCGCGCAGCAAGTGCTGCCATCGAATAATTTCAACGAAATCCGCAGGCTGATGAGCACAAAACGACACATCCTGGTCACCAGCGCCCTGCCCTACGCCAACGGCCCGATCCACCTGGGGCACATGCTGGAATACATCCAGACCGATATCTGGGTACGTTTCCAGCGGCTGCGCGGCCATCAATGCATCTTCGTGTGCGCCGACGACGCCCACGGCACGCCCATTATGCTCAAGGCCCGCGAACTGGGCATCACGCCGGAAGAGCTGGTAGCGCGCACCCTCGTGGAGCACAAGCGCGACTTCGCCGACTTCCATATCAGCGTGGACAACTACCACACCACTCATTCGCCGGAAAACCGTGAACTGGCGACACTTATATATAAGCGTCTCAAAGACGCCGGTCATATCGCGGTGCGCACCATCCGCCAGTTCTACGACGAACAGGCCAAGATGTTCCTGCCGGACCGCTTCATCAAGGGCACCTGCCCACGCTGCGGCACGCCGGACCAGTACGGCGATGCCTGCGAGCACTGCGGTTCCACCTACTCGCCCGCGGACCTGAAAAACCCGGTATCGGTGATCTCCGGCACCCGGCCAGTGGAAAAGGAATCGGAGCATTATTTCTTCAAGCTCGGCGACTTCGAGGACATGCTGCACAAATGGACGCGTGCCGGCCACCTGCATGAAGCCGTCACCCGCAAACTGGATGAATGGTTCAAGGCCGGGTTGCAGGACTGGGACATCTCCCGCGACGCGCCCTATTTCGGTTTCGAGATCCCGGACGCACCCGGCAAATACTTCTACGTATGGCTGGATGCCCCTATCGGCTACATGGCGAGCTTCAAGAACCTGTGTGATCAGCGCAAGGATCTAAAATTCGATGATTACTGGGGCAAAAGCAGCAAGCAGGAGCTATACCACTTCATCGGCAAGGACATCACCTACTTCCATACCTTGTTCTGGCCAGCGATGCTCTCGGGTGCGGACTTCCGCACGCCCACGGCGGTGTATGCCCACGGCTTCCTCACCGTCAACGGCCAGAAGATGTCCAAGTCCCGCGGCACCTTCATCAAGGCGCGCACCTACCTGGATCACCTGAATCCGGAATACCTGCGCTACTACTTCGCCGCCAAGCTCGGCTCCGGCGTGGAAGACATCGACCTGAACATGGATGACTTCATCCAGCGGGTGAATTCGGATCTGGTAGGCAAATACATCAATATCGCCAGTCGTTCATCCGGGTTCATACATAAGCATTTTGGTGGAAAAATCGGCAAAACTGACGGTGGTTGGACGCATGGTGGCACTGTAAAAGTACCTGCTGATTCGCTGAATATGAGCTTATTGGATGACATGGCCAGTGTTGAGGCCTTTTATGAGCAACGCCATTTCAGTCTGGCCATATCTAAAATCATGAAAATGGCTGACGCGGTTAATGCTTATTGGGATGAACAAAAACCCTGGGAAAAAGCCAAGAATAATCAGTTGGGCATCCTGCATGATGTGTGCAGTGTCACACTTGAAGCATTCCGTCTGCTGACTATATGTCTAAAACCAATTCTTCCAAACGTAGCCCAAGAAGCCGAAGCTTTTCTGAATATCAATGAGCTTACATGGTCAAGCAAAGATGATCACTTGCAATCCGGACATTCGATTCATGCGTACAGACACTTGATAGTCCGTGTTGATAGCAAGAACGTAGAAGCAATGAGCAATGCGTCAAAGGAAAATCTCCTGAAAACACCCACAAAGGCAGTCGCCAATATGGAACCCATCTTCCCGGAAATCAGCTACGACGATTTCGCCAAGCTGGACCTGCGTATCGCGCGCATCGTCAAGGCCGAGCACATCGAGGGCGCCGATAAACTCCTGCGCCTGACTCTGGATCTCGGCGGCGAAACCCGCAACGTATTCGCCGGCATCAAGTCCGCATACGCGCCGGAACAACTCGATGGCAAGCTCACGGTGATGGTCGCGAACCTGGCGCCGCGCAAGATGAAATTCGGTATCTCCGAAGGCATGGTGCTGGCAGCCGGCCCCGGCGACAAAGATATCTGGCTGCTGGAGCCCCACGCTGGTGCACAGCCGGGCATGCGGGTTAAATAGCTGAGAATTCCTGTTGTCTTTCAGAGTATGACTGTGTCTTTGTTCGCCGATCGCATCGATGCGCTCTTGCCCCAGACCCAGTGCCAACGCTGCGGTTATGTGGACTGCCGCGCATATGCCGAGGCCATCGCCGCAGATGATACCGACATCAACCGTTGTCCGCCCGGCGGCCAGGAAACCCTGGAGGCACTGGCCGCTCTCACCGACCGTGTCGTCACCAGTGTGGATCCGACACTCGGCGGCCTCACTCCCGGACAGGTGGCGTTCGTCATCGAACCCGAATGCATCGGCTGCACCAAGTGTATCCAGGCCTGTCCCGTGGACGCCATCGTCGGCGCCGCCAAGCAAATGCATACGGTCATCGAAGCACAATGTACCGGCTGCGGACTCTGCATCCCGCCCTGCCCGGTGGACTGCATCCGGATGCAGCCGGCGCGTGGCACCACCGAGGGCATAACAGTTCCAGTTGACGCTCGCCAGCGTACGGATTATTTCCGTGCCCGCTATCTCAACCGCCGTACGCGGCTGGAGCATAACAAGGCTGAACACGAGGAACATCTGCGCCAACCAGTGGTTTCAAACAGCAAGACGGACATCATCGCCCAACGCAAAGCAGAGATCGCCGCCGCGGTGGCGCGCGTGCAGGCCAAACGCGTGCAACGTGCGCGGGGACCTAAGAAATATGAATCCTGAAAAGTGCACCGCGATCTTCGCGCGCCTCAAGCGCGCGAATCCCAAGCCCACGACTGAACTGGCGTACCGCACGCCCTACGAACTGCTGGTATCGGTAGTGCTGTCGGCGCAGGCCACCGACGTGAGCGTGAACAAAGCCACCGCGCAACTGTTTCCGGTCGCCAACACTCCCGCTGCCATACTGTCGCTGGGCGAGGCGGCACTGAAGCGCTACATCCGTACCATCGGCTTGTTCAATACCAAGGCCCACAATATCCTGGCGGCAGCGCATATCCTCATGGAAAGACACGGCGGCGAGGTGCCGCGGCAGCGCAGTGCGCTCGAAGCCTTGCCGGGTGTGGGCCGCAAGACCGCCAACGTGATCCTCAATACCGCCTTCGGCGAGCCCACCATCGCCGTGGACACGCATATCTTCCGCGTCGCCAACCGCACGGGGCTCGCAGCGGGAAAGAATGTACGCTCAGTCGAAGATAAATTACTGAAGTTCACACCGGACAGATACAAACAGGACGCGCACCACTGGCTGATCCTACATGGCCGTTATGTGTGCAAGGCACGCAAACCGGAATGTTGGCGCTGTGTGATCGCAGACCTGTGCGAATATCGCCGCAAGACGCCTGCGCCCGAATCACGTCTTGCTGGTAAACATCGGGCCAAACGTATCAAGAAAAAATAATCCCATGCCGATCCAGCCGGACAGCCGCACCGATATCCGCCGCACCTTCGTCGAGGTGTGGCGCAAGCAGCAGGCGGGTGAACCGCTGTCGGCGCTGGAAGACATCGTCGCGGATATCATCCGCCGTCACCCCGAATACCAGCCGCTGCTCAAGCAACCAGACAAGTCTCTGGACCGGGACTGGCGGCCGGAAGGCGGCGAGACCAATCCGTTCCTGCACATGGGCCTGCACATCGCCATTCGGGAACAACTCTCCATCGACCGGCCCGCAGGGGTGAAAGCCGCGTATGCAGCCCTGCTGAAAAAGACCGGCGATGCCCATGCCGCCGAACACCTGATGCTTGAATGTCTGGCCGAGACCCTGTGGCGCGGTCAGCGGGAAGGCCGGCTGCCGGATGACCAGGCCTACCTCGACTGCCTGAAAAGCCGAACCCGCATATAAATCCCAAAGCCGGTGAAATAATTTCCCCCTTGCCCGGGTCCATTAACCCGCGATCCATCCTTAACCCTCAAGGGAGATTATTGTCATGAAGAGTTCCAACCTGATCCTCAAGTCCGCCCTCGCCGGCGCCCTCGCCTTGGGCGTGGTAGGCCTGGCCCAAAGCGCCTATGCCGGTGACATGAGCAATCCCGCCGCCAAGACCAAGAAAATGATGGCCGAAGGCATGCAGCCGTGTTACGGCGTGAACGCCGCCTACAAGAACGACTGTCAGTCCCCCGGCCATTCCTGTGCCGGCCAGGACGCCAAGGCACGTGATTCGAACGCCTTCGTGCTGGTGCCCGCGGGCCTGTGCATGAAGATTGATGGCGGTGTAGTCAAATCCATGAAGATGTAAGACCCGTGCCGGTGCCCAAACAACCGGCGTTTCAGGCGCGCCCGATTCCGGTGAAAGCCGGGATCGGTTTGCGCCCTCCTCATTTCAAGCGGGTGCTCAGCGAGCGCCCGCCTGTTCCCTGGTTTGAACTGCACAGCGAGAATTTCTTCTGCGCCGGCGGCGAACTCTTGGACGTGCTCACCCGTGTGCGCCGCGACTATCCCGTGAGCCTGCATGGCGTGGGCCTGTCGCTGGGGCGGGCCGACGGGCCCGATCGCGAACATCTGACCAAGCTCAAGCAACTGGTAGAGCGCTTCGCACCGGCGCTGGTATCCGAGCATCTGTGCTGGGGCGCCATCGGTGAACGCCATCTCAACGATCTGCTGCCGTTGCCCTACACCGAGGAAGCCCTGGATTTAATGGCGACCAACGTGCAGGCCGCGCAGGAATTCATCGGCCGGGCACTGCTCATCGAAAACGTCTCCAGTTATCTCAGCTACCGGCATTCCGCCATCCCCGAATGGGAGTTCATCGCGGCGCTGGCGCAACGCACCGGCTGCGGCATCCTGCTGGACGTGAACAATATCTATGTGAACAGCGTCAACCACGGCTTCGATGCGCGCACCTACCTGCAGGCCATCCCGCCAAAGGTGGTGGGCGAGCTCCATCTGGCGGGTTTCACCCGCAAGGAAAACCTGCCGGTGGAACTGCTGATTGACAGTCACAGCCAGCCGGTCGCCGATGTCGTCTGGGTCCTGTACCGCGAAGCGCTCGCGCATATCGGGCCGGTGCCCACGCTCATCGAATGGGACCAGGACATCCCCGAACTGGAAGTGCTGTTGGCGGAAGCCGCCAAAGCCGAAGGTCTGTTGCATGCACAACACGCCATCGCTGCCTGAGTTACAGCGGCAGTTCGCCGCCGCCATGCTGGGCGATGCACCCACGCCGCTCAACGCGTGGGTGCTCGGTAAGGGGCTGACCCCGGAAGCGCGCCTGCAGATCTATCGTAATATCGTCACCAACAATCACGCTGCGGCACTGCGCACCGCTTATCCGGGAGTGCTGCAGCTGGTGGGCGAGGATTTCTTCGAGAGCGCCGCTGCGCGTTACATGCGTGACTGCCCGACACACAGCGGCAACCTGCAGGATTATGGCGCCGACTTTGCGGAGTTCCTGGCACAATTGCCTGAGGCTTCCAGCCTTGCCTATCTACCTGATGTGGCGCACCTCGAATGGGCGAGACAGGAAAGTTATCTGGCGGCGGACGCCGAATCCGTCGCCATCACTGTATTGGCGGATGTGAAGGAACCGGAAAGCCTGCGCCTGCAATTGCATCCGAGTCTGCGATTACTGACATCGGCCTATCCAGTTCTGGATATCTGGCAATTCTGCCAGCAGTCCACCACAGAACAACTGGACCTTTCCGGCAAACAACAACGGGTATTGGTATGGCGCGATGGTGCACAGGTCTCCATGCAGGCAGTGGATGCGGGTACCCATGCATTGATTGTCGCCCTGCTCCACGGCACGCCGCTGGCTGGCGCGCATGAAGGTGCGCTGCATGCCAAAAAAGATTTCGAACTCAGCGCCTGTCTCCACTGGCTGTTTACAACCGGTCTGGTGACAAGCCTCACAGCTTCATAAATACAAAACAAATTGGGAATAGCTCATGAATAAGGTATTGACCAGCACTTGCCACCTATATCGCAAAACTGTTTGCGACCTTGAATGGTTCTCGCCTGTCAGCCTGCTGCTGTTCCGCGTATGGGTGGCCGTGGATTTCTTCCGCGCCGGCCTGGTGAAGATCGCCGACATGCAGAGCACCATCTCTCTGTTCCAGAACATCTATCACGTGCCGCTGCTGCCGCCGGTGATTGCCGCCTATCTTGGCACCGGCATTGAGCTCATTGTTCCCTGGTTCATCGCATTCGGGCTGTTCGGCCGGCCGTTCGCTACCTTCCTGTTTATTTATAACATCATCGCGGTGATTTCCTACTCCGCGCTTTGGCCCCATGGCCTTTGGTCAGATTTCTGGCACGGCGGCTTCACTGATCACAAAGTCTGGGGGCTGATGCTGCTGGCCATTGTGCTCTACGGCCCCGGCAAGCTCTCCCTGGATCACCTGCTGCAGAAGTGGCTGCTGCCACGCTTGGGCTGCAAACCCACCACAAGTACGGCCGGTGCCGTATGATGCCGGCGTGAATACTTTCAGCTGGCTTACGGTCTCACGTTGGCGCCATGTCACCAGCCTGCGGATGCGACCGCAAGCAACGCGTGTCCTATTGGTTATGGCAATCTTGGGTGTGATATTGCAGACATCCACGGTAGCTGCCGCACCCCAATCCGTCCCTCCACCCACTCCCTGGCTGGCTTTGCAACACACGTGCTGGATAGCTGTGGGCAGTACCCAACCCCGCCATGTTGTGTACGCCTTTACTGATCCCAATTGCCCGTATTGCCACGATTTGTGGCTGGCTTTGCGTCCCTATTACCGGCAAGGACTGCAAGTACGCACCGTTTTGGTGGATGTCATTTCCAGCACCAGTCCGGGCAAGGCCGCAGCGATACTCGAAGCCCAGAGTCCCATCGCCGCGCTTCGGAAGAACGAAAGCGGCTAGGGCAGCAGGTCTGATGGCGGCGGCGGAATTGCCCCACTTCTGCATCCGCAGTCGAACATTCTTAAAGTGCTCAATGCGCACGTCACCCTGATGATGCAATTTGGAATTACTGGCACTCCCGGGATCGTTTTCGAGGACAACCTTGGGAAACTGCATGTGATCGCTGGTTTACCAGACAACGCAGCGCTTACGGAGATAGTCCGTTTGGCTGCAGCACCAAAATGACGGTAGCCGCGCGCGCCCCGCATATCTATCCACTCAATGTATTACTACTTAGACCATTGAGGACTGGGCTTATGAAAGCGACTTGGAACGGAAAGGTTGTCGCCGAAAGCGACAAAACTATCGTGGTGGAAGGCAATCATTACTTCCCACCGGATGCCATCCATAAGGAATATTTCCAGCCCAGCGATAAACATACGACCTGCCCATGGAAAGGCGTGGCCAGTTATTACCACGTTGTGGTGGACGGTGAGGTCAACAAAGACGCCGCCTGGTACTACCCGGATCCTAAACCGGCCGCGAAACAGATCCGCGACTGCGTGGCATTTTGGCGCGGCATCAGAGTAGAGTCCTGAATCGCGGCGCCGCTTGGCGCGTTGATCTTAACGCGAGGTTCCCTTGAGCAAACCTATAGATTTGTATTACTGGCCCACGCCTAACGGCCAGAAGATCAGCATCTTCCTGGAAGAGGCGGGTCTGCTTTACAACGTGCACCCGGTGGACATCGGCAGTGGCGCGCAATTTGAACGCGCTTTTCTCAAGATCAGCCCCAACAACAAGATGCCGGCCATCGTAGATCCGGAAGGACCCGACAGTAAACCGATTTCGATCTTCGAGTCCGGCGCGATCCTTATGTATCTGGCCGAGAAGAGCGGCAGATTTTTGCCACGTGAAGTGCGCCGCCGCTACGAAGTCATCCAGTGGCTTATCTTTCAGGTGGCCGGAGTCGGTCCCATGCTCGGCCAGGCGCATCACTTTCGCGGCTATGCCCCTGAAAAGATCGAATATGCCATCAACCGCTACACCAAAGAAGCGGGCCGGCTGTACTGCGTCATGGACAAGCATCTAGCAGGCCGCGACTATTTCGCTGGCGATTTCTCCATCGCCGACATGGCGATCTATCCCTGGATCGTGTCCCATGAACGTCAGGGTCAGGATCTGGCAGAGCTGCCGAACCTGAAGCGCTGGTTCGAGCGCGTCGCTGCACGGCCGGCGGTGCAGCGGGGTATGGAACTGCTCAAGGAGCGGCGCGCGCCGACCATGTCCGACAAGGCCAAGGAGGTGTTGTTCGGTAGCACCCAGTATCAAAAACGCTGAGATCCTCGCGAACTCAAGTAATGGTGTTCTGTCCACATGACCCTGCGTAAAGGACAGCGCAATAAGCTGAAATAAAGCGCGGAGAGTGTTTATTTGTGAACCTGGTCAATTGTAATTCCTGAATGTCTGTTTACGACGGCTAGACTTCAAGCTAGTGCTGCATCGACCCATTGAGGTCGCCGTCAATAGCACTCATTGGGGATTGCACTGCGTTCGGATCGATTCATAACCACGAATCTAGTTCATATGGATTACATATTCGTTCATGAGAATCGCGGCGAAACTGCTTTAGTACATCGGACACCGTTCCCATAGGCTGCTTCTAAGCCCTCCATGACGATATTATTAGGTAATTTTGGGCATATGCCTTATACTCCAGCCCGAGTTTGAGGTGACGCGATCCGGTCTGTTGTCCCACAAACTCATCGCGGCCTACCTTTTAGAGCGTATTCCCCGATCCCCTTACTAAAAATCACTGCCTGGACCGGCATGGCGCAAATGTGCGTCAGCAGGCGGCTCCAGGAGTATCTATGTCATTTTCTTCCCTCGGCCTGTCGGCCGAGTTGCTGCGTGCTGTGGCCGATCAGGGCTACACCGAACCTACCCCCGTGCAGTCCCGCGCCATCCCCGTGGTGCTATCGGGCCGCGACCTGCAAGCCGCCGCCCAGACGGGCACCGGCAAGACTGCCGGTTTCACCCTGCCGCTGCTGCAACACTTGCAAAAAAATCCGGTCGAAGCCGGTCGCAGGAAACCGGTGCGCGCTCTGGTGCTTACACCGACCCGCGAACTGGCGGCCCAGGTGGCCGACAGTGTGCAGACTTACGGCAAGTACCTGCCCTTCTCCACCGCGGTGATCTTCGGCGGTGTGAACATCACCCCCCAGATCGAAAAACTGCGCCGCGGCGTAGACATCATAGTGGCCACACCCGGCCGGCTGCTGGACCATGTGCAGCAGAAGACCATCGATCTCTCCAGGGTGGAGATCCTGGTGCTGGACGAGGGTGATCGCATGCTCGACATGGGTTTCATCCGCGACATCCGCCGCATCCTCGCACTCCTGCCGCACCGCCGCCAAAACCTGCTGTTCTCCGCGACCTTCTCCGAAGATATCCGCAAGCTAGCCGCCGGCCTGCTGAAGAATCCGGAGACCATCGACGTAGCACCGCGCAACAGCACCGTGGACCTCATCAGCCAGCGCGTCTATCAGGTAGACAAAGGTCACAAGCGCGAGCTGCTTTCGCACCTCATCGGTTCCGGTAACTGGCAACAAGTACTGGTGTTCACCCGCACCAAGCACGGCGCCAATCGCCTCTCGGAACAGTTGCAGCGGGACGGCATCCAGTCCACAGCCATCCACGGCAACAAGACTCAGGGTGCGCGCACCCGCGCGCTCGCGGATTTCAAGAACAACCGTGTGCGCGTGCTGGTGGCCACCGACATTGCGGCCCGCGGCCTCGATATCGACCAGCTGCCGCACGTGGTGAATTACGAACTGCCGCATGTACCGGAAGACTACGTGCACCGCATCGGCCGCACCGGCCGCGCCGGCAGCTCAGGCGAAGCCGTGTCGTTGGTATGCGGCGAGGAACGCGGTATGCTCAAGGACATCGAGCGCCTGCTGCACAAGGATATTCCCAGGGCCACGGCCGACAGCTTCAAGCCGAATACCAACCCACAGTCGGATTACGCCGAGAGACCCAGTCACGGCGCACATGCACCACGGCATGCGCATAAATCGCAGTCCGGCTGGCAAAGCCGGCCCGGTTCCCGCAGCCGCGGGTCGCGTTCCGCGTCCAGCGGCAGCGGCAGCGGCAATCGCTAGTCAGATGCGCCTATAATCGAACCCGGAGGATACATCAGCATGAAAAAGATGTTTGTCGGCAGCCTACCGTCCGATGCCACTGAAGCCGAGATTCGTGGCTTGTTCGAACAGCACGGCAAGGTATTTTCCATCTCCCTGGCCCACGACATATTCAAGGGCACCTGCAAGGGTTTCGGTTTCGTCGAAATGGAAGGCCACGAGGCGCGCGCCGCCATGGCCGCACTCAACGGGCATACGCTGCGAGGCCAGATGCTCAAGGTGAATGAAGAAGATCCGAAGCATGCGCGCGGGCGTGGCCGCGGACGGCGCTGATCATGCAACCTCTGAGTAGACCCCCGCAAGCCGAACACCGGCCATACCCGTATCCACCCCTCGGGCACCTTCTCCCGGCGGGAGAAGGTGCATATGTCTAAGTGTAGATATATTCAAGTTATATCCGTTCTATAAAATAATCGAAGTTTATTGCCGGTAAGCGCCGTCCACGCAGCTGGTCTAGCCAAATTGCAGGGCTTAGACTGTGCTTCATAAAATTTTGGGGTAAGCCATGGCAATAGACGGGATAGCGGCAGAGCCGTCGGCTCTGAGACGTAGTTATATGGCGCCGGCTGCATTCAGCAAGGGCCATAAATGGGATCATGACTTCTTTCTTCTGACAGTGGCACTGATCTGGCTCGGCATCCTCATGGGATTCGTGCCGGAAATCATCGGCCGTTTTCATGCGCACAAACCGCCTTTTCCGGCGGTTGTTTATTTTCACAAAGTACTGCGGGTCTCCATTGCGGCCCTATTAAACTGATCTCAGAGATTAGTCGTTCGCCCATGCACATAGGCACCCGCTGCAATTCCAATGAGTGCCAGTATTAACATCCAGATACCTGCGCCTAATCCGGCTATCGCCGGCCCTGGGCATACGCCGCACAAGCCCCAGCCGATTCCGAATATCGCAGCCCCGCCGATGGTGCGGCGATTCATGGGCGGCCGTTTTACCTCGAAATTGGTTTCAAGCAGCGGGTGCTTAAGCATGCGCGGCACGATCTGATAAGTGGCCAGCGTCACCGCGAGGGCACCGCCGAGCACCAGCAACAGGCCGAAGTCCTTCAGCCGCAGGAAGCTCAACACAACTTCAGGCTGGATCATCGTCGAGACTGCAAGTCCGAAACCGAACAGCATGCCGCCCAACAGAATCACGATAAACGATGCGGGTTTCATCATTTGACTCCGAGTGTGGCCACGATGTTCGCGGTCGCGATGGCGGTTAGAAGAAATGTGAGCACCGCCGTCAGTGAAGGCAGGCTCAGCGATGCCAGGCCACAGATGCCATGGCCTGAGGTACAGCCATCCGACATGCGGACGCCGTAGCCGACAAGCATTCCGCCAAACAGCAGCCGCCACCAGGGAAGCTGAGTTGTCAGTGCATGTGCCGGCCCCAGGCTCCACCACCACAGGGCCGCGCCGAGAAATACAGCCAGCGCCAACGCTAACCTCCAGCCGCGTGAACCGATATATTTGGCCTGCTGAAAGAAGGCGCGCTCGGAAAAATACGACCACGTGGCCGTGAACACGGAACTCATACCGGTGACCCGGCCGGTAAACACAAACATCAGGGAGACGCCGCAGCCGATCAGCAGGCCGCCGACCAGGTAGTGGATCCAGCCGTTAGGAAACAGTTGCGTCATGATGTAATGCACCTTGTGTTGTTCATCATCAATGGTGGATTGTGTTGAGAAGTACGACGCAAATCAATGCGTGACTGCATTCCAGTCTCAATCGAGCTCTTTTGGACTGGAGATGCACACCCCCA
>Ga0307373_10004245_pt1 | contig 24324 bp, 22 predicted proteins | sample OX2MG_FD_202534 | JGI IMG/M metagenome (GOLD analysis project Ga0307373, IMG submission 202534) | Soil microbial communities from Risofladan, Vaasa, Finland - OX-2 | ecosystem: Environmental > Terrestrial > Soil > Coastal area > Acid sulfate soil | place: Finland: Risofladan, Vaasa | collected...
ACCGGGGAGCGGGGGACCGGGGGGCGGCGGCGCAGGCACAGCCGCGGCGGGTACCGCCGCACCGGCGGCCCCGGCGGCACCCGCCGCGGGGCCCGTGCCAGCGGCTGGCCGCAGGCCCTCGGACACCTGGTAGCCGAGCGCGCGGGCGAACTCGCCGACCACCCAGATGGCAGCGGACGGGTCGATCGACGTCGAATCGGCCAGGGACGCCGCGGTCAGCCGGACCGCGGTGTCGGGGCCGACACCGCCGGCCTGCTGCTGCAGCATCGCCGCGACATCCGCGCGGGCCGCCATGCTGACCAGGCTTGCTTCCCGTGGCCACTCCGGCAGCCGGTCCTCGCAGATGCCATCAAGGATGGCGGCGTTCGAGAGCACCCTTGCGCCGTAGTCGGTCACTGCCGACTGGAGCACACTGCGTGCTTCACCGCTCGGGTCGATCGCCTGCCCCGTACCTTCGGTCATGAAGGGACCTTCTCCCCAACAGGCCAGTGATCGCCGGATCTTAGCAAGGCCGTGCCCAGGTTGTAACTATGCCCAGGCTTTGCTCACCCATTGTCCCAGCTGACCTCCCAATCGCCAGATAGCGCGGGCCCGGCGCCAGGGATATTCTGGACAGCCTCCACAGAGGGGGCACGATGCCTGCATGGGGGAACCCGGGCGATGACTGAGAGCATGACGATCATGCCCGGCGGCGGCATCTCGCGGCGCCCGCTCCACTTCTTCATCCTGGCCGACTGCTCCGGCTCGATGAAGATCGACGGGCGGATGCAGGCACTCAACTTCGCCATCGCCAGCATGCTCCCGCACCTGGCGGCCTGGGAGCGTGACCAGGAACAGGCGCAGGTCCTGCTGCGCGCGATCGCCTTCGCCGACCGGGCGGAATGGCACATCGCGGAGCCGCTGCCGGTGGCCGGGGCGCGCTGGAAGCCCCTGCAGCACGTGGAGAAGGGCCTGACCCGCATGGGGGCGGCCTTCAGCCTGGTCGCCGAGGCACTGCAGCCCGGGCAGCTGGAAACCCGGGCACTGCGGCCGGCGATCCTGCTGATTACCGATGGCCGGCCGACGGACCCGGCCGAGTTCGATGCCGGGCTGCGGGTGCTGACCGCTACCCCGGCCGGGCGGGGCGCCATCCGGCTCGCCGTCGCCATCGGCCGGGGCGCCAACTCCGAGTACCTCGCCCGGTTCATCGGTGACCCGACGGTCCCGGTCCTGGTCGCCGACAACGTGGACCAGATCATGATGCAGCTGATGACCGCCTCGCTCGCGCTGTCCAGGCTGTCCCAGGTGGGCGGCGACCGCAGCGTCATCGCCAGCCAGATCATCCAGCCCGCGACGGCGGGCCCGGCCACACCTGACGAGGACACGATTGTCTGAGACCAGCCACGTCCCGGACCAGCCCGGCGACGGCGACGTCCCCGGCTGGCGGGTGCTCACCGCCGTGGCCCGGGGCGCCGTGCACGAACAGGCCGGCCGGCCGCTGCAGGACGCCGCGGGTTTCGCTGCCTACCCGCCCGGTGACCCACGATGGCTGGCGGTGGCGGTGGCCGACGGGCACGGCGGCCACCCCCATTTCCGCAGCGCCCGGGGCTCGGAACTGGCCATCGACGCCGGGCTGCTGCTGGCCGGGGAAGCTGCCGCCGGCTTCGCCGGCCGGCAGTCAGCCCACGACCTTCGTTCAGCCGCGAAGGCGGAACTGATACCGGAGCTGATCGGGCACTGGCGCCGCGCGGTGGAACACGACCTGCTCCAGCACCCGTGGACCGACCAGGAGCAGCAGCTGCTGTCCGGCGACGATCCGACCATCGCCTACGGCAGCACCCTGCTGCTGGCCGTGGTGGCCGTTCCCTGGCTGGTGCTGTGCCAGATCGGGGACGGCGACATCGTCCTGGTCGGCGCCGACGGCACGGCCAGCCTGCCCGTCCCCGGCGACCCACGGCTCGACGGGCACAGCACCACCAGCCTGTGCCAGCTGGACGCCGCCGACGCGTTCCGGGTGGCGGTGGTGGACCTGGCCGGCGGCCAGGCCGCCGCGCTGCTGCTGGCCACCGATGGCTTCGGCAACGCGCAGACGGCCGACCCGTGGCACCAGCCGGTCGGCAGCGACCTGCTGCGGCTGGCACAGGAGCACGGTGTCGCCTGGGTGCGCGAGCAGCTGCCGATCTGGGCGGCCCGGTGCGCGTCGAACGAGGGCAGCGGCGACGATACCGCGATGGCCCTGCTGCTGCGGACCGAGGGGCCGCCGGAGCCGCCGGCCGCGCGCACCCAGACCCGGCCGGCCAGGACCCTGCCGATCGAGACACCGCCCGAACCGACCCGCGTGGCACAGATACCAGTGGCACCCACCCCACCGGCAGCGGCTGAGCCAGAACCCACGCGGCCCGCCAAGACACTGCCGTGGCCGCGCCAGGCCGGGCCGGCAGGGCAGGGGGCACCGGCCGTCAAGCAGGCGCGGGAAGCGCCGCCAGCACCGGGAGCGCCAGCCCTATGAGCGAGTCAGGGGCACAGTTCCCCGAGGCCGGCGACGTCGTGCACATGGTCAGGGCCGGAACGCCGATCAAGATCGAGGCGCGGGTGGCCGAAGGCGGGCAGGGCGTCGTCTACCGGGGACGGATGGACACCGGCACCCAGGTGGCCGTCAAGTGGTACCGGCCCGGCGACTACGCCGACCATCAGCGGCGGGGGATCGGCGCGCTGGCGTCGCACGCGCGCGCACACCCGGCCTTCGCCTGGCCGATCGACCTGGTCGAGTGCCGCCGGGTGCCCGGGTTCGGCTACGTGATGCAGTGGGTTCCAGGGCGCTTCGGCTCGCTCATCGAGATGCTCCGCGCTCCCCAGCAGCCGTCATTCCGGGTGCTGGCCGCGATCGGCCGCGAGCTCGCCGACGCGTTCGCCGCGCTGCACGCCAGCGGGCTGTGCTACCGGGACATCAATTTCGGCAACCTGCTGGTCGACCCCGACCAGTGCGAGGTCGCCATCGTGGACAACGACAACGTCGGGACCGAGGGCGGGGACGTGTTCATCCGCGGCACGCTGCGGTTCATGGCCCCGGAGGTCATCCGCGAGGAGGCCGTGCCGTCGACGGTGACCGATCTGCACTCGCTCGCGGTGTTCCTGTTCTTCCTCCTGGTGCACGGTCACCCCCTGGAAGGCCGGCGGGTGCGGGCGTCCTACACCTGGCATCCGGACACGCACGTGTCAGAGACCCAGCTCGCGATCAAGCATTTCGGCACCGACCCGCTGTTCGTGTTCGACCCGGCCGATGCCAGCAACGAGCCAGAGCCCGGGGACCCGATGCTGGTCTGGTGGCCGATCTACCCCCGGTTCATCAGGGAGCTGTTCATCCGGGCCTTCGGCACCGGGCTGCGGGACGCCTCCCTGGGCGGCCGGATCACCGAGGGCGAGTGGCGGCGGGCACTGATCCGGCTCGGCGACTGCGTCTGCACCTGCTCGTGTGCCGCGACCGTGTTCTGGGACCCGGACGACCCGCAGGTCCGCTGCTGGAACTGCCGGGCTGTGCCACCCGCGCCGCCGCTGCTGGAGATACCCGGGCACGTCATCGCGCTGTCCGAGGGAGCCATCCTGTCCAGCGACCACCTGTCCCGGGACCGCGGCTACCGGACCGCCCGGGCGGTCGTGGAACGCCATCCGCGCCACCCCGGTGAGGTGGTGCTGCGGAATCTCAGCGAGACGAAATGGACGGTCGAGCCCGCCGGCGAGGAGCCCAAAGCGGTCAAGCCGCAGCAACGGCTCGGCGTGCGGCCCATGAAGATCAGGTTCGGCACCGTGCGCGGGACGATCCGGACACCCGACACGCGCTGAACTCGTACCGGGATGGATCTCCCCGGCGGCGGGCTTCCCGGGCATAATGCCCGTGAAACCGCCCAGTTCGCTCTCTGCGTACCTGGTGTGGGGGGAGAACACGATGAACGAGCTCACAGTCATCCACGGCGACCAGCGCGTTGTGCTCGCCCCGGGGCAGGTCGTCTACATCGGGCGGCGGGACAACAGCGCCGTGGTGGTCAACGACCAGCGGGTGTCCAGGGAACATGTCCGGCTCAGCTGGGGCCCGCAGGGATGGGTGCTGGAGAGCGTCGGCCGCGGCGGGACGTACGTGTCCGGCCAGCCGGTGACCCAGTACATGCTCGGGCACGCGGTCGAGGTACGGCTCGCGGTCCCGGACGGCCCGGCGGTGCGCTTCGAGCCCGGCCCGGTGGCCCCGGACGGGGTTGCTCCGGGCACGCCTGCCGCGCCTGCCGCGGCGGCGGCACAGCCTCAGCCGGTGCCTGCCGCGGCCGTGCCGCCGGCGATGGCCGGGCAGCAGGCCCAGGCGCAGGGCGGGCGGGTGTTCGGCCCGCTGGGCATGCTGATCCCGCTCACGGACTGGCTGCGGGACCCCGCGATGCGGCAGTGGCAGCGGCTGCTGGTCGTGGTCTACGCCCTGGTGCCGCTGATCCTGCTGATCGTGCTCCAGCACACCGCCGACCTGGTGACGCTGGGATGGGTCTACTGCCTCTATGTGGCGCCACTGTGGGCCATCGTCTTCTGGTACCTCATCCGGCCCGGCCCGGTCACCAGGCTGCACCTGGTCATCACCGCTGTGATCATCGTGGCCGAACTGCTGCTCATCCCGGCACTGACCCTGCCCTGGGAGCGCGCGCTGGCTCCGCCCGATGCCAGCCACAACCTCATCCAGTGGATGTACGGGGTGGGGCTGCCGGAAGAGCTCACCAAGGCCCTCCCGGTGATGGTGATCGCGATCGTGCTGCTGAAGGTCCGCAAGATCAAGCTGGACACGCGCATGTGGATGTTCCTGGCGGCGCTGTCCGGGCTGTTCTTCGGGGCGTACGAGGCCTCGAAGGTCTACGTGCCAGCCGCCATCGTCGACATCGCCCGGGGGTCCGCATTCGGCATCCCGCTGTTCGCCGAGCGGGTGTTCGTGGACGGCCTCCAGCACGCGCTGTGGGCGGGCATCGCCGGCTTCTTCATCGGCCTCGGCACGAACTACGGGCGGCAGCGGATCGCCCTGTGGACGCTCGGCATCCTGGTGCCCACCGTGCTGCACGGGCTGAACGACGGGGTCCTGAGCTGGCCGTCCGCGCAGGCCGAATGGATCTGGATCCTGATCCAGGCCTTCTCGCTGTTCCTGTTCCTGGGTTATACGGCGTCGGCCGCCCGGATCGAGCGGGAGGTGCGGCACACGCCGATCTTCCGCGGCGACTCGGCCTACTACGACCCCTCACGCCTGGTCCAGCCACCGCCCTGACTTTCATGATCGTGGTGATTTCTCAGTGCCAGGCACTGAGAAATCACCACGATGAGGAGCCGGGAGGGTAGCCGGCGCCGCCGACATCCGAGTGAGCGTTGTCCACAACCGGGGTCAGGTCAGGCGCGCCGTCCACAGGCTGGCGAAGCCAGCTTCCCGCGTCCGCCCGGCCTGGTCATGGTCGCTGGGTGAGCACTTACCTCACCGACGAGTACGGCGCACTCCTGGAATCGCAGCACGGCGTCATCGCGCGCTGGCAGATCCGGGAGGGCAGGGCCGTCCAGATGATCGACGCGCAGCTGAGGCTGCACCGCTGGCAGCCGCTGTATCGCGGCGTCTACGCCGCCTTCACCGGTCCGCCACCCCGGCTGGCGGTGCTGTGGGCGGCGGTGCTCCGCGCCGGGCCGGGCGCTGCGCTGAGCCACGGGTCAGCAGCCGAGCTGGACGATCTGGCCGACCGGCCCTGCTGGTGGATCGATGTGTCGATCGCCAGCGGACGGCAGGCCCGCATTCCCGGCAGTGACAGCGCCGGCCCGTACCCCCGGATCCGCATCCACCGCTCATCCCGGATCGGCCAGGCCCGGCACCCGGTCCGGACCCCGCCCCGGACCCGGATCGAGGAAACCGCGCTCGATCTCACCCAGGCCGCCACGAGCGTTGACGAGGCCCTTTCCTGGCTGGCTCGGGCTTGTTCGCGCCGGCTCACCACCCCGGAACTGCTCCAGTCTGCGCTCGCGCAGCGGGACAGGGTGCGGTGGCGCGGCGACCTCACAGCCGCGCTCTCCGATATCGGGGACGGAGCCCACTCACTGCTGGAGTCCCGGTATGTGCGCCGGGTGGAGCGGCGGCACGGGCTGCCGGTGGCAGCGCGGCAGGCGGTCACCAGCACGGGCGGGCAGACCCGTTACCTCGACAACCTCTACCGCCAGTTCGGCGTCGCCGTCGAACTGGACGGCCAGGTGGCACACCCGGTCGAGGCCCGATGGCGGGACATCCACCGGGACAACTCGGTGGCGGCTGCCGGAATCATCACGCTCCGCTACAGCTGGGCAGATGTCTCGGCCAGGCCATGCCGGGTGGCCGCCGAGGTCGCACGCGTGCTCCGGCTCGGCGGCTGGACCGGCCAGCCCCGGCCGTGCGGCCCGGACTGCCCCGCCGCCCCGGGCACGGGCAGCCCACTTTCATGGTGATTTCTCAGTGCCTCGCACTGAGAAATCACCATGATCATGGGAAAACGGGCGCTGGAAGGGCGGCGGCGGCGGGGCTATTCTCGTGATATGGCGGCCTGGAACCCGCAACCGCCGGCGCCCCGGGCGTCCGACGCGGACCGCGACGAGGTGATCCGGACCCTTCAGGACGGGTCAGCGGACGGCCGCCTGTCCCACGAGACCTTCCTGCACCGGCTCGATCTCGCGCTGCACGCACGGGACGGGGGGCAGCTCGCCAGCCTGGTGAGCGACCTGCGGCCGGCCCGGCGCCGCAGCCGGCTGGCCGATCGCGCCACGGCTGGATGGGACGAGCTGACCGGGCACATGCGGGCGGCGTGGTGGACCGCGCGGCTGCCGCGCCTGGTGCTGCCGCGGGGCGGCAGGGCCGTGTTCACAATCGGCCGTGCCGCCGACTCCGACCTGTCCCTCGCCGACATGACCGTGTCCTGGCGGCACGCTGAGCTGCGGCGGGTCGGCGACGACTGGGTGCTGGCCGACCTCGGCTCGACCAACGGCACCCGCGCCAACGGGTGGCGGGTCGGCGCCGGTTTCCTGGTGCGCGCCGGTGACCGGGTCACGTTCGGCCAGGTGGGGTTCCGCCTCGCCGACCCAGCCTGAGGCTTGTGCCAGCCCCGCACCGCTAACCCGGTACCGCGCCCGCGCCAGCTGCGCGCCGGCCGTTGTAGCGGGGGGCCGGATGCTCCACCAGGGCGACCACCCGGCTGGCCATGAATCGTGCGGTCCGCACCGCGGCGCCGCCCCTGGTCACCTCGGTGACCTCGACGAGCCCACGGCGGTTGACCACCTCGACCCGGCGGCCGGCCCGGGTGGCAGCCACCTCGTAGGTCTTGGTCACGCCACCGGCGTCGATGACGATCTCGACCCGGTCGCCCCTCATCGCGGGCTCCAGGCACGCACGGGCTGCATGCCTGGTTTGTGCCCCCGGGACCGGCTCCCGACGCATCACCCGGCCCGGTGACCGGCCGGCCCGGCCCCTGGCCCGGCCCGGCCCCTGCCGGGCCTGTGACCTGGCATGCCCGTGCTACATGGCGGCGCGGGCGCTCCAGCGGGACTGGCGGTACTCGATCATGAGCGGCACCCCGAAGCACTTGGACAGGTTCCGCTCGGTGAAGACCTCCGGCAGCGGGCCCGCGGCGAGCACCGAGCCGCGGCGCAGCAGCATCGCGTGCGTGAACCCCTCCGGCACCTCTTCCACGTGGTGGGTGACCATCACCATGGTCGGCGCGGAGCGGTCGGTAGCCAGGTATGCGATCCGCCGGACCAGGTCCTCCCGGCCGCCCAGGTCCAGCCCGGCGGCTGGCTCGTCCAGCAGCAGCAGCTCCGGGTCCGGCATCAGCGAGCGGGCGATCTGGACGCGCTTGCGCTCACCCTCGGACAGGGTCGCGAACCGGCGCCTGATCAGGTGTGCGCAGCCGAGGGCGTCGAGCAGCTCGACCGCCCTGGTCACGTCGGTGGACTCGTACTCCTCTTTCCACCGGCCCACGATCGCGTAGGAGGCGGTGAGCACGAGGTCGATGACCTTCTCGCCCGGTGGCACCCGGTCGGCGAGGGCGGAGCTGGCCAGGCCGATCCGCGGCCGCAGGTCGAAGACGTCGGTGGCGCCGAGCCGTTCCCCCAGGATCTCCGCTGTCCCCTCGGAGGGGAACAGCTGGGTCGCGGCCACCTGGAGCAGGGTGGTCTTCCCGGCCCCGTTCGGGCCGATGACCACCCACCGCTCGTCGTCGTAGACGGTCCAGGTGACATCGCGCAGGAGCATCGACCCGCCCCGCCGGATGCCGACCCCACGCAAGCGGATCACCTCGTCGGACATCCGGCTCCCTCCCAGCGGCAGCTGTCAGATGAACCTACGCTACGGCGTTCCGGCGGCAGGCTACACCAGCACCCGGACTCGTCAGGGCGGCGCGTTCCGCACAGCGTAGAGCGCGGCCTGGGTGCGGTCGGCCACGCCAAGTTTGGCCAGGATCGAGCTGACGTGGGTCTTGACGGTCTTCTCCGACACCAGCAGGAGCCGCGCGATCTGCCGGTTGGAACGGCCGTCCACGATCTGCGCCAGGACCTCGCGTTCCCGGCGGGTCAGTGCGGCCAGCCCGGTGACGGCGTGCGCGCCGCGGCCCAGGCGCATCAGCACGCCAGCCGCCTCGGGTGCCAGCAGCATGTTGCCGTCGTGCACCGCCCGCACCGCCCGGACCAGCGCGTCCGGGTCGACGTCTTTGTACAGGAACCCGGTGGCTCCCGCCCGCACCGCCAGGGTCACCGAGGCAGGGTCGCTGACACTGGTCAGCACCAGGGTGCGGGCGGTGACCCCGCGGTCGGCCAGCTCGGCCAGCACACCGAACCCGTCCAGGCCAGGCAGCTTCAGGTCGAGCAGGATCACGTCCGGTGCCAGCTGCGCGGCCAGGCTCGCCACCTCGGTGCCATCGGCTGCCTCCCCCACGACCTCGATGTCATCCTGAACGCTGAGCAGCACCCGCAGCCCTTGCCGGACCACGGGGTGGTCGTCGGCGATGAGCACCGTGATCGCCGCGGTCACCGGGATTTCCCCAGCGGGACCGTCAGCCGGATCCGGGTGCCCCGCCCGGGCGCGGTCGCGACGCTGAGCGCCGCGCCGGCCGCGGCGGCCCGCTCACGCATCGAGGCCAGGCCGAGCCCGCCGGCCGTGCTCCCGGGCACGAACCCCTTGCCGTCGTCGCTGACCTCGAGGGTTACCCGCCGTGGCCCGGACCGCACCGACACGCAGACTTGTGCCGCGGCCGCGTGCCGCAGCGCGTTGTGCAGCGCCTCCTGGGCGACCCGGTACACGGCCGCGTCACGCTCGGCACCCAGCGGCGGCAGGCTGTCCCCGGTGAAGCTCACCGGCACCCCGTGCGCCCGGCCCGCCAGCAGCGCGTACTTGCGCAGCGACTCGGTGAGCCCGCTCTCGGCGATGCCGGGCGGGGCCAGGCCGTCGATCACGGCCCGCAGTTCGGCGTGCGCCTCCGCACCCAGGGCCGCGATGCTTTCCAGCTCCGCGACCGCCTGGGCCGGGTCCCTGCCGACCAGCACCGACGCGGCGCGGGCCTTGATCCTGATGCTGAACAGTTTCTGTGACACCGCGTCGTGCAGATCCCTGGCCAGCCGGGAGCGCTCCTCCAGCACCGACAGCTGGCGCCCCCGCTCATAGAGCCTGGCCTTGGTCAGCGCGATCGCGGCGTGCATCGCGAACAGCGTGAGCAGCTCCTGATCGCCGGAGGTGAACCCGCCGGGAGTGTCCTTGTTGGCGGCGAAGATGAACCCGAGCACGCTGTCGCCGTCTTTGATCGGCACCGCGAGGATGTCGGTCAGCTCCGGGTGGGCCTGCGGCCAGCCCTCGAACCTGGGGTCGGCGCGGATGTCGGGCAGCCGCAGTGGCTGCCCCTCGCGCAGCAGCACGGCCAGCATCCCGTGCTGGCGCGGCAGCGGGCCGATCGCCCGGCGCTGGGCGTCCGAGATCCCGTCCACCAGGAACTCCGCGAACGTGCCCTGCTCGCCGGGGACGCCGAGGGCCGCGTAGCGGGCGCCGGCCAGGGAACGTGCCGACCGGACGATCATCTGCAGCACATCCCGGGCCGACAGCTGGCGGGTGACCGCCAGCACGACCTGGCTGACCCGGTGCAGCACCTCGTCCCGGTCAGCGCCGGCCGCACCGCCGGTGCGCCGCTCGCCCATGCACCGACGGTACCGGGCGGCCCAGCGCCACGGGCCGGCCAGCGGTCCTAGGACCATCGGCCGAGGCGGGGCAGGGCTCGCGTCCGATGCGCCCAGCCCCTGCCATGCCTAACGTGCACAGCATGACTGATGAATCTGCTCACCCGGCCGGCCCGTCCGGGGCGGGACACCCCCGCCGCCAGGTCGCGGTTATCACCGGCGCCTCCCGCGGCCTGGGGCTGGCCCTGGCACGCGGCCTGGCCGATGACGGCTACGCGCTGGTCATCGACGCCAGGGACGGCACGGCCCTGGCTGCCGCCGCGGCCAGCCTGCCGCCCGGGACGGTGGTGACCGCGCTGCCCGGCGACATTACCGACCCCGCCCACCGGGCGGCGCTCGCCCGCGCGGCCGCCGATCTCGGCGGCCCGGACCTGCTTGTCAACAACGCTGGCACGCTCGGCGCCAGCCCGCTGCCCGCGGTCGCCGACTACCCGCTGGCCGCCCTCCGGGAGACGTTCGAGGTGAACGTGCTGGCCCCGCTGGCGCTGACCCAGGCGCTGCTGCCGGCGCTGCGGCCGCGCGGCGGAGCCGTGCTCTGTGTCACCTCCGACGCCGCGGTGGAGGCGTACGCGGGCTGGGGCGGGTACGGCGCCGCCAAGGCCGCGCTGGAGCAGGCCTGCGCCGTGCTGGCCGCCGAGGAGATCACCCTGCGGGTCTGGCGGGTCGACCCGGGCGACCTGCGCACCGCGATGCACCAGGCGGCCTTCCCCGGCGAGGACATCTCCGACCGGCCGCTGCCCGAGTCGGTGGTGCCGGCGCTGCGCAGGCTGATCGCCGAGCGCATGCCCAGCGGCCGTTACCGCGCCAGCGATCTCCAGCCCGCCGGGGACGGGGCCGGGGGTGGGGAGGGCGCCGGGGACGGCGCGGCCGGGGCCGGGGGTGGGGATGGCGCCGGGGACGGCGCGGCCGGGCCGGTGCCAGATATGGTGTGGCGCTCATCATGAGCGAGGGCCTGCTGGCCGGCTTCGCCCTCCCGCCCGACCTGGCCGCGCACGAGCCGCCGGAGGCGCGCGGGGAACGCCGCGACGGCGTCCGGATGCTGGTCAGCTACAGCAGCACCGGCCAGATCAGTCACCGCCGGTTCGCCGACCTGCCCGGCCTGCTGCTGCCCGGCGACCTGGTGGTGGTGAACACGACCGGCACCCTGCCCGCGGCGGTGCCCTGCGGGCCCGGGCTCGCTGTCCACTTCTGCACCCCCCGGCCGGACGGCACCTGGCTGGCCGAACTGCGCGCAGTGACCGGCGGCGCCACGCAGCCGTCCGCGGCCGGGAACCCCGGCCAGGTGCTCGACCTGCCCGGCGGAGCCGCGCTGACGCTGGCCGGCCGGGTCACCGGGCGGCTCTGGCAGGTGCGGCTGTCCACCGCGGTGGTGCCCTACCTGCGCCGGCACGGCCGCCCGATCCGTTACTCCTACGTGGACCGGGACTGGCCGATCGAGGACTACCAGACCGTGTTCGCCACCTGGCCAGGCAGCGCGGAGATGCCCAGCGCCAGCCGGCCCTTCACCCCCGGCGTAGTCACCGCGCTGGTGGCACGCGGGGTCATCATCGCCCCGCTCACCCTGCACGCGGGGGTGTCCTCGCTGGAAGGCGACGAGGACCCCTACCCCGAGCCCTACGACGTGCCGCCCGCCACCGCCCGCCTGGTCCAGCTCACCAGGCGCAGCGGCGGCCGGGTGATCGCCGCGGGCACCACGGTGGTCCGGGCGCTGGAGACCACCGGCGGGCGGGCCGCCGCCGGCTGGACCAGCCATGTGGTGACCAGGCAGACCGGGCTGTCCGTCGTGGACGGGCTGCTCACCGGGCTGCACGAGCCCCGCTCCAGCCACCTGCTGATGCTGGCCGCGTTCCTGGGCGACGGCCTGCTCGGCCGCTGCTACGAGGCGGCGGCCGGGCACAGCTACCGCTGGCACGAGTTCGGCGACACCCACCTGATCCTGCCCTGACGGGTCCCGCGGGGAGCGGGCGGGTCCCGCCGTCGGCCCACCAGTTCGCGGCCAGGGGCGGGGCACGGGTAGCGTTACGAACGCCATGGGAGCTACCGACACCACTGTGCTGGTGACGCTGACCGGCCGGGACCGGCCGGGGGTGACGTCCAGGCTTTTTACCGCGCTGGCCGCCGACGACGGGCTGAGCGTCCTCGACATCGAGCAGGTGGTCATCCGCGGCCGGCTGGTGCTCGGGGTGCTGCTCGGCTGCGGGCCGGACCCGGATCTGACCGCGATCCACCGCGGCGTGCGGGCGGTCGCCGCTGACCTCGGCATGGACGTGGAGATCACCATGGGCTCGGGCGAGTCGCCCCGGCGGCGCGGCCAGCTGCACGTCACCGTGCTGGGCAGCCCGCTGCTGCCCGCCGCCATCGCCGCCATCGCCGGCCGCATCGCGGCGAACGGGGCGAACATCGACCGCATCGACCGGCTCGCCGACCGGCCCGTCACCTGCATCGAGCTGGACGTGTCGGGTGCCGACCCGGACGCGCTGCGGACCGCCCTGACCCGCGAGTCCGTGGCCCAGGGCGTCGACGTGGCGGTCCAGCGCGGCGGGCTGCACCGGCGGGCGATGCGCCTGATCGTCATGGATGTGGACTCCACCCTCATCGCCGGCGAGGTGATCGACATGCTGGCGGCCCGGGCCGGCTGCGCCGAGCAGGTGGCCAAGGTGACCGCCGCCACCATGCGGGGGGAAGTGGACTTCGCCGCCTCCCTGGCCGAGCGGGTGGCGCTGCTGGCTGGCCTGGGCGCGGACGTCCTGGACCAGGTCGGCCGGGAGCTGCGGCTGGCACCGGGCGCCCGGACCCTGGTCCGCACCCTGCGCCGGCTCGGCTACCGGTGCGGGATCGTCAGTGGCGGCTTCACCCAGATCACCGACGGGCTGGTCGCCGAGCTCGGGCTCGACTACGCCGCCGCCAACACCCTGGAGATCAGCGACGGCAAGCTGACCGGGCGGCTGCTGGGCCCGGTGGTGGACCGGGCGGGCAAGGCGGAGGCGCTGCGGCAGTTCGCGGCGCGGGCGGGCATCCCGCTCAGCCAGACCGTGGCCATCGGGGACGGCGCCAACGACCTGGACATGATCGCCGCGGCGGGCCTGGGTATCGCCTTCAACGCCAAGCAGGTCGTCCGGGACGCGGCGGACGCCTCGGTCAGCGTGCCCTACCTGGACACGGTGCTCTACCTGCTCGGGCTGTCCCGGGACGAGGTCGAGGCCGCCGATGCCGGGGAGCAGCGCAGCCAGGGCTAGCAGCCAGGGCTAGGTGCGGGCCCGCCGGCTACGCCCGGTCAGGCTGGGTTGCGCGGTGTCCACAGCCTGGCCAGTTCACCGGCCCCGGGCGCCGCGGCGGCCCATTCCCCCGGCAGTTCGATGACCGCCAGCGCGGAGGTGGGGAAGGCGAGGTCCCGCTGCCCGGTCAGGTCCACGACGAGCTGATGCGACGACGGGTTGTGCCCCACCAGCAGCACCGTCTCCACCTCTGGCGGGCCCTCCTGGACGATCTCCAGCAGCGCAGCCGCCCCGGCCTCGTACAGGCGCGGCTCGAAGCTCACCTGTGCGTGCTCTCCAGCCGTGCCCAGCGCCGCGCTGACCTGTTCCCAGGTCTGGCGGGTGCGGACCGCCGCCGAGCAGCGCACCAGGCCGGGGATCAGGCCGGTGGCCAGCAGCCACTGGCCGGCGGCTGCCGCGTCGCGCAGGCCGCGTTTGGTGAGCGGCCTGTCCACGTCGTCGAATCCCGGGTCATGCACGGCCTTGGAGTGCCGCAGCACGCCCAGAACCCGCCCCACGCCGTCAGCCCGCGGTATGCGAGGACTGCTCCGCCGCCGGTGCGTCCGCCTTCTCACCGGGCGCGGCCAGGGCCTCCTTGGCTCCGTCCGGGCCCTGCCCGCCGCCGGTGACCGCCGCGTCGCCGTCGCCGCTCGGCGACATGCTGATGGACCGCCGCTTGGAGATCACGATCGCCGTTACCACGATCGCGACCGCTGCCACCGAGACACCGACCCGGAGCGGGACGTTGTGGCTGTACTTGACCACGCTGGTGGCGATCAGCAGCGAGACCAGGTTCATGACCTTGATCAGCGGGTTGATCGCCGGGCCGGCGGTGTCCTTGAACGGGTCGCCGACGGTGTCGCCGATCACGGTGGCGGCGTGCGCCTCGGACCCCTTGCCGCCGTAGTGGCCGTCCTCGACCAGCTTCTTGGCGTTGTCCCAGGCCCCACCGGAGTTGGCCAGGAAGACCGCCATCAGTGCACCGGCCGCGATGGCCCCGGCCAGGAAGGCGCCGAGTGGCGCGTACCCGGCGGCGAAACCGACCGCGATCGGGGTGAGCACCGCCAGCAGGCCAGGGGTGGCCAGTTCCCGCAGCGAGTCCTTGGTGCAGATGTCCACGACCCGGCCGTATTCCGGCTTCTCGGTGTAGTCCATGATCCCCGGGTGGTTGCGGAACTGCTCGCGCACCTCGAACACGACCCGGCCCGCGGCGCGGCCCACGGCCATGATCGCCAGCCCGGAGAACAGGAACACCACCGCCGCGCCGATCATGACCCCGACCAGCACGTTCGGCCGGTCGACCGAGAGGCTGAACGTGGCAGCGGTCTTGCCGAGGGCGGCCTCGACGGTGGTGCGGAACGAGCCGAAGAGCGCCGTCGCGGCGAGCACCGCGGTTGCGATCGCGATCCCCTTGGTGATCGCCTTGGTGGTGTTGCCGACCGCGTCCAGCCGGGTCAGGATCTTGGCCCCTTCGCCCGTCACGTCGCCGGACATCTCCGCGATGCCCTGCGCGTTGTCCGAGACCGGGCCGAAGGTGTCCATAGACACGATGACGCCGACCGTGGTCAGCAGGCCGGTGCCGGCCAGCGCCACCGCGAACAGGGCGATGGTGGCGTTGCCGGTGCCGAGCAGGAACGCGCCGAACACCGCGCCCCCGATCAGCAGCGCGGAATAGACGGCCGATTCCAGCCCGACCGAGATTCCGGACAGGATGACGGTGGCCGCGCCGGTGAGCGAACTCCGGCCGATCTCCTGGACCGGCCGCCGGCTGGTCTCGGTGAAGTAGCCCGTGAGCAGCTGGATCGCGCTGGCCAGCAGCAGGCCGATCAGGACCGCGCCGATGGCCAGCCAGCGCGGGCTGCCGCCGTGGTGCAGGATCGCCGGGTCGGTGACCCCCTGGAGCCCGCTGAACTTGGCCGGCAGGTACAGGAACGAGGCGCCGATCACGAGCACCAGCGAGATGATCGCGGAGATGAAGAAGCCCCGGTTGATCGCGGTCATGCCGCTGCGGTCATTCTTGCGCGGGGCCACCACGAAGATCCCGGCCACCGCGGTGATCACGCCGATCATCGGGACGATCAGCGGGAAGACCAGCCCATCGCTGCCGAACGCCGCCTTGCCCAGGATCAGCGAGGCCACCAGCATGACCGCGTACGACTCGAACAGGTCCGCAGCCATCCCGGCGCAGTCGCCGACGTTGTCGCCCACGTTGTCGGCGATGGTGGCGGCGTTGCGCGGGTCGTCCTCGGGGATGCCCTTCTCGACCTTGCCCACCAGGTCGGCGCCCACGTCCGCGGCCTTGGTGAAGATCCCGCCGCCGACCCGCATGAACATGGCCAGCAGCGCGGCGCCGAACCCGAAGCCTTCCAGCACGCTGGGCGCGTTCTGGCGGAACAGGATGACCACCATTGCCGCGCCGAACAGGCCCAGGCCAACCGTGAACATGCCGGCGACACCGCCGGTGCGGAACGCGATCCGCATCGCGTGCCGCTCACCGGTCTCCCGTGCCGCCGCCGCGACCCGCACGTTGCCGCGCACCGCCAGCGACATGCCGGTGAACCCGGTCAAGGCCGAGAACAGCGCACCAACCAGGAAGAAGGCAGAGCGGCCCCACCGGACCTCGGCGGTATCGGCGGGCAGGAGCAGCAGCACGAAGAAGATCAGGACCACGAAGACGCTCAGGGTGCGGAACTGCCGCCGCAGATAGGCGGCCGCGCCCTCCTGGACCGCGCGGGAGATCTCCTGCATCTTCTCTGTGCCCTTGCTGGCGGCGAGAACATCCCTCACCAGCCAGCCCGCCACAGCGAGCGCGAGCAGCGCGATCACGGCGACGACGATGACCCAGGTCAGGTTCGAGCCGCTCACACCGACCGCCCCGCCACCCGCGGCGAGACTGAGCCTAGACATCCGTCCTCCTTGACAGGGGGCACACGACACTCCGCGCGCACATCAGCGATCCGGGGCACTGCCACGGCGCTCCAGGCATGGACTCACTGGACATACACGGATGCCATTGTGGACAGAGCCGGGATTCTACGCACGATCGCCAACCGATGGTAAGCCGGGGTCAGTTCCGCACGGTTTCGCAATGCGCTAGCCGTCAAAGATAACCACACTTGCACGGCGTATGGCCCGCTCAGCCCGCGGCTGCCAGGGCCGGCCAGCTCATCCGGATGCTGAGGCCAGCGCCGGTGCGGGCGATCTCGACGTCGTCGGCCAGGCCAGCGATGACGGCCAGGCCCAGTTCGGCCGGCTCGGCGGGAAGGTCGCCGTTGCCAGGGCTGGCCGGGGTGGCGCCGGGGCCGGAGGCCGGCGCCCCTGCCTGCGGCACCGTGTGCGCGCCCTCGGCGGCGGCATCGGTCACGACCACCTCGAACCGGCCGTCGGTGCCGGTCAGCGCGACCCGGACTGGCTCGCCGGGGCAGTGCTCCTGATGTGCCTCCACCGCCCGCGAGCACGCCTCCCCGACCGCCAGGCGTACCTCATCGAGCAGCGCCTCATCGACCCCGCTGCGCCGGGCCACGGCCGTCGCGACCAGCCGCGCCGTGCGCACATGCGCAGGCAGCGGGGTGAAGCTCATCTCGACCGTGGCCATCAGCGTCGTCAGCCCGGGTGGGGTGGCTACTTCTCGGACTTCCTGGCCGCGATCGCCTCGTCCACGCTGTCGTGGATGCCGAAGACCTTGGTCAGGCCGGTGATCCGGAAAATCTTGAGTATGCGCTCCTGGGTGCAGACCAGGTCGAGCGACCCGTCGTGGGCGCGGACCCGCTTGAGGCCGCCCACCAGCACCCCCAGCCCGGTGGAGTCGAGGAACTCCACCTTCTCCATGTTCACGACGAGCTGGTAGTGACCGATGTTCACCAGTTCGATGAGGAGCTCGCGCAGTCGCGGGGCGGTGTAGACGTCGATCTCCCCTTCGACATCGACGATCTCGATCCCATCCTTGCCGTGGTGGTCCAGCTTCAGGTCCACATATCCTCCCGCGCCATGCTCAGTCGCCTGCGTGTGCGCCGGGCCGGCCCACACCCTCGTTCCGGGCGCCACCTCACCCCGCGCATTCAACCACGCTCTGAGGTCATGTCTACACGAGTTCAGGCTGAGAGGCATCTCGCGCATCGATGTCACACTGGGAGTCGATGCCCGCGCCCACGCCACCCGCCCCTGGCGGGCCGCCACCCAGCCCCCGGCCGCCGGGCCCTGGGGCGGGCGCCCCTGCCGGCATCCCGGACGGGCCGCCGGAGGCGGCGGCCCGGATCCTGCGGCGTGGCCAGCGGACACGGCGGCTGATGCACGTCACCCGCATACCGGCCAGCCCGGGCCGCTGCCTGCCCTGGCCGGAGTGGGTTCCGGCCGAGGTCAGCGAGGCGTTCGGGCGCTGCGGGGTCAGCCAGCCGTGGGCTCATCAGGTCGCCATGGCCGAGCATGCCCGGCAGGGCAGGAACGTGATCATCTCCACACCGGCCGCCTCCGGCAAGTCCCTGGGCTACCTGCTGCCAGCCCTCACCGCCGTGCTCGACGGGCACACGGTGCTGTACCTGGCGCCGACCCGGGCGCTCGCCGCCGACCAGCTGCGCGCCCTGCGCGCGCTCGGCCTGACCGGTGTGCGGGCGGCGGTGGTGGACGGCGACACGCCGGCGGCTGAGCGGGAGTGGGCGCGCGCGCACGCGACCTACCTGATCACCACCCCGGACATGCTGCACCACATGCTGCTCCCGCGGCACACCCGGTGGAGCGGGTTCTTCCGGCGGCTGGCCTATGTGGTCGTCGATGAATGCCACGGCTACCGCGGCGTCTTCGGCTCCCACGTCGGGCACGTACTGCGGCGGGCACACCGGATCGCCGTCCACCACCGCGGCCGTCACCCGGGAGCAGGTCCCGCGGGACGGGCGGCCACCCCGGCGGGCCCGGCGGGCACCCGTCCGCGCGGCCCGGTCTTCCTGCTCGCGTCCGCCACCATCAGCGAGCCGGGCGCCTGCGCCCGGCTGCTCACCGGGGCCGGCGCGCAGGAGGTCACCGAGAGCGCCGCGCCGAGCGGCCAGCTGACGTTCGGGCTCTGGGAGCCGCCGCTCACCAGTGCCCGCGGCGAGGCCGGCGCCCTGGTCCGCCGCAGCGCCACGTCCGAGGCGGCGGGCCTGCTGGCTGACCTGGTCGCGCACGACGTGCGCACGCTCGCCTTCACCCGCTCCCGCCGGGGTGCCGAGGCCGTCGCCATGGCGGCCCGCCGCGCGCTGGGTGAGGCGGACGCCGTCAATGGCGGTCAGCGGGTGGCTGCCTACCGCTCCGGTTACCTGCCCGAGGACCGCCGGAGGCTGGAGGAGGCGCTGCGTGCTGGGCCGCTCGTCGGGCTCGCCACCACCAGTGCGCTCGAGCTCGGCATCAACATCAGCGGGCTGGACGCGGTGCTCATCGCGGGCTGGCCAGGCACCAGGGCGGCGGTATGGCAGCAGGCCGGCCGGGCCGGCCGGGAAGGCCAGGCGGCGGTGGCCCTGCTCATCGCCCGCGACGACCCGCTCGACACCTACCTGGTGCACCACCCGGAGGCGCTGCTCGGCCGGCCGGTGGAGGCAACCGTGCTCGACCCCGGCAACCCGCACGTGCTGGCACCGCATCTGTGCGCAGCCGCAGCCGAGCTTCCGCTGGCCGAGCCCGACCTCGCCCACTTCGGCCCGTCCGCCCCGGCGGTGGCGGACGGCCTGGTCGAGCGCGGCATGCTGCGCCGCCGGGGGCAGCGCCTGTACTGGACGCGGCGCGGCCAACCCGGGCAGGACGGCCTGCGCAGCACCGGCGGCCGCCCGGTCAAGATCGTCGAGGAGCCGACGGGCCGGCTGGTCGGGACGGTCGACGAGCCTTCCGCCCACATGATGGTCCACACCGGGGCCGTGTACCCGCACCAGGGAGAGCTGTACCTGGTCACCGGGCTCGACCTGGCGCGCGGGGTGGCGCTGGTGCGGCCCGGCGACCCGGGCTACGCCACCTCCGCCAGGAGCATCACCGGCATTGACGTGGTCACCGAGCTGCGCACACAGGCCTGGGGCCCCGGTTCGGTGCACTTCGGCGAGGTGGAGGTCGTGCGGCAGGTCACCTCGTTCACCCGGCGCGATCCCGAGACCGGGCAGCCACTCGGCGAGGTGCCGCTCGACCTGCCGCCGCGGGCACTGCGCACCCGCGCGGTGTGGTGGACCATGTCGCCGGGCCAGCGGACGGCGCTGCTGCGCGCCGGGGTGGACATCCCCGGCGCCGCGCACGCCGCCGAGCACACCGCCATCGGGCTGCTGCCGCTGTTCGCGGCCTGTGACCGCTGGGACATCGGCGGCGTCTCGGCCGACCTGCACCCGGCCACCGGCCGGCTGACCGTCTTCGTCTATGACGGTCACGAGGGCGGCGCGGGCTTCGCCGAGCGCGGCTTCACGGTGGCACGGGAATGGCTGTCGGCCACCGCGGAGGCGATCGCGGGCTGCGAGTGCCAGAGCGGGTGCCCGTCGTGCATCCAGTCACCCAAGTGCGGGACCGGCAACGACCCGCTCAGCAAGGACGGTGCGCTGCTGGTTCTTGGCCGCCTGCTGGCGTCCGGGCAGCGGCAGCCGCGCCGGGCCGCACGGGCCCGGGCCTGACAACGCCCGCCAAATGGCGCCCGCGCCGGGCGGAAAAGACGTGGCCGGAAAGGACCCGGCCGGAAAGGACCCGGACATGGGGCGACCCCCGCCGGGGGGGAGAGCGGGGGTCGCCGTGCGGTTCCCGATCCGGGTGGGATCGGGACCGTCATCCAGAAAAGCTTCGTGCGCTATACCAAGTTACCAACCGGTCACGCGGAGATGCCATGGATTGCCGCGTTTAGCCTTATGCTGCCGGATCGTGGGCAGTCCCGTCGAGAGCAGATTTCACCCCATCGCAGCGTTCTTCGACCTCGACAAGACCATCATCTCCCGGTCGAGCACGCTGGCGTTCGGGCCATCGTTCTACCGCCATGGCCTGCTCAGCCGGGGTGACGTGGTCCGCAGCGCACTGGCGCAGCTGATGTTCAGGGCCGGTGGCGCGAGCCACCAGCGGATGGAGAAGATCCGCGACCAGGTGAGCCAACTGTGCCGTGGATGGCCAGCCGACCGGGTCGCCGAGATCGTCACCCTGCACCTGCCCGACCTGATCCTGCCGCACGTCTACGCCGAGGCGCGGGCGCTGCTCACCCAGCACCGCAGCGCCGGCCAGGACGTCATCATCGTCAGCACGTCCGGCGAGGAGATGGTGGCCCCGATCGGCGCGCTCCTCGGCGCGGCGTCGGTCATCGCCACCCGGATGGAGGTGGCCGACGGCCACTACACCGGCCAGGTGGAGTTCTACGCCTACGGCCAGGCCAAGGCCGACCAGGTGCGCATGCTCGCCGCCGAGCGCGGGTACTCGCTGCCGGACTGCTACGCCTACAGCGATTCCGTGACCGACCTGCCGATGCTGGAGGCTGTGGGCAACCCCCGGGTGGTCAACCCGGACCGGGCGCTGCGCCGGATCGCCGTCCAGCGGGGCTGGCCGGTGCTGACCTTCACCGCCGGCCGGGCGCCCGGCGCCGACACTCCGGCGCTCGGCGGCATGTGAGCCCGGCGATCAATCGAGATCACCAATCGGTAACGCTCACCCCTTTGCATCCGGCCCGATCCGGCATAGAAAGGTGTCACGGACCAACGCGTCCGGGCATGGCAGCCGGGCACCCACGCGCGACCAGCCGCGGGAGGCGAGCCGAGGCACGGACTGCCCTGGCGGACAGGCACCAGGATTGGGTGCCCAGCCAGGGTGGACTGCCCGGCCAGTGAAGGTGCACGCTTGGTAACCCGGCCTGGTATGCCAGGCGACGGCGCCCCTGAGGGGGCGCCGTTCGCTCGTGCCCACCGCCACCCGGGCGCGCCGTGCCGCCGCCGCCACGGCGCCGGGCACACCACGCCGCCCGCAGTCCATCACCCCAAGTGCGGTGTCGGGCGCGAGTACCGGATCATGCGTGCGCCACACTAGAGACACAAGCGCACGAGGGGAGAAAGCGTCATGGCCGAGCCCACCACCGCGCGGCCGCTGGCGGATGACAGCGACCAGACGGTCGGCGACCTCATCTCGCAGGCGGTGCGGGACGCGACCCGGCTGGTCCGCTGCGAGCTGGACCTGGCAAAACTGGAGCTGCGCTCCGACGCCAAGCGGCTCGGGCTGGCCGCGGCGCTGGTGTCGATCGCGGTGTTCACCGGCTTCCTCGTCCTGGTCATGCTGTGCTTCGCCATGGCCGAAGGCCTGATCGCGCTGGGCATCTGGCCCTGGGCGGCCTTCCTGATCGTGGCCGGGGCGTGCGTGCTGCTGGCCGCACTCGCGATCGGTGTGGTCTACCTGAAGGTCCGGCGGATGAGCGGGCTGCGCAGGACCCGCGAGTCGGTGCACGACGACCTGGCGCTGCTGCGGCGCGACGACGAGGCGGCCGTCCCGGCGGCAGCGGAGGCCGGGTGAGGCGATGACGGTCAACGGGGAGTCACCCGTCTACGTTGACGGCCCGTGGACCCACCGACCGGTCACCGCAAACGGGACGCGATTCCACATCGCCGAGGCCGGCGAGGGGCCGCTGGTCCTGATGCTGCATGGCTTCCCGGAGTTCTGGTGGACCTGGCGGGCGCAGCTCGCCGCACTGCCGGCCGCCGGTTTCCGGGCGGTGGCCGCTGACCTGCGCGGCTACGGCGGCAGCGACAAGCCGCCCCGCGGCTATGACCTGATCACCGCGGCGTCCGACGCGGCCGGCATGGTGCGCGCGCTCGGCGAGGCCAACGCGGTCGTGGTCGGCCATGACTGGGGTGGCCTGGTGGCCTGGACCATGGCCACCTACTTCCCCAAGGTGGTCCGGCGGCTGGCCGTGGTGTCGGCGGCTCACCCGCTGCGGACGCGGGCCGCGACGCTGACCGACCCATTCCGGCGGGCCGCTGGCGGCGGGCACACCCTGGGCTTCCAGCTGCCGGTGCTGCCCGAGCGGCGGCTGGTCCGCTACGACGCCCAGTGGGTCGGCCGGATGCTGCTCGCCTGGTCCGGGCCCGGGTGGCCGGACCCGGAAACCGAACACCGCTACCGGGCGGCCATGTGCATCCCCTCGGTGGCGCACTCGGCGCTGGAGTATCACCGCTGGTTCATGCGGTCCAGGCTGCGGCCGGACGGGATGCGTTACGCCCGCCGGATGCGGGCGCCGGTGCAGGCGCCCACCCTGCAGCTGCACGGGGCACTGGACAGCTGTGTGCGGCCCGCCACCGCGCGCGGGTCGGGCAGGTACGTCGACGCTCCGTACCGGTGGCGGCTCATCGACGGCGCCGGCCATTTCCCCCAGGAAGAGCAGCCGGACCGGTTCACCGACGAACTGCGTAGCTGGCTGGCCGATCCCGAGCCGGAGCGATGACCGGCCAGGGTGCGCCGGAGCCGGCCCGCACCCGTGACCGCGACCCGGCGGGCCGGCCGCGCAACGCCCGGCCCCGGGACGGGCTCGGGCGCCCGCTGCCCCACGGTGAGACCGGCGAGGAGCGCATCCCCGACGACCTGGCGGTCACGCCGGCACAGGCGCTGAGCATGGCCCAGCACCTGCTCGATACCGGCCGCCCGTTCCATGCGCACGAGGTGCTGGAGGCGGCGTGGAAGAGCGCCCCGGTGGCCGAGCGTGACCTGTGGCAGGGGCTGGCCCAGATCGCGGTCGGCCTGACCCATGCCCGGCGCGGTAACGCGGTGGGCGCCGCCACCCTGCTGCGGCGGGGCGGGCAACGGGTCAGCGGGTACGCGAGCACCTGCCCGCACGGGATCGCGGCCGGGCCGATAGCACGCCAGGCGGCCGCCCTGGCCGACCAGATCAGCCGGCACGGGCTGGCGGGCGCGGATGGCTTCGGCTTCCGCCTGACCGGCGAAGGCGCAGACGCGGCTGAGGCCGCCGACGCCGAACCTGCCGGGTGAGCCGGCCGCGGCCCGGGCGGTCAGCTGCAGAGCTGGGTGGATACCGCGCTGGTAGCGGTCCTGCCCCGGTGGACGTCGGGGGCGACCTCCCCGGCGGTGAGCGCGTAGCCGGTGTCCTTGATGCCGACCGCGGCGGCGAACACGACCCCGTACACCGCGCCGCTCGGCGCGAGCAGCGGCCCGCCCGAGTTCCCCGGCTGGACCAGCGCCCGCACCGCGTAGATGTCGCGGGTCACGGTGTGCTCCTGGTAGATGTCGGGGCTGTTCGCGGACTGCTCGCTGCCGATGCGGGCCGCGACGACGGTGAAGGTGCTGTTCAGCGGGTAGCCGGCGACGATGGCGTTGTCGCCGGTGCTCGCATGGCCGTCGAACGACAGCGGACGCGCCCGCAGCCCGGGCACATAGAGCACCGCAAGGTCTCGTTCAGGATCATAAAGAACTACCCGCGCCGGGAGGGCACGCCCATGCCCCGCGACTACGGTGGGCCCCTGCGTCACCCCGGCGACGACGTGGGCATTGGTCAGAACGTGCTGCGGCGCGAACACGAACCCCGAGCCCTCCAGCGTGCGCGAGCAGCTCGGGGCCGTCCCGAAGACCTTCACCACGCTGGGGCGTGCCCTGACCAGCCCGGCCGATTTGAGCACGGCGGGATTGGCCGGCGGCACCCGCAGGGCGCCTTCCGCCCCGAGCGCCCCGAAGACCTGGGTGTACGGGCCGCTGGCCAGCAGCCGGCGGAAATCGGAGAACATGACGTGCGCACCGGGCGGCATGAACCTGTCCACCCCCCGCAGCACCACCGACCGGCTCACCTGGCCGGCCACCGCCGGGAACGGCGCGTTGGCGACCGCGGAGCCGATCAGCCAGGCGATCAGCAGCACCGAGATCACGCTCACCGCGGCACCGCCGACGGCGT